>Ga0116226_10005606_pt1 | contig 11216 bp, 8 predicted proteins | sample S1TSphfallax_FD_89692 | JGI IMG/M metagenome (GOLD analysis project Ga0116226, IMG submission 89692) | Host-associated microbial communities from peat moss isolated from Minnesota, USA - S1T2_Fa - Sphagnum fallax MG | ecosystem: Host-associated > Plants > Peat moss > Unclassified | place: USA... | reverse complement strand
CTTATCGCTCGGTGGAGCGCTGATCGGTTTCATGATCAATCGCGAGCGCTCGATCCCGATGTTCTTCCTCGAGCGCCTGTCGAACCACGAGGCGAATCCGCCCAGCGCCGAGACTCGGGTACTCATCGCGCAGAACGGTGCCGACTTCATTGGTTTTGTGGTCCCCCGTGTCCGATCCATCGTTCAGGCCAGGTGGAGCCCTACACTCCGTGTACCGGGCGACAACTCTCGCAACCTCGCGCTCATTGGCGCCGGGTCGCAAGAGCGCATGCTGCGCGTCATCGACCTAGCGGAGGTCTCACTCGCTCTGCACCCTGAACCAGCCCAGCCACAAAGCGCCGCAGCCTCCGAGTGTGCGTGACACAGCGGGTGTGAGATCACCCTCGAATGCTTAAACCGGCTCCCGCAGCGGCGAACTCAACTCGAAAAATATGCCATCCGGGTCGAAGAAACAGCAACGCTGCATGCGCTTGAGCTTCCCGTCGGCTCCCGTCACTTCGAACAAGTGGGGCGGTGTACGGACTGGGACCCCCGCCGCGAGCAGCGAATCGTAAAGCTGGCTCACATCCTCGACCTCGCCGACGAAGATGACGCCGCCGAAACCGATGCGCTCCGGGAGCGGTTCGGGCGGCAGGGGCGGATGGGTGTACTGCAGAAGCCCGATCTTCCCGATTTCGGGATCACGCGCCTCCATGATCAGGAGATGACACCGATCGCCGGCCTGGGTGAGCGGAAAGCCGCCGCCGGAGAAGGTGTATTCGCGGTCGTACCAGACCCGGAAACCAAGCAGATCACGGTAGAAGCGCCGGCTCCGCTCGATGTCGCGCACGACGATGGTCGTGCGCTTGACGACTGGCGGTAACGGCGAATGCGCGGACTGACTAGTTATATTTCTGGTCTGGTGCGCCATAAGCCTTGAGGACATCCACTTCCGCCAAGATGAGCTGACGAATGCCGTGGGCGTAGAATTGTCCTGGGGCGGTGTCGCCCGAATAGGTGAATACCAAGCGTCGGTTGTAGAGCCAGACCTTCGTACCCGCATTGGGGTCATCGAGTCTACGTAGCGGGCTCGATAGATCCACGGACCGGATCGACCATAGTGGACCTTCCCGGGCACCGGGATCCGTGACGCGCAGCAGCCGGAACGTATCCGCGCAACGCGCTTCCGCCCCACACAGGCCGTGAAAATACGCGCCCGTATCCCCTTCACGATCACAGGACAAATGCTCCTCGTTTTCCTCGTTACAGGTGAATTGATAGAGGCTCATACCATGTTGATCCACATATACCGGACCCAGCACCGTATTCGCGATCTGGATATGCTCCGGCGGCTTGGGCGCGGCGAGAAGTACGATCGGAGCCCAGTCCGCGATCGCGGCCCCGTCTACATAGGCAGGTCCTTCGTCGCCTGAATACTTGTAGAGAGGCTGGCCCTTATAGGTCAACTGTCTCTGTCCATCTTCCCGTTTGATGGTCGACCAGACGCCCTCGGGAGCGCTCCCCGCGGCGGCGATCACCGGCATCCATTGCCTCGCGCAAACCTTATCGCACAGGGAGCGATCCTTAGTGTCGTGGCTATAGGTATAGAGAACGTACCCAGCCCGGTCCGCGAGGGCGACGCCGAGTACGGTTTTCGCGAGCTTGATGCCGTTCGGCATATAGAGCGGGGCATAGAGGGGTTGCCGAGAGCGGATGCGCGTTTCCACCGCGCTCACTTCGCCGGGCACTCGATCGACGCTCGACAGATAAGCGGGCTTACCCTCATAGGCCCACTGACGCCGTCCATCCGAGCGGACCGAGATCGTCCATTTACCCACCGGGCTTGCGTTGGCCGCCGGCTCGAAAGGCGGCCACTTCTGCGTGCAGGTACGCCGAGATACTCCTTCGTAAGGATAGGGTAGAGCGTAGGCGAAATGCGTGTTGCCGTTATAGGCGGTCGTCAGGTTTGCGTCGCCACAGGTCGATACCCCCGGGTCATGGTCGGCGTCATCCCAATAGAGCGACATGCCGCGGGAATCGGCATAGACGAGACCCGCGAACGTGAGCTGTGCCGTGACATCTGCCGGCATGGGCTCGGTAGTGCCGGGAACACCGACCATGCCCGCAGACGCCGCATGGACTACCCCTCCGACGACCAGCCCCAAGACGATCCTGAAGATGAACGTGAAGCGGCATCGCGCCGCCCGAACGAAGGTTCCTGACATCATCAGACGAGGATTTCCCCGATCTCCTTATTGGTGTTCATCGACCCCGTGCCCCAGCTGGAAGGCTGCAACCCCATCACGTGCTGCAGGGTATACCCAAGGCGCGTCGCGGGATCCCCCTGACCATCGATGTGCAGCCCGGTCTTGATCCGGCCGTTGGCGCTGCCGGCGGTCATCATCGGAATACCGTCGATGGAGTGCACCTTCGCGTACTCGGTGTCGGAATGGGCGTACACCAGAGTTCGGTCCAGCAGGCTCCCCGCACCTTCCTTGTGTGCGGCCAGCGCGCCGACGAAATAGGACCACGATTCCATGGCGCGTCGGATGTACCAGGAATTCAGCACCTGATAGCCGAGCTTCGGGTCCTCAATCTCCTCATGAGTCACGAGGTGATGGGTGTTGGAATAACCCACCCGCGACGTGTTCGCGAACGACGCGGAGTAGATCATGTTGAAAACGCGGGTCTGGTTGCAGGCGAGCGCCAGCACCAGTAGATCCGTCATCGCCCTGTGCCGATCGGCGACCACATTCGCAAATTCGCCCTCGCCATCTTCCTTTGGGGGCGCCTGCGGCAGCGTACACGCCTCGGCCATCGCCGGCTTCTGCAGCTGTAGCTCCAGTCGTCCCTCGAGCTCGCGTATGGCGGTGAAATACTGGTCCACTCGCTGCCGATCGGCCGTACCAAGGGTTTTGACGATGGCATCCCGTTGCTCTTTGACGCCCGACAGCACGCTTTTCTGCAGCATGATCTTGGGGTCGGGCGTGAAGTTAGGCGAGTTGGGGTCCTGGAACTCCGGACCGAAAACCCGCTCGTAGAGTTTCGTGGCCGACGTCACTGGCGGATTGATGGCATCGGCGCTACGGAAACTGTAGCTGTCGCGCACGTTACCGGTCGCGGACAATTCGAGCGACCGGAACCGCGTTCCGCCGCCGATCGCATCTGAAATCAATACATCGACGCTCGGACTCGCGAGGTCGTTTCGGTTGCTGGGAGCGGTCCCACAGCGCAGCGCAATCCAACCGGTGGTATGACAGAGGTTCGGCCGGCCGTCGGTGAGAACCCGGAAGTTGGTGAACAGGTTGACATGCTGCTGAATCGGACGCAGGGACTCGAGCTCTTCCTGGAGGTCGAAGTTAGCTCCGATCTTCTTCGGCAGAAAGATTTTCCGGTTCATCCCGAGGCCCCAGAACCAGGTTCCAAAGCGCGTCGGCACGGGTGCACCGCTCGCTAGCGCTTCGCCATGCCCATCGAGGAAGCACTCGAGGAACGGAAGCGTCACCGCCACGGCAGCGCCACCGAGGGTGCCGCGAAGAACGCGCCGGCGCGTCACTAATTTAGTCATGGTGATTACCTCTGACGAGTGATCTCTGGAGTACGGGGAGACGGTTCACTGAATTGAAGCCGTCCGGAGGGGAGGGGCCGCAGGGGCTCGATCGACGCCCGGCGCCGAGACCGCAGTCGCCGAGACCGCGTAGAACGCTCTGCTGGTGGCGATGTCACGCAACAGCGCGGGTAAGCGATAACCACTCTTGGCAAACTTCGCATTGAGGTCCGTGAGCCAGGCGTTATCGCCGGAAGAAGCCTTGTAACCGCGCGCATAATCAAACACGCGGCTCACCAGACACTTGGTCGCCGCCGGATCGTCGTGCATCGCCTTGCCGAGACCCACCGCATCGGTAAAGGCGACGTTGTCGAGGTCGCCGCTCGTATCGATGGGGAGGCCATTCTCCCGCTGGCGCCCGGTGCCCGAACCGTCGAATTTCTCGAGCGCGAGTCCAATCGGGTCCATGATCTTATGGCAGCCCGCACACGCCGGATTTTTGCGATGAGCGGTGAGCCGCTCGCGCGCCGTCGTCGCCGTCGTCGCCGCCGCCTCGAATTTCGAGAAATCGACGTCGGGCGGCGGGGTGGGCACGACCTGACAGAGGAATACCTCGCGCATTGCCCGCCCACGCTGCGTCGGGGAACTCCGGCCAGGGTGAGAATAGAGAGCGAGAAAGCTCACCTGCGTCAACACACCCGCACGGCCGCTGTCGGCGGGAAACTCGTACGGCGTCCAGATGTCGGGACGGTCCACCGGAACGCGATACACCATGCCAAGATCCCCCGTCATGAAGGTCCGGCGAGTCGTAAAGATGTCTCGATAATCCAGATCGCGAACGACGAGGTGATCGACCAGGGTGCGCAGGGTCTGCTCCCTCGAATCGACCGCCACCTTGTCGGTGAACGCCGGATAGATCACCGGGTCTTTCGTCATCGAGTCGAATTTCTCGAAGACGAGCATGTCGATCAGGAACGAGCGAACTCCCTGCTCGAGCTTCGTCGAGGCCAGCATCCGGTCCACTTGGCGCTCGAGTCCGTGCTTCGTATAGAGCTCGCCTTTCTCGGCGGCATCCAGCAGGTCCTCATCGGGCGGCGCGTCCCAAAGGAGCAGACTCAGGCGGGTGGCCATCGACGACGGGTTGAGGCGGACGTGGTGGGGCGACTTCGGGTCCGGCTCCGTCCTCTCGATGAAGAACAAGAACTCGGGGGATATCAGAAAGCTCGTCAGCCCCGAGGCGAGTCCCTGATAGAAGTCGCCGCTCACCCGGGTAGTTTCCTGGACTTTGCCGAGCGCCTCATTGAGTTCGGCGTCGGTCAGCGGACGACGAAACAGCAGGCGCCCATAGCGTGTAAGCACGTTACGGGCGCAGGCGTCCTGCGGAGGCTGGGCCGGTGCGCAGTTCATCAGAAAGTCGCGGCGCGTCGGGTCGGTAGCCTGGGCGGCGATCGAGCGGGCACTTTGAACGTAGAGCTCGGCCGCACTCGTCGTGACCTCGGCTTGGGCGGTACCGAGCGCAACCAACCCATTGGTACGCTGCACGGGAGGAAAACTCCCCGGTAGTTTGACGTCAGGCCCGAATACATAGGAGATCGCGTGGGCATACTGCTCACTCGAAATGAGCCGCGCCGTCGGCGGCCCGCCCTTCACCGGCGGCTCCGAATTCCGCCCCAGGAGCCACAACGCGCCGCCCGCCGCCGCCAGAACCACCGCCGCCCCGAGCCCGGAATAGAGAAGCTTCTTGTTCATAGTGAGGTGACCCAACACCTACTTGCTGGCAGCGGCCAGCGGCTTCTGCCCGCTCTGCGCCACAACCTGAAGTTCGCTCTTCATGTCCGGATGCACGATGAACGCACGCACAAAGCTCACCTCATAGGCGGCGGAGATGGACTTGCACTGCCCCGTAGCGGGATCTTTGTGGCCATCGGCGAGGCGGATAATCGCCTGATAAACGCCGGGAGCGGAGATCTGGGTCACATGTTCCAGAGACATGGTCTGTTTGACGAAGGCTTTCCACCACTGCCTGAGGTCGTGATAACCGGCCATCAAACCTTGCGCGGAGGTGTCGCCGAGCTTCAATTGCAGCCGCATATCCTGAAGGTAGGTCTCGCTCGGAAAACCGTTCGGCGCCGCGGCGAAGAGGATATCCATGGGTTCGGTGTACAGCACACCATTGACGATCCTGCCCCGGGTCCGATGGATATACTGCGGACCGCGTTCGTCGACGCGCTGACTCGAAAAGGGGATGACGTTTCCGGCCGCGTCGGCAACGAGCTTGTCGCTGCCCTTGAAGGTCGTGACGATCACGCTCGCGTCGTTCTCGAGATTATCGATGTCCGATATCTCGATCAGGAAGCGAGCGAAGGGCTCCACCTTCTTCTCGTTGCTGAAACGCGTATCGAACATGCCGCCGCGTCTGAATGGCTTCTGACAACCGAGGACGCGATAGAGCTGATTATCGATACCCGTTTGCCCCTCGGGACTCACAAACTTTTCGTGGACACAGCTCGTGGGCGTCGCCGCCCCATCTTGGGTGCCGTCGAGATTGACACCGATGCCGATCTTGCTCTGTACCTCGCGAAACGGGAGCGGATCCGTAACGGTGTCCGGATAGAGCCAGACGTTCTCGCCGTCCTTCCCGCGGTTCTGTCGGAAGCCGAACTCCTGATGCATCTTGTCGCGCTCGGCTTCGGTGGGATACTGCACTTTCCAATTGTCGAGATTGCTGTACTGGAATCCCGCGGGACACTCCGCCTTACCGTCCTCGGTCTCATTGACCGCCAGGCGCCAACCGGTCATCACGAAGCCGACGGTTTGCTTGTCAGCGGCGCCCGCGGCAAGGGGGGTGGCGAGGAAAAGCGCCGCAAGGACGCTTACGCCGAAACCCCCTCGGCAGTAGGCGCAAGCTCCGGTACGCGCGCTGGTTATCACCCGTTCACCCTGGCACCCTGCCGCCCTCATTCACGCACCCGGAGAATATAATCTATCAGGAACAATAACCTAGCGCCCGTTCGATAGAGTTTAAGGCGCGCCGATCCCTTCGGGACGCCAGATTTGAGTCTAGCCCCGGACTCGATGCATCGCGCCGCCGATTGCGGAAATTCACTATTGCCGTAGGCGCACCAATGCGCTTCAAGCTAGGCAGGATGTTCGCTGACGCACGGACGTCCCAAAGAGGCCGGGAGATCCTCGAAGCCTCACAAGGAAGGGGTGGCAGCATGCGGTACGAGAGGTTAAGCCTGAGGGAGGCGCCGGAGTGGTCGGCAGATGCCCGGGCCGCTTTTGAAGGGCGGTCAATTGGGGAAGCTCCCCCGGCGAGTTCCGTGGCGGCCCATCTCGCCACGATCTTCAGCCTCGACCGCGAACTCGATGCCAAGCGCGCGCTCGAGTCGGAGCTACGTGCGAGTCTCGAAGCGGCAGCGGAAGCTGCGCGACGCCAGGATGCCTTCCTCGCGACGCTCGTCCATGAGCTTCGAGGCCATCTCGCCCCTATCCGTCACGCCTTGCACATCGCCGGCTCCTCGCGCGCCACCGAAACGCAGCAAATCTGGGCCCGGGCGGTCATCGAACGGCAGAGTCGGGAAATGGCGTTGATGCTGGCCGACGTGCTCGAGGGATCGCGCAGCGCCAGCGGCATCGGACCGCTGCGCATCGAGCTTACGGACATTGCGGGCATCATCGACGCCGCGGTCGAAACGGCTGCCCCGGTTCTGGATTCGAAACGGCATCGGCTGGTGATCGAGCGCCCACCGGAACCGCTCGACTGCGAGGTAGACCGACGGCGGATAGTCCAGGTGGTCGCGAATCTCCTCACCAACGCCGCGAAATACACCGATCCGCAGGGCGAGATCCGCCTGAAAGTCTCGGGGAGCGGCAATATCCTGACTTTATGCGTCACGGACAACGGTATCGGCCTACCCGTCGATGCGCTCGAGACAATTTTCGATCTCTACACTCAGCTCGGTTCCTCGGAGGATCGATCTGAGGGCGGGGTCGGCATCGGACTGGCCCTGGCAAGGCACCTGGTCACCCGCCACGGCGGCACCATCGAGGCGCGCAGTGACGGTCTCGGACACGGAAGTGATTTCATCGTGCAGCTGCCCCGGTATCGCGCCACGGCCGCGACTCACACTGGCCTCGAGGCTTGAGGGGGGCCCCGGGCACGAGTTCTGCGGGTGCTTGGGCGCTCACCGGCGCCGCCGCTCCGATTTCAACCCGTTACGTGAGTCGGCTTAGTCCAGCGGTGCGCGTCGGTGAGTCGGCGCGACGGCCCAAGCCTCGCGCTTCGCAAACCGCGCGGGTACTCTTCCCGGATCGTTCTCCGATTCCGGTAGTGTACTTTGGTGAAGCCTGCACGCGCTCTGGTCCACGCGGCGCTGATCGTCGCGCTAGGCCTCGCTTCCACAGCTCGCGGCGAGTCTCGCGACTCAGAATGGACGATGGTCGGTCGCACTCACCAGGAACAGTTCTTCAGCCCCCTGGCGAACATCAACGTCGACACCGTGAAGGATCTGGGTCTCGCTTGGTACCAGGATCTGAACACGCAGCGAGGCCTCGAGGCGACGCCCCTCGTCGCCGATGGGGTGCTTTACAACATCGCGCCGTGGAACATCGTCACGGCCCTCGATGCGAGAACCGGCAAGCTGCTTTGGACCTACGATCCCGAAGTACCGCGCGAGTTCGGACGTCTCGCCTGCTGTGACGTAGTGACCCGCGGACTCGCCCTCTGGAAAGATAAAGTCATCATCGCGGCACTCGACGGACGTCTGATCGCAGTGAACGCGCATTCAGGCAAGCCCGTCTGGAGTGTCAATACCTTCGAGGGAGCTCCGGATTGGCCTTACACCATTACCGGCGCGCCGCGGGTGTTCGATGGCAAGGTTGTCATTGGTAATGGCGGCGCAGATCTCGGCGCGCGTGGATTCGTCTCGGCCTTCGACGCCGAGACGGGCAAGCGGCTGTGGCGCTTTTACACCGTGCCGGGAGACCCCCGAAAGGGGTTCGAGAACCAGGCGATGGCCATGGCCGCCAAGACTTGGACCGGCGAGTGGTGGAAATGGGGCGGCGGCGGGACGGCCTGGGATGCGATCACTTACGACCCGGACCTGAAGCTTGTGTATGTAGGCGTCGGTAACGGTTCACCCTGGGCTCAAAAATTCCGCAGTCCAGACGGCGGCGACAATCTTTTCCTCACCTCCATCGTCGCGCTGCGGCTCGATACGGGCGAGTACGTCTGGCACTTCCAGGAGGTGCCCGGGGAGCAGTTCGATTCAACCGCCACCCAGCCGATCGTGCAAGCCGACCTCATGATCGACGGCCGCCTCCGTAAAGTGCTGATGCACGCGCCGAAAGACGGGTTCTTCTACGTCCTCGATCGCGCCACCGGTGAGTTCATCTCGGGTAAGAACCTGACCGACGTCAATTGGACCGATGGCCTCGACTCGAAAGGTCGTCCGACGATGTCCGCACTCGCTCGCTACGGGGAAAAGCCAGTTCTACTATCTCCGGCGTTCATCGGCGCCCATAACTGGAACCCGATGGCGTTCGATCCGTTGACGGGGCTCGTCTACCTACCCGTAACGCAGAACTATGGCGTATTCGCCGCAGCGACGACGTTCACTCCCGTCAAGAACGTCATCAACAACGGCACTGGCGGTGGCGCGACCACTCCCGAGGAGCGCCGCGCTCTGCAAGACAAAGCCGCCTCGATGTCACGTGCCTGGCTCGAGGCGTGGGATCCGGTTCACCAAAAAGAGGCGTGGCGGGTCGACTACCCCTCGAGCGGCAGTGGCGGCGTTCTCGCGACCGCCGGCAACCTGGTATTCGAAGGCACCGTATACAAGACACTGGCCGCTTATCGGGCCGACACCGGCGCGAAGGTCTGGGAAATGAAGATCGACAACATCCCGATGGCCGCGCCGATGAGCTACATGCTCGACGGTCAGCAATACATAGCGGTCAATGCCGGGTATGGCGGCGGCCTCGCGCACATGGAAGCGGCCGCGGGGCGCGGTCCGAACATCTCGAGTGGACGGTTGCTCGTATTCAAGCTCGGCGGGACAGCCACGCTACCGCCGATGCCTGCCGAACCACTACGGAAGCCACCGCCGCGCGTATTCATGAGTGACGCAGACCTGCATCGTGGCGAGACGATCTACACCCGTTACTGTCAGGGCTGCCATGGAACGCTGGTACGCGGTGGCGTCAAAGACCTGCGCTACATGAGTGACGATACGCGCAGTAACTTCAACGAGATCGTACTGCACGGCCAACGCCAATCCCAAGGGATGGCGAGCTTTGGCGATCTCCTGAAGCCCGAGGACACGGCGGTACTTCTTCGGTACATCACCCTGCGCGCTTACGAGGACTACGGACCGCAATAGACCCTCTCGCTCCATTCAATTCTTGGGAGCGTTCTCCGGATGATCGACGGCGTCGGAGGTTTTCATCGGACCGGTGTCTTGGGGCAGCGCGCTGGTGGTGACAAAGCTGCCGCCGTCCAGATGTTCCCACCTATGAGTCTGACCGGCCTGTTCCCACAGAAAGTCGCCGGCGTGCACGTCATAAACCTCGTCGCCTTCCGTGAACTGCACATGGCCGTCCTTGAAATACATCAGGGAGTCGGTTTTCGCGCTCGCGGGCCCATTGCGGGAACCCGCCGCCATGGTCGCAACGCGCACGGAGTTACCCGGGAATTCATAGCGTTTTAGTAGCAGTACGCCCGCCGGGCCGCCTTCCTTCACCGCCTCGCCGCGAACCACGGTCGGTACGGGCGCATCGCTGCTCACTGGACCCACGTTCCAGGTGACGAGGGTCGTATCTTCTGCGACGTCTCCGGCACGGAGCACGCCGCTCGGATGAGAGACCACATCTCCCGCCTTGAGACTCTCAACCGTACCTCCGACATTCACCTTGACGGAGCCGCGGAGTACGTAGATCTCGGTCTCGTCGGTGACGGCGTGCAGCAGGCCGCCCGCTTTGCTGAAGCTCAGCACGCGCACCGTTCCGGTCGGCCAGACGACCGTCTTGACGCTATACCGCACCGCTCGCCGCGGGGCCTTACGGATCTGTTCCTTCCCCACGGCCACCAGGGTCTTGCCGCGCTTTTCCCACTCCGCCACCGGCACCGCTTCGAGGTCCTTGCCGTAGACGATGAAGCGGGGCGGATTCTCGGCGCAGGGCGCAGCAGCCGGAAGCCCGCCAGCGGCGACCAAAGCACAACTCATCAGGAACGACAGACGCATGATTTTCCCCCCGCACGCACGAGCGCACCCGCCGAATGCTGCACCGGTATGGGATCGGCCGCAATGGGTAGCCGGGTAGGTCCTCTTGATCAGAGCTGATCCAGAAAGGTGCTCACGATGGGATTCAGCCACTCAGACCTTCCGGAGAACGTCGCGTGGTCCGTCCCGGGTAGCACACAGAGCTGCGCGTCCGGCAGTGCGTGAAATATTTCGAGCGTATGTTCGAGGGTGATCGCATCGCGGTCACCCGAGATCACCAGGACCGGAGCGGTGATGGTGGCAAGGAGCCCGAGATTCAGCTCCGATTCGGTCGGCGAAGTGAGCCACAGGTGAGCAAGCTTCTCATCTATCGTTTTCGGATGCGGCGTTTCGATTGCGCGCAGCTGTTCGAGATTTTCGGGCGTGAGGCCCTCCGGCGCAATATTGACGCCGCTGATGACGAGCCG
>Ga0116226_10005605_pt1 | contig 11218 bp, 13 predicted proteins | sample S1TSphfallax_FD_89692 | JGI IMG/M metagenome (GOLD analysis project Ga0116226, IMG submission 89692) | Host-associated microbial communities from peat moss isolated from Minnesota, USA - S1T2_Fa - Sphagnum fallax MG | ecosystem: Host-associated > Plants > Peat moss > Unclassified | place: USA... | reverse complement strand
TTTATGGTATCATGGATTTACTACAAAAGGGTTTGTTCTCTTCAGGCGATCGCTTACTACTGATTCATACTGGTGGATTACAAGGTAATGCTGGTATAGACGTTGCTTGTTTATAAGAGAGCTTCTGGTTGAGCTATGGGAATTTCAATCACGAATTGCGTTCCTACACCCAGTGTTGAATCACAATATAATTTACCTCGATGTTTCTCTACGACAATTTGATAACTGATTGATAAACCAAGCCCTGTACCTTTTCCGATTTCCTTCGTAGTAAAGAAAGGGTCAAATAATTTGGATATATGTTCTGGAGGAATCCCAGAACCATTATCTGATATCCGAATGGCTATATAGTCTTGATTAAGACTTTCTGTGGTAATATAAATTTCCCCTGGTCTCCCTAAAGATGGGTTTTCTAAAACATCAATAGCATTACTGAGAATATTCATAAATACCTGATTGAGTTGACCGGGATAGCAATCAATCAAGGGGATATTACCGTAATCTTTGATCACCAAAATTTCTGGATGACCTGGTCTGGGTTTAATACGGTTTTGTAGGATCATTAAGGTATTGTCAATTCCATGATGGATATTCGCTTGTTTGCACTCTGCTTCATCCAAACGGGAGAAGTTCCGCAATGAAAGTACGATTTCTCTAATACGCTCTGTACCTACACGCATAGACTGAATGATTTTATTTAAATCCTCTGTGACAAAATCTAGCTCAACCTCGGCAATTTTTTCTTGAATTGCTACTGGAGGATCGGGGAAATATGCTTGATAAAGTGCTATTATATCCACTAAATCTCGGATATACTCACTCGCCGGAATCAGATTACCATGAATAAAATTGATGGGATTATTAATTTCATGAGCAATACCCGCGACCATATTACCGATTGAGGACATTTTTTCACTTTGAATCAATTGGACTTGAGTAGCTTGCAGATTTCTCAGCGCTTCTTGTAAGTTTTTGGCTTGCTTCTGCAATTTATTGTCATTTGCTTTTTGCTGAGTTATATCCCTGGCTACACAAAGAATTTGCTTGACTTTTCCATCAGCGCTACGACTAAATACTGTTTCTCGCGAGCATAACCACAACCATTCACCCTTTATTTCTTTGACACGAAATTCAAACTCGAAAATTTCTCCATCTTTAGCAGTAGCAAATTTATTGATCCTATCTTTTAATTTAATCCTATCTTGTGGATGGATAAGTTTACGAATATCCAATGGTTCCATCTGCTGGATTTCAGTCTGAGGATAACCGAGTACGGTAGTTATTTCTCGATTTGTATAGACATTGCGTTGTTCTTCTAGGTCATAAATATAGAGGATGTTAGGAGAAGAGTCAGAAATGCTTTCGACAAAGTGTTGACTGGCTTCCAGTGCTTCTAGTGCATTTTTATGCTCTGTGATATTCAGTGTTGTTCCTACTATGCGAAATATTTGACCTCCATCTTTCCTCAGAGGGTTAAGTATGGTCAACCACCAAGTCAACTCACCTTTAAAAGTTAAGCATTCCTCATATGTGATACTTCTACCAGCTTTTAGACAATTTTTATAGTTTTGATATATTGAGTTACCTTGAACAAGCCCAAATACATCTTGGGGAGTTTTACCAATTATTTGGCTTGGACTAATTCCAGTTAACTCTACGGCGAAGGAATTCCACCCACTGTAACGAAATTCTCCGTTTTCTACAATATCAACTACAAATATTATTTGTCCACAACCTTCAAAAATACTGCGTAAGAATTGCTCTTGTTCTTCTAACTGAGCATATGCTTGTTTGCGTTGGCGGATATCACGGGTAATTGTGGCTAACCCCAAAGGTTCCCCAGTCAGATGGTTCCTGACTAAAAAGCTATTATAATCCACAGGGATACTTTCACCGGTTTGAAAGTGACGAAAGCAAAATTCGCCCCGCCACATACCAGTATCCATAAATATAGGCAAAATATATTCATGACGAAAAGCTTGCTCTTTAGGTGGGAAAAAGTCATCGATATGTAAACCTTTCAGAGATTCTAAGCTTTCTAGTCCAACTAGTTTAAGTCCTGCTTCGTTCACAAAAATTGGTTTTCCTGTCATATCAGCAATACCAATGAAGTCGCTGCTATTTTCAATTAAGGAAATTAATATTTGTCGTTCTTGTTCTGCTTGCTTATGTTCCGTCTCAATCAAATCATCTGTTTGTTCCGCAATTATTGACTCTAACTGTGTATGTAGGTGATTTAATTTCGTTTCTTCCTTTTTTCCCGGAGTCACTATTTTCGTAACCGCTTTGGCTGCTTCCCTTGCTTCAGTATCAGTTGATTCTGTTAAAATTTTGACTGCTTGACGTAGTTCTTGGAGTTCCTTTTGCCAAGCTTCATAAGTATGTCTATCTAGATTGATAGTATCATCTGTCATTGTTTTCTCAATTACTTACACTTTGAACGTTGGGCAGAACTAGAGCATTTTCACATACTTCTTAAATGTAACCCTATTTTTGCTTAAATGACACCTAACACAAAAAATTGCCCCCCAGGAGCGGGAGGCTGACTACCAAAATCTTTCTCTAGCTAGCAACGTACTCTTTGACATTACCGCGACGACGACGTAAGTGAGCCAGAGCTTGGTGTTCTAATTGACGCACGCGTTCTCGGCTGAGATTTAACCGTTCGCCTACTTTAGCTAAGGACATTTCATTACCATCTTCTAAACCAAAGCGGAGAGCAACTACTTCTCTTTGTTGAGGAGTCAATTCCGCTAATAGATTGTTCAAGTCTTGACGCAAAAATTCTTGCGTCGTATAATGTTCTGGTGATGGACCTTCATCTTCCAGCATTTCTTGCAATTCGGTGTCCTGGTTATCGCCTACTCGTATATCTAGGGAAACCGGCTGACGCGCCATATTCAGATATTCCCGAATTTGCACCGGTTCTAGATCTAATTCTTTGGCAATTTCTGTGGGTGTAGGCGATCGCCCGAATTTTTGAGCCAATTCTCGCTGCACTTTTTTGATTTTGTTCAGCTTTTCGGTAATATGAATTGGTAAGCGAATCGTGCGTCCTTGTTGGGCGATCGCTCTGGTAATTGCTTGGCGAATCCACCAATAGGCATAGGTAGAGAACTTATAACCCCTCATCGGATCGAATTTCTCCACTCCCCTTTCCAGTCCTAAGGTTCCTTCCTGGATCAAGTCCAAAAATTCCATGTTTCGCTTTTGGTATTTTTTGGCGATCGCTACCACTAGGCGTAAATTCGCCTCAATCATTTTTTGCTTGGCTCGTTTACCTAAGAGGAGTGTTTGCTGGATTTGGCTTTCCGCTTGATTCACATGATCAGCCCATTCCAGCAAACTTGGCTGGCGATCCAATTCTCTTCTGAGAGATTCTTTCGCTTCTAACAGCGACATCATTTGTTGTACCTGCTTACCATAAACAATCTCTTGCTCACGATTCAGCAATGGTACGCGACCAATTTCTCGCAGATAGGTTCGCACCATATCAGCTGTGAACTTGGTACTATTATTTTCAGTTTGGGTGGTTAAAATAGGCATTGGTGCGTTATCCTCTACTCCCGAAACACCAGGAATATTTTTCAACAAGGGTTAATTGACTATGATGGTATGCACATCTATATGAATGAGAGACTTGATTAAATACCTCACCTCTTCGACTTGCAGATGATAGTCCCTCAAGATGAGTTTCCCCACCCCGCTCAAGAATGCAAATTTTGCTCTTGTTTAACCTAGGCTATTTCCCCGGGTTTTCTGGTTTTTGCTCTTCTTTGCTAACGGCAACCTTAAAATATGAAGTCAATATGAGTTCTTCTTTCCTTTATGTTAGGATAAAATACGCCCATAGTAAAGTGGTTTAGATAAATCTTGCTATCGTAAAGCAAAATGGATGAGTTTTGGCAATTTATTTGTGCTTTCCTAGATCTCAACTACATCTATAGTGACGCTAGAAACCCTATCTGATGTTGCCTTGTTCCAGTGGGATAACCGAACTGCTGACTCAAGATTCATGGGGTGTTATCCCTCTTGGGAGAGAAACCCCTGTTAAAATCCCAAATCAGATCTAGCCAGTTTAGCAGCTGCAAAAACTTCTGCATCTGATTTTTCCTCCCATGCTACATCCCCAATTTCCCGATAAAATTCTTCGTCATAGGGACGGGTACGAACTACAACGGGCATTGGTACAGCATGACCTAAAATTAAGGCTTGTTGTTTGGAATCTAACTTAGCTAGGACTGAGCGCAGACTGCTAGCACCAGACACACCGGTAAAAATAGCCTCAATATCTTTTTCATCGTTGAGCAGAGCCGTGATTCGCGTACCAATTTGAGACATAATCTCATTATCTATCCCTGAGGGACGTTGATCAACTATCAAAAGAGTGACAAAATATTTGCGCAGTTCTCTAGCGATCGTCCCAAAAATCGTACTTTGGACTACGCCTGGGTCAAGGAAACGATGCGCTTCTTCTATGGTAATCATCAATGGAATAGGCCGATCTAAAGGATTTTTGCTTTGCAAAAATTTGTCAGCTTTCTTCACATATTGTTCATGAATACGTCTAGTGATCATATTTGTCACTAACATATATGAAAGCATATTTGATTGCGTACCAAACTCAACAACCACATTTTTCCCCGCTTCTAAAGATTGTAAAATCTTATTGATATAATTTTGCGGACAAACTGCACGCATGTATTTTAATCCATCCAATCGCAATAACTTGCGCTGTAAAGACATAATTGAGCCTTTGTGTCCGCGTTTTTCATCGCAAAACATCTCAATATCTTCATTAGTCATATTGAGTAATTGAATAATCCAATCTTTCTGGAATTCGTTATACAAAATATTAGCGTTGTCTAAAGCAGCTTCTGATAGTCCTAGGTCTCGACCACATAACTTAATGTCTTCAATTTCAATTTGCTGATAGCTGAGATAAAGTTCTTGAGCATCGCGCACTCCCCGACGTTTAGTTGCTTCTGGGTCAAGAGTATATACCTCAACTTTACCGGGAAATAACTGTTTTAAACCTTTAACCGTGTTTACATTTTTACCTTCAGCTACAGCCTCCCAACCATATTCTGAATGCATATCAAAAATTAAGCTGACAGCCACGTTTTTGCGAATTACGCCCGCCAGAAGTAACCGGGTCAGGAAAGACTTCCCAGTACCAGATTTGCCAAATATCCCATTACTCCGTTCGACAAACCGGTTTAAATCAAGACAAACAGGAACGTCCATATCCAAAGGTTTACCAATGGAGAAGTTTTTCCTTTCGGGATCGTCTTCCCAACCAAATACTCGGCGAAAGTCCGTCACGTTAGCTTCGTAAACTTGGCTGAAGTGACTGGGAATGGTTTTCACAGGTAGTAATTCCATTGTCGTACTGGTTTGGGGTTGAAAGGATGCTAAACCAGTAGCTGCGAAATTAGCAGGATTGATCCCTTTACCATTCCCAGAGTCTAAAGATTCTAAAGATTCAGGGGTGAACATCAACATTGGTGCTAAGTTAATCGTTCCGTACACCCCGCTTCCAGCTAAAATCTCTCGTAAAAAAGTATCTTCCCAACTGGGAGGGTTCGCAATAATTCGAGTGTTAGCCGTGCCTAAAGCCACATCTGTCAATATGCAGAAAAAGCGCGATCGCACCCCCTGAACTACTAAAAACTTACCTACCCGCATATCTTCCACAGAGATATCTGGGTGTAATCTAATTTCTAAACCCCCAGTCAGCGAACCTTGAATAACTGAACCTAATGGTTGTCCCGAATCCATTTTATTTGTTTAATGACGATTTCCTGGAGTAACTTCAATTTTGCGATATTCTAGACTTTGCTCATCCAGAATCAGGCTGACTTTTCCCCCATACTGGGATAACTCCCACTGATATAATTCCCACATGCTTAATTTATATCCTGTAAATAATTTATAGATGCGATTTTATAATTCTATCTTGAGATTAAATAATTTTGACCAAATCAATAAATTAGCTCCAGAATTCACCCATTGACAGGTAACAAGTACGAGACGAATCATTAGTTTGGGAGAATAGCAAGTTATTTCTCTGAGCAAAATGTTATAAGTTTCTATATCACTCACCCAAAGGTCAAAAAACCTGGTCTTTATTTTATGCAAGTTAACTACACCAAATTATTGACCAAATTTTCAGGTATATTGGGAATAAGTGGGATTATTCTCTTGGCTGCTCTACCAGTCAGAGCCAATCAGCCTATAATCTCTGATTCTGTACAAGTTCCTCTTGCTGCGCCAGAGCGATCGCCCGCAACGGATGTACCTAAATCAATTCCCACTCCAATCAATACAATACCAGGGAAAAACTTGATAGAGTCCCTCGAAACACAAGGCTCTTTTACAACTTTCGTTAAGGCTTTAAAGATTGCTGGACTGACAGAGGTATTGACTGGAACTGATTCGGTGACTGTGTTTGCCCCTACTGACGCAGCATTCGCCCAATTGGAAAAATGGGACAAAAACATATTAAATGAGTTGTTCAGCCCAGAAAATAAAGCAGTTTTAGTCGAAGTGTTAACCTATCATCTAGTTAAAGGTGGAATACCGACGAGTAATTTAAAACCTGGCTTGCTGAAGACTATGCAAGGTGAACCAATTGCTGTGAAGTTTGGTAATCAGGGGATTATTATAGAAGATGCGAGGATCACTAAATCAGAGATTCAAGCTAACAATGGTGTGATTCATCAAATTAACAACGTAATTTTGCCTGCTAATCTGTAACCTGTTTAACAACTGAATTGTCAGAGATTGGTAGAAATAGCTTGTACTGGACATGTGGGGATACACTGTTCACAAACAATACAGCGTGAACGGGTGAAGGTGAGCTTATATGTTTCTGGGTTGAGGGTCAGAGCTTCCGTGGGACAAACCCCTGTACACAATCCGCAATCAACACATGTATCCTCATTAATGATTATTTCTCCTAGGCTATGGGAAACATTGATGTTTTGCGATCGCATCCAATCAATCGCTGCGTCTAACTGGTCAATGTCTCCCAATAGTTCTACTACCAACTTACCAACTTGATTAGGTGCGACTTGGGCACGGATAATATTAGCAGCAACATTAAAATCTCTAGCTAGCCTATAGGTAACTGGCATTTGCACAGCACGTCTAGGAAAAGTGAGTGTGACTCGTTTTTTCATAAATGATCATGATATGTAGAGGGAGAAACAGGTAAACTATATATTAGTATGTTATACTATGCTATATTAAGTTATATTAAAACCATTAAAGCATCAGCCAATAATTTGTTATGAGCGCGGATCAACCTGTGAGTTTCCCCATCCTGAATCGGACAAGAAATTTTCTGATTGCCATTGTGGCAATTCTGCTTGGCGTTAGCTTATTTTTAGGGCTGAGAACAGAATCAACTTCAGTATCTCTGACTCACTTAGAGCAAACCTCTACACCATTGGAAATAGCCTTGAGCAATGGTAAACCCACATTAATGGAATTTTATGCGAATTGGTGTACAGTCTGTCAAAGAGTAGCACCGGATATGGCTAAGTTAAGACAAGAGTATAGTAGCCAGTTAAACTTTGTCATGTTGAATGTAGATAATACCAAATGGCTACCAGAAATGCAAAAATATCAGGTAGATGGGATACCTCATTTTGTCTTTCTGGGAAAATCAGGTGAAACTGTGACTGAAGCCATTGGTGATCTACCCCATAGTATTATGTCCAGAAATATAACAGCCTTGCTAGCAGATGCTCCCCTCCCTTATACTCAAACCAGTGGGGAAACTTCTAAATTTTCTGCTAGCTTGATGAAAAACAATAGCCAGGAAGATCCACGCAGTCACGGACAGCACGTAGTAGATTAGCAAAAATCTTGGCTTAACGTCCATCTGGAGGAGATTCTGGCTCTAAGATGCTATTTTGCACCATCAGCCTTGGCCAGATAAACAAGAAGAAACTCATCCATGTTAATACTGGTATAGCAATCAGCACAGTAAGCCAAATTATCTTCCATAGCAACCAGCTACCAATAATTAATGTGAGAGTTGTCAAAACTATTGACCAAGGCTGACACCACCAAGGTTTATGTTTCCAGGGATTAGATTCCATCAGGATTCCATTTTGCTAAAGGTATAAATTTATCGTTAATTATATCTAGAGGTTCGATCATCCCACTAGGACTTAATACACGAAACCAATAAATAGTGTTTGTGCTTTTATCTGGATGATTTTCATACACCCTAACTATATAGTAGGGCTGATTTGGCTGAGGAACGCTATCAACTGTAGATGTCACCTGTATACTCCCTTGGGAAAGTTCCTCTATTTCTCTAGCCTTATGCTGTACCTGTGGGAGTTTCCAAACTAAATCTAGAGATTTTTTTGCGCCTAGCATTTTTACAGGATGAAGATTTTGGGGAAATTGATCAGTTAGAGCTTTTGGCGATTTCAGGAAATTTCCACCACCATCTAATCTCATTTGCATATTTTTGTTTAGAGGTTGATTGAGATTGTCACATCCTGCTAACGCTAAAATGAACAGAGATATTAATGGGGAATAAACTAATTGCTTTATAATGTTAATCAAAGGCATTGTTGTTGATCACAGTTAGAATGATAAAGCTTTCCAATGCATTATTGCAGAACTCTACATTTCATCCTTAGTAATTAATCTTGCTGAAAATCAGAGTTTTTGCTGTCATTGGTGCTGTTGAAGGATTATTTAACTATTTCATTCTAGCATTTCTACAGGACTAAAGCTATACAAGTTACTCAGGGTTGCGGATTACAACCAAGAACACCAGAAAATCTAGACTAGAAGCGATGGCGCGGAACACCTGATGGAAGCGATCGCTGTATTGTCCAACCTGACAAAAATCATGAAAGCTATCGTTAAAGAAATGAATACGTTAATCATACTTAAGCAAGATAAATCTCATATCAAGCGGATTGCTCAAGTAGAAGGTTATTTAGAACAGGAGTTAATATTCTCTGGATAAGTCAAAGTCTATATTGCTGAAGAAGCGTTAGTCAAATTATATGGTAATCATGAAAGAACCAAGTGTCAAACTCTGACACCAGCAAATATTAGTCCAGAATTAGGTAAAGAAATTGGTAAAGAATTTTGGCAGCAAACAAAATTACTGGATAATTACGAGTATCGTTTCGTTAGCATAGGTCACATAAATATCCCAAAGCAACAAACTTCTCAGAAGCCGTTATTTAAACTTTATGATTGCCCAGATCGGATGCTCAAAATCGACTATCCCAATTACCTCCAATTTAATCACTTAATTGGAAGAGAATGAATCATGAGAATTGGTATGAAATCATCCTCTGGTTGCGCAACCTCAAAAAAATTTCATTCTTTAGAGAGATGGAAAACCCCATTGACTTTTGCTAGGATTATTTTAAATAATGGGAGTGTGACCAAAAATAATTATGAATAGGCACACTTCCATTATTCAAATATACCGAAGAAAAATGTAGGTTTCCTCATCCCTAGGACATAGATTGTTTTTTTCAGTTTTTAGGCTAAATTGTCAGGATTAACCCCTAAATTTTTTAACATTTTTGCTAATAATTCCGCCCGTCGTTCAGACTGAGAGTACCTTTGTTCAGCTTCCTGAATACGTTCTTCTGAGGTTAAATATCTTTGTCCTTGTTCATTATACCAATATAACCACTCCCGGGTAATTCCTTGAGAAGTTCCTCTTTCTCTCCCAATTCCTAAACCTATTTCTGGTAACCATACAGGATTTCCACTCAGGAGAATATATTCTCTATTGATTAATTTATATACTTTCAAGCGGGGTTTTCGCTTCCTCAAGGGGTTATAAACAACATAGTATAAAATCCCTAATTTTTTGCTATACAGTTGTTTTTTTGTACTATATTCCCCTCGATAAGTGTGAGAAACAACTTCTAATACCATCACAGGTAATTGTTGTTCTTCCCAAACTGCGTAGCTGCGGCGTAATCCTTCGTTAATCACTCTTGGAACACCTAGACTCAAAAAACCATCAGAGACAATTGCCGGTAGATCTGGGTCATAATAAATACTCATATCAACACCAAAAAACCAGTCCCAGCGCTCTGACCAAATTAAAGCTAGTATACTTTTAAGTAAGCTAGGAATTAAATCTTGTAATTCATTATCCACAGGCGTTTCATCAGAATCAGGTAATTCCTGAGTAGATGGCAAAGAAGCAAAAGTGTTATAGTTTAACATGATAGGTGCTACTAAATCTGCTTTAAGATTTCATTAAGTTATTCTGGTTACTATACAAATGGAAACGACGTAGTGTGATCGCGGATTAACTTAAAACTTGGCTGATTCTTTTAAATATTCTCAGAACTTGATAAAGCGCATTCTCTCGTTTCAATAAGCAAAATTGGTCAGATAAAGCATATTTTGGTTGATTCACCTGGATCAGTTTCAGAAAAATAAAATCTGTACCATTTGTAACTAATCCAAATACCGGTTTTTCTGTGTGTGGGTTAGCTAGCATATAAGTCAGTATTTTCTAACAGTGGAGGATATTTCAGTAATCGCAGAAAGCTAGCTTTAACTCTGTCAAAGTATTGCTTTTCTAAATCTGTAATTTCAGGTAAGTTATCCAACCACTCTGGAAAGAACGTCTCGTTATTGACTTTCTGTAATTTAAATCTTTCTTCTAAATATTCCAGAGAAATATTTTGTGCTTGAATAGATTGAACCATAGCCAATTTTCCTCCAATTGAGTATTATTCTATAGCCCGTGGAAAAAAAAATCAAATTCTCTCCCTCCAGACCCACACGGGCCCGAAGGGAGAGAATATACATCCTAACAGCCTACCCCCTCTTTTTTGTATATCAATTTAAGGGGGAAAGATTATTGGAAGATAGTTTTATAGTACTTCAAGTCTTGAATAGTTTTCCTCTTTCTGGAGATAGAGATCGTAATCGGGGATTTGTCGAAAAGGAATAGATGATTACGTAAGTATTAATATGTAAAACACGCATTTTTTATTTTATGGTACTGCAGTACTATAAAATAAATCTCTTTTTTAACCAGATCGTATTATGGTGCGATGGTGCGGAGCGTCCACCGGATAGCGAAGCGTTAGCGAGGAACGATAGCGAAGCGTTAGCGAGGAACGATAGCGAAGCGTTAGCGAGGAACGATAGCGAAGCGTTAGCGAGGAACGATAGCGAAGCGTTAGCGAGGAACGAT
>Ga0116226_10005604_pt1 | contig 11218 bp, 10 predicted proteins | sample S1TSphfallax_FD_89692 | JGI IMG/M metagenome (GOLD analysis project Ga0116226, IMG submission 89692) | Host-associated microbial communities from peat moss isolated from Minnesota, USA - S1T2_Fa - Sphagnum fallax MG | ecosystem: Host-associated > Plants > Peat moss > Unclassified | place: USA... | reverse complement strand
CGGCTGGGGACTGAACCCTCAACCTTGGGCGCTTTTGGTCGGACCGCGTCGCGCAGGGGGACGGACGGGGGCTATCGGGCGTTTAAAGGGCGATGTCGTCCCCAGGGGATCAGCACGGGAGCCGTCATATTCACGGGATGTGACAGACCTGTGACATCTGCACAGGCGATTTTGCCTAGGGTGCAGAGCTGCGGGAGGGTAGGACCGGCGAAAGCGGCGTTTTCATGGGTTTTCACCTCTTTCAACAGGCTGTTGATGGCGAAAGTCCAGGGGTGGACGGACAGCGGGACAAGCGCCAAGGTCGGTGAACGATTAAGGGATTATTAACCTTTCGGGCCGCCCTACTCCCTTCGCCTAAACCTTTCTTAAATTCTCATTAAGAATAAGAAGACAGCGTGACTTGAGCCGGATCGCAGGAGACGGTTTAAGGGCAGGGATGACACAGCTCCTCAAGCCCGCCCTGCTCGACAGGCCCTCCCTTCTGAAATCGCTGGCTGGCGAAACCCAGGCCAAGCCGCCGGTCTGGTTTATGCGGCAAGCTGGCCGCTATCTGCCGGAGTATCGGGCTTTGCGGGCGACCGCGCCCGACTTCATCGCCTTCTGTCTGGATCCAGAGAAGGCGGCCGAGGCGACGCTTCAGCCGATGCGTCGGCTTCCCTTCAGCGCGTCGATCGTATTCGCCGACATTCTCCTGATCCCAAGGGCGCTTGGGCAAGAGGTTTGGTTCGAGAGCGGCGAAGGGCCAAGGCTTGGACCGATCCCGCCGGTGGAGGCGTTGGCCGCCCAGATCGATCAAGCACCGATTGCGCTCGCCGCTGTGGGCGAGACCCTGAAGCGGGTTCGCGCTGGGTTGGAGCCGGATCGGGCGCTGATCGGCTTTGCAGGCGCTCCCTGGACGGTTCTGACCTATATGCTGGAGGGCGGCTCTTCGGATCGCAGCCAAGCCCGCAGCCTCGCCTACACGGAATCAGACCGGATCGACGCCCTGATCGATGTTCTGGTTCAGGCGACGGCGAAATATCTGATCATGCAGGTTCAGGCCGGCGCGCAGGCGCTGCAGCTGTTCGAGTCCTGGGCGGAAGGATTGGCCGAGCCCTTGTTCGAGCGCTTGGTGATGGCGCCGCACACCAAGCTGATCGGTCTTCTGCGCGACGCCGGCGTGACCGTTCCCGTCATAGGTTTTCCTAGAGGCGCCGGCGCCTTGGTCGAGGATTATGCCGCCGCGGTTCCGGTGCAGGGCGTGGCCTTGGATACCCAGGTCCCGCTCGCGGTGGGTCGCCGGATTCAGGGCCTGGGTCGGGCGATCCAAGGCGCCCTTGATCCTCTGCTGTTGCGGGCTGGCGGCGAGGCCTTGGATCGCCGGGTGGAGGAGCTGCTGGAGGCGTGGGGCGAAGGGCCATATATATTCAATCTCGGACACGGTATCTTGCCGGACACCCCAATCGACCATGTGGAGCGTGTGCTGGCGCGCGTGACCGGAGCTGTTTAATGCCCCCCTCCTACGACAAGGCCCCGCCGGGCGCATCTGCGGCTGAGAAGCCGCGGCTGGCCGTTGTGCTGCTCAATCTTGGCGGCCCCGACAGCCTGGATGCTGTGCAGCCGTTCTTGTTCAACCTGTTCAATGATCGGGCGATCATTGACCTCCCCAATCCGTTCCGGTTCGCGATCGCCAAGCTGATCTCGAAAACCCGGCGCAAGGAGGCCAGCGCCAACTACGCCTATATGGGCGGCGCATCGCCCTTGCTGGGCGAAACCATGACCCAAGCCGCCGCGCTGGAAGCGGTCTTGGCCGATCGGCTCGGCGGCTATGACAGCAAGGTCTTTGTGGCCATGCGCTATTGGCGGCCCTTCACGGCTGACGCGGCCGCCGCGGTGGCGGAGTTTAAGCCGACCGAAGTGGTGCTGCTGCCGCTCTATCCTCAGTATTCCACGACGACGACAGGGTCGTCGATCGCGGCTTGGCGAAAGGCGTATCGCGGCGGAGGCCGGGTCCGCACCGCCTGTTGCTATTTCGACGAACCAGGCTTCGTCTCGGCCCACGTGCGCAAGATACAAGAGACATTCAAAGCTGCAGGGCGCCCCAAGGGCGTGCGGCTTCTCTTCTCCGCCCATGGTCTGCCGCAGAAGATCATCGACAAGGGCGACCCCTATCAGTCGCAAGTGGAACGCACCTGCGAAGCGGTGATGGCGGAATTGGGTCCCGGCTGGGATTGGCAGGTTTGCTACCAGAGTCGGGTCGGCCCGATGAAGTGGCTGGCGCCGTCGACGCCCGAGGCGATCAAGGCCGCGGCGGATGAGGGTTTGGGCGTTCTGGTCGTGCCCATCGCCTTTGTATCCGAGCATGTCGAGACGCTGGTCGAGCTTGATCGCGACTATGCAGAGCTGGCCCAGGCGCTCGGCTGTCCAGTCTATCTGCGCGCGCCGGCTTTAGGCCCTGAGCCGACCTTTATCGAAGGTTTGGCGCGCACCGTGGCTCGGTCTCTGCCGAGCGCGCGGTCGGAGCCTGGCGCCAGCGCCTGTTCGACCGGTTTCGCCCGTTGTCCGTTTCGGACCTCCAAGGCCTTGGCTGCATGAACGACAATCTGCTGCACAACACGCTGATCGCTGTCCATATTCTGGCGGTGATCGCTTGGATGGCTGGCCTGCTCTATTTGCCGCGGTTGTTCGTCTACCATGCGGACGCGCCGGTCGGGTCAGACATCGACAAGACGTTCCAAACCATGGAGCGCAGGCTTTACTACGGCATCATGACGCCGGCGATGATCGCCGTTTGGGTTTTGGGCCTCGCCTTGGTTTGGTTTGACGCTACCAAGCTTTGGGGTCCGAAATTCCTGGGCACGCCTTGGATGTCTACGAAGTTTACGGGTGTTCTGCTTCTGACGGGCTTTCAGGGATTCTTGGGGGCCTCACGCAAACGATTTGCTCGGGGCGCCAATACCCGGACGGGGAAGTTTTGGCGCATGACCAATGAGATCCCCTTTGTGCTGGCTATAATCATGGTGCTGGCGATCGTGACGAAGTTCGGCGACGCGCGGTTCGGCGGCTAAGCCCTGGGTCTTCGACGTTGGGGGAATAGAACTCGCTCTTGACCCAGAGGTCGGGCTATGATTGCCCTAGGTTTGGCGACGCCATCGCGTCGTTCCCCTCAACGCCCGGCGTCCGTCGGTGCGGCCACCGAAAAACATTCGCGCCATCGTCCTGATTGGCGCTTCAGTCTGCGCCGCCGGCATTGCTCGGCGTGCGACCTGTCATCAAGAGCTTTCCCATGCCTGACGAGTCCGTTCTCGATCCCGACACCACCCTGCCCCTGAACGGTCTGATCGCCGTTCCTGCCGGCGGCCTGCAGCGGATGTCGTTGCAGGAGCTGAAAGATAAGCCGCCGTCCGACCTGGTGGCTTTCGCCGAGAGCCTGGAGGTTGAGAACGCCAGCTCCATGCGCAAGCAGGACATGCTGTTCACAATCCTGAAGGCCCTGGCCGAAGACGGGGTGGAGATTTCCGGCGGGGGCGTGCTGGAAGTCTTGCAGGACGGGTTCGGGTTTCTGCGCTCGCCCGAGGCCAACTATCTCCCAGGGCCGGACGACATCTATGTCTCGCCGTCGCAAATCCGGAAGTCGGGTCTGCGCACAGGCGATTCCGTCGATGGGCCGATCCGCGCGCCCCGGGAGGGTGAGCGGTATTTCGCCCTGACCAAGGTCGATACCGTTAATTTCGAAAACCCCGACAATGTCCGCCACAAGGTCCATTTCGATAACCTGACGCCGCTCTACCCCGAACAGCGACTGTCGATGGAGATCGAGGACCCGACGTTGAAGGACCGCTCCGGGCGGGTGATCGATATCGTGGCGCCGCTCGGCAAGGGCCAGCGTTGTCTGGTCGTGGCGCCGCCGCGGGTGGGTAAGACGGTGATGCTGCAAAACATCGCCAAGTCGATCTCCATCAACCATCCCGAATGCTATCTGATCGTCCTCCTGATCGACGAGCGGCCCGAGGAAGTGACTGACATGCAGCGCACGGTGAAGGGCGAGGTGATCTCCTCGACGTTCGATGAGCCGGCCTCGCGCCATGTTCAAGTGGCTGAAATGGTGATCGAAAAGGCCAAGCGCCTGGTAGAGCATAAGCGAGACGTCGTGATCCTGCTGGACTCGGTCACCCGGCTGGGGCGCGCCTACAATACGGTCGTGCCCTCTTCCGGCAAGGTGCTGACCGGCGGCGTGGACGCCAACGCGTTGCAGAGGCCCAAGCGCTTCTTCGGTGCGGCGCGTAATATCGAGGAAGGCGGGTCGCTGACCATTATCGCCACCGCCCTGATCGACACCGGTTCGCGCATGGACGAAGTGATTTTCGAAGAGTTCAAGGGCACCGGCAATTCCGAAATCGTGCTGGACCGCAAGGTCGCCGACAAGCGCGTCTTCCCGGCCATGGATATCTTGAAGTCCGGCACCCGGAAGGAAGAACTGCTGACGCCGCGCGATGTGCTGCAGAAGACCTATGTGCTGCGCCGAATCCTCAACCCCATGGGCGCCCAGGATGCGATCGAATTCCTGTTGGATAAGCTGCGCCAGACCAAGAACAACGCGGACTTCTTCCAGTCGATGAATACGTAAGCAGCCGAAACGGCGAGGCGATCGCCATGATCACCCTGTTCCATGCGCCGCGCACCCGGTCTCAAAAGGTGATGTGGATGCTGGAGGAAATGGGTGTCGCCTATGAGGTTCGCGTTGTCGCCTTCCTGGAGCGGGAACGCGACCAGGAGTTCATGGCGTTGAACCCGGCCGGTTTCCTGCCGGTAATGAAGGATGGCGACACCGTCCTGTTCGAGTCCGCGGCTATGATGGACTATATCGCGGCCCGATATGGCCCTACCCCGTTGGTTCCTAGCCCGACCGATCGGGCCTACCCGGCCTACCTGCAGTATGTCCACTTCGGCGAAGCGAGCTTGGCGGCTCCCTTGATCGTCATCACCTACAGCCTTCAGTTCGCCCCACCCGAGCATCGCGACAACTATGGAATTGAGATCGCGCGGATGATCTTTCGCCGCCGGCTGCCGTTGGTGGAGCAGCGGCTGGCCGAGGCGCCCTATATGGCGGGGGAGGACTTTACCGCGGCTGATATCTCTGTGGCCTATGCGGTCGGCATCGGAAAGTGGTGCAAAGCCATCGACGGCTATAGTCCCTCGCTGGCGGATTATATGCGGCGGGTCGAAGCGCGGCCCGCCTATCAAGCCATGCGCGCCCGGGCTTGAGCGTGAAGACCCTTCCTTAAGGAATGAGCACCGTCGTCCCGGTCGTCCCGCGGGATTCCAGCGCCTCGTGGGCCTGGCGAACGTCAGCCAGGGCGAAGGTTTGACCGATTTCGATGGTGATCGCGCCGCTGGCGATCTTTTCGAAGACGGCGCCGGCGCTGGCGCGAAACTCCGCGGCCGTTTCGATGTAGTCGAACATGGTCGGGCGGGTCATGTAGAGCGAGCCACGCCTGGACAGCTCGAGGGGCGCCATGGGCGGGATCGGTCCCGAGGCATTGCCGTAGGTGACGAACAGGCCCCGTTTGGAAAGGCTGGCCAAGCTCGCTTCGGCTGTATCCTTGCCAACGGAGTCGTAGGCGACCTTGACCCCCTTGCCGTCCGTCAGCGCGCGAACCTCCGCCGCCACGTCGGCGTCGCGGTAGAGGATCACGTGGTCGCAGCCGTGGGCCTTGGCGAAGGCGGCCTTCTCGGGCGAACCAGCGGTTCCGATCACATGGACGCCGTTATGACGAAGCCACTGGCACAGGATGGCGCCGACGCCGCCGGCGGCGGCATGGACCAGGACATGGTCCCCGGCCGAGAGAGGCCAGATCCGTTCGGCCAAAAGTTCGGCGGTCATACCTTTCAGCATACAGGCGGCGCCTGTTTCGAAATCGATGTCGTCGGGCAGACGAATGGTCTTGTCGATGGGGACGGCGTTGTATTCGGCATAGGCGCCTGTGCCCACATAGGCCACGCGGTCGCCGGTCTCGAACTCCGTGACGCCGTCGCCAACCGCCTCGACCACCCCTGACGCTTCACGGCCCAGGATGGTCGGCAGTTGCAGGGGATACAGGCCGCTGCGCTGATAGGTGTCGATGAAATTGAGCCCGATCGCGGCCTGCTTGACGAGCACTTGGCCGGGGGCGGCCCTTGGCTTTGGCGCGTCGATGACGCTTAGAACCTCTGGGCCGCCGGTGGTTTGAATCTGGATGGCGCGCATCAGGCTAGCGCCGAGCGGAAGGCGGCCAGGGTGCGCTGGTTCGCCGTCGCGGCATCGGCGGCATCGAAGTGGGCGCCGCCTTCCCGGGCGAAGGCATGGTCGCGACCTGGGTAGGTGAAGACCTCGACCTGGGGTCGGTTTTTCAGGCCAGCGATGATGCGGGCCTGGGCGTCCTTGGGCACGAACTGGTCCTCTTCGGCGATGTGGAGCACGAGGGGGCGGCTGAGCTTGTCAGCCTCAGCGAGGTACTGATCGATGGAGACGCCATAATAGCCGACCGCGGCGTCGACGTCGGTGCGGGTTGCGGTGAGGAAGGCCAGCCGACCGCCGAGGCAGTAGCCGACAGCGCCCACATGGCCATCGCATTGCGGGTCTGCACGGGCGACGTCGATGGCGGCTTGGATGTCCTCTACGCCAAGATCTGTATCGAAGGCGTTCATCAAGGCGAAGGCCTTGTCCCATTCGGCTTGGCTCTTGTCGGTGATGTCCACGCCCGGCTCGAGGCGCCAAAACAGATCGGGCGCGATGGCCAGATACCCTTCGATCGCCAATCTATCGGCCACGAGACGCACGACGGCGTTGACCCCGAATATCTCCTGAATGACGATGACCGCCGGCGCCTTTTCAACGGCGGGGCGGGCGACATAGGCTTTGAAATCGCCGTCTTTAGTGGAAATCGTTAGACTCTCTGCGGCCATGAAGGGCTCCTGGGGTTACGGTCGGGGATGTAGCCTTTCATGTGCCTGAAGGCTCATAACATTCTCGTTGTTCGAGCTATTTTCGTTGGTCGTCATGCGCAGGAGTCCGGGATGAAGTTCAAGGTCGAAGCCGAGTGCACGCCTGAGGAGGCGCGGACATTTCTGGGGCTTCCCGATCTGGCGCCGCTGAACGAGCATTTGGTCGAAGAGATGAAGCGGCGGATCGACGCCAATATCTCGCTGTTGAATCCAGAAGAGTTTTTGAAGAGTTGGATGACGATCGGCGGCCAGACCCAGGAGCAGTTCATGCGGCTGATGACCTCGGCGGCGAGCGCCGGTCTGCGGGGCGGGTCGGGCAAGGGATGAGGGACACGATCTTCGCCCTGGCTACCGCGCCAGGGCGGGCGGCGGTGGCGGTGGTGCGGCTATCAGGCCCCGACAGCGGCCGAGCCCTGGCGGCGCTTGCAGGCGGCGCGCTGAAGCCCCGGCATGCCGCTTTGAGAACGCTGCGGGACCCCGGGTCGAACGAGCGGTTGGATCAGGCCTTAGCGCTGTGGTTCCCGGCGCCGGCGAGCTTCACCGGCGAGGATCAGGCCGAACTTCATGTGCACGGTGGGAGAGCCGTTGTGGACGCGGTGCTGAACGCTTTGGCGGCGCTGGGCTTACGGCCAGCGGAGGCAGGTGAGTTCACGCGGCGGGCGTTTGAGAATGGCAAGCTGGATCTGTTGGAGGCGGAGGGGGTCGCTGACCTGATCGACGCTGAAACCCAGGCCCAGCGGCGCCAGGCGCTCGATCAGCTCCAAGGCGCGCTTCGGGGTCGGGAGGCCCACTGGCGGTCGGTTTTGGTCGATGCCTTGTCCTTGCTGGAAGCCAGTATCGATTTTCCGGACGAAGACGTTCCGGGGGGCGTGGTGGATCAGGCGCGGACGGCGCTGATCGGTCTCTATGACGAGTTGACGGCGGCGTTGGCGGATGCGCGTGGCGAGCGTGTGCGAGAGGGCTTTCGGGTCGCGATCATGGGCCGTCCGAACGCTGGCAAGTCGAGCCTGCTCAACGCTTTGGCGCGGCGGGACGCCGCCATCGTCACGCCGATCGCCGGCACGACGCGCGATGTCGTCGAGGTCGCGTTGGATGTCTCCGGCTATCGCGTCACCTTGGCGGATACGGCGGGTTTGAGGGACGCCGTTGATGTCATTGAAGCGGAGGGCATCCGGCGCGGCCGCGCGTGGGCGGAATCTGCAGCGCTTCGGCTGTTTGTGGTGGATGCCTCTGAGATGGGCCACGACGTGTCGGAAGCGAATGGGTTGGCCCGGCCGGGTGACGTAGTGGTTTTGAACAAGATGGATAGGGCGGTCGAGAGTGCGGTGGGTCAGGCCACGGCGGACGGCGCGGCGTGCGGCCTGGCGGTCGTCGGAGCGTCAGCGGCCTTGAAAGACATTGGCGGCGTTGAAGATGTCTTGAAGCGTCGTGTTGTTGAGAGCCTGGCGGCTTCAGAGGCGCCCACAGTAACCCGAGCCCGGCATCGCGAAACGCTGGAGGCGGCGTGTCGGCACCTGGAGCGGGCGTTGTCGCCTGCGCGGGCGGCGGAGCTGGTGGCTGAAGATGTGCGACTGGTGTCCAGGTGTTTGGAGCGGTTGTCGGGTCGGGTCGGGGCCGAGGACGTTCTGGATCGGGTATTTGGCGCATTCTGCATCGGCAAGTGATGTTTCACGTGAAACAGTGTTTGGGAAACAGATCGCGCGCCGAAGATAGATCAGTGGTGTTTCACGTGAAACAGGTCGACCCGCCTCGACCAAGCCATGGTTCCAGTTTAAATAGCAGCCAACCATGGAATCCCACGCATTTTCCCCACCGCGCCGCACCGACGTCATCGTGATCGGCGGCGGCCACGCCGGCTGTGAAGCCGCTGCGGCGTCTGCACGTCTGGGCGCAGCGACGCTCCTTTTGACCCATCGCCTCGACGGAATCGGCGAGATGTCCTGCAATCCCGCGATTGGTGGCCTGGGCAAGGGTCATCTCGTTCGGGAGATCGATGCGCTGGATGGCCTGATGGGCCGTATGGCGGACGCTGCCGGCATCCAGTTTCGGCTCCTCAATCGATCCAAGGGCGCCGCGGTGCGGGGGCCACGCGCGCAAATCGATCGGCGGCTGTATCGCGAAGCCATGCAGGCGGAACTCGCGGCGCAATCGAATCTGACCGTGCGCGCCGGCGCCGTCGAAGATCTTTTGCTCGATGGCGATAGGGTCGCGGGCGTGGTGCTCGACAGCGGCGAGGTCATCCATGCGCCACGGGTCGTTCTCACCACCGGAACGTTCTTGAAGGGCGTTATTTTGCGCGGCGACACGCGTATCCCAGCCGGTGGGCACGGCGATCCCCCCGCTGTCGGGTTGGCGAACCGTCTTTATGGCCTGGGTTTAGCCATGGGCCGACTGAAGACTGGGACGCCTCCGCGGCTCGACGGCCGAACCATCGCCTGGGATCGGGTCGATCGTCAGGAGGGCGATGCCCAACCCACGCCGTTTTCCTTCCTGACCTCGGCCATCGATACGCCCCAGATCGCCTGTGGCATCACCACGACGACGGAGGCCACCCACCGCATCATCGCAGAGCGTCTGGCCGAGTCAGCGGTGTATGGCGGGCGTACGACCGGCCAGGGTCCACGGTATTGCCCGTCGATCGAGGACAAGGTGGTGCGGTTCGCGGACAAGTCCGCCCACCAGATTTTTCTGGAGCCCGAGGGGCTGGATGATGACACCGTCTATCCGAATGGAATCTCGACGTCGGTCGCCGAAGACACCCAGGCGGCCTTCCTGCGCACCATTCCTGGTCTGGAGCAGGTGGAGGTCCGGCGTTATGGCTATGCAATCGAGTATGAGTATGTCGATCCTCGCGAGCTTCTGCCCACGCTGGAAACCAAGCGGTTGCAGGGCCTCTACCTCGCCGGTCAGATCAATGGCACCACCGGATATGAAGAGGCCGGCGCTCAAGGTCTGGTCGCGGGCTTGAACGCCGCGCGGGCCGCGGGCGGCGGCGATCCGGCCATTTTCGCTCGCGATGAGGCCTATATTGGCGTCATGATCGATGACTTGGTCACCCGCGGCGTCACCGAGCCCTACCGCATGTTCACCAGTCGGGCTGAGTTCAGGTTGACTCTGCGGGCTGACAACGCGGACCAGAGGCTTACACCTCGCGGAATTGGTCTCGGTCTCGTCGGGAGCGATCGGGCCGGAGCCTTTGGCGGTAAGATCGCGGCCTTGGCGTCGGCACGAGACCGCGTGCCTCATCTGACCCTAACCCCGGCCGAAGCGACGCGGCACGGGTTTCGAGTCAACGCCGACGGCCAGCGGCGGAACCTCATCCAACTGCTGGCCTACCCAGATGTCGGGTTCGACGCCCTGGCGACGGTCTGGCCCGAGCTGAGCCAATGGCCCGATATTGTGCGCGAGCAGATCGAGATTGACGCCAGCTATGCCGGCTACCTGGATCGCCAGGCCGCGGATGTCGAGGCCTTTCGGCGCGATGAGAACCTGCATCTGCCAGCTGAGCTCGACTATACCGCCGTTGGCGGACTTTCGGCGGAAGCGCAGGAAAAGCTGAACCGAATCCGCCCCTTGACGCTCGGTCAGGCCGGCCGGATCGAAGGCGTGACACCCGGCGCCCTGACCGCACTCTTGTCCCATGTTCGGCGGCATCATGCAGCGTGAGGCGGTGGAGCAGACGGCGGATGGTCCGCACCTTGAGAGAGAATTCGGCGCCGAGGCCTTCGCGGACGCCACCGGCGCCCCTGTTTCGGCCGTTGCGGCGCTCCAAACCTATCTGGAGCTGCTGACGGATTGGAATAGCCGCATGAATCTCGTCGGCCCGTCGGCGTTGGCCTCGTTCTGGCGTCGCCATGCTTACGACAGCGCTCAGCTACGGACGCTCGCGCCGACGGCGAAGATTTGGGCCGATCTCGGATCGGGGGCGGGCCTACCGGGCGTAGTCTTGGCCATACTGTTGAAGGGAACGCCGGGGGCGCACGTCCATCTGGTCGAGAGCATGCAGAAGCGGACGGGGTTCTTGGCCGAGGTCGCCGGCCGACTCGATCTGCCGGTATCGATCCACCATCGCCGCGCCGAGGACATGTCCCCGCCGGAGGGGTTGGAGGTTGTGACCGCGCGGGCCTGTGCGCCGCTGCCTCGTTTGTTATCGTTCGCCTATCCGTGTCTGTGCACCGGCGCGACAGGCCTGTTTTTGAAGGGCCGCGACGTTGAACACGAATTGACGGAAGCTCGCCTCGGCTGGCATTTCGAT
>Ga0116226_10005603_pt1 | contig 11218 bp, 5 predicted proteins | sample S1TSphfallax_FD_89692 | JGI IMG/M metagenome (GOLD analysis project Ga0116226, IMG submission 89692) | Host-associated microbial communities from peat moss isolated from Minnesota, USA - S1T2_Fa - Sphagnum fallax MG | ecosystem: Host-associated > Plants > Peat moss > Unclassified | place: USA... | reverse complement strand
GCGTTGTCACCCAGCGCCTGACCCGCTTCTATTTCCACAATGCCATCCCACCCGACGATGCCAAGGTCTAGCCACTCCCCAGTTCTGCGGCGGGTAATTGCGAAGCCAGCGGGCAAGATAGCGGCGTCCGTGCGGTCCCGGATGTGCCCGGTCTGCGCGTCACGCCAGGCGAACTCGCACAAGCCCGGCCGGACGCGCGCCGGGTTTGGGTGCCATTGCGCGGACCCTCGGGGACGCCACCAGGCCTCGTTCGGCGCGGGAGCACGCGGATGTCGCGTTTCGAACAAGCTGAACGTGGGGGTGCCCAGCAGAACATGCAAAGCATCGTCGGCATAGGTGGCGCCATGCAACCTTGCGCCATCCAGGGCTAGACTGTCGCGCTGGTCCGCCTCCTGGCCCGCCCGCACGAGATAGGCATCGCCGCTCCGGGTCCGAACGATGACCGTACCCTCGACGGCCCAGAGTGCGCGGTCAGTGGTGGGCATCAGCACGGGCGAGCATCGAGCTTCTGGCCCATGCGGCTGGCAGTCCCAGCCGGATGGAACATCAATGTGCACGCACACCGCTCGGTAGGCACCACTGCCGGTGCCAACTAGGCGGAACTGCTGCTGCTCCTTCTCAGCCCCCTCAGCCACGTAGACCCGCAGGTTGCCGGTGACCGCCTCGCCGCCGGGGATCATGAACGGGTCTACCACGCGCTGCCCCGCGCCACGCATCTCAATTATTACCGGAACAGAGGATGGCAGGTCGAAAAGCGCGCGGCTGGTGGTTGGGCGGGCGATCCAACCGCCGTTCTCACCGGCTTCTGCGATGGCAAGCTCGCCTGAGACGTAACGGGCGAATTCGCCCGACGCCACCACGCGCAGGCGGCTCCACTCCCCTACCAGCGCGCGCCCTACCCCCCTGCCATCTGCACCAGTCAGGAGGCCAACAAGTTGCAGTTCAACCAGATCACGCCGCCCCTCCGGCCCGATCCGCAGCAGGCGGCGTGCCCCCACTGCCCCAGCCTGCCCGCCGGGTGCGGCCGCCTTCATCAGCCCATCCACCAGCGTCCGGCCCGCCTCGCCGCTAACGCCGACCGGCAACCCCTCGCGCCAGCCGGCATGGTGGCGATCGAGCCATGCCGAAATCAGCGAGCCATGCGGCGCGCCCTCCGCCTCAGCTTGTCGGCGCAGGCGCACCACCGCGGCCGCAAGCTCGGCCGAGATGATACGGATCTGCGGGTTGCGCCACTTCACCGGAACCTTATCCATCAGTGAGCCGGCAATCCGTTCGGCGGTGTCCAGCGAGGCGTCTGGCTGGTTCAGCAGCAGGCCTACTAAACGTTCCAGGAAGCCCGGCGCCCACCCAGCGCCGCCGCCCTCTATGGCGGCCAGCGGAAACCCGCCCTGCCGCGCTATGGCGGCCAGACGATGATGGGTGCCGTTGATACGCAGCGGTGGGAGTTTCCACTGCGCCAGCCCTTGGTCGGCCAAGGCACGATACTGTTCCCACTGCCCAACCAGTCCCAGCGCTTGGGCAAGGCTGTCCCACCGTTGGCCCGTTCCATCATATAGGCGGCGGAACCACTCCGCGCCCCAAAGAACGAATTGGGCTGCAAGGAGAGGGCTCGGGCGAGCCACGATGTCGGCGGCGCGGCTCTTGAGGGCGGCTTGCAAGCCAGCGAATGCTTCGTCGCTCAGCCGGTAACGGTAGAGTGGCCGACCGTCGATGGCGGGCAAGCCCAACTCCGTCAGCCAGCGCGGGACGGGCTGAGCTGAGGTGGGGTCCGACGGCTTGGGCGTGCGACTAATGCCGTTCTTTAATTGCATACGCAGCTTGATCGCGCGCAACCGCAGCCGCATGGCATCGGCGTTGGGCAGCGTCTGGAGTTCGTCAGCGATACGGCCGAGCTCAGCCGCGTCGTGCTGCGCCATTTCAATGCGGCGGCTATATTCTTCTATTTGCACCCAACCCGCCTGAAAGTACTGTCGAAAAGGAGTTGCAACAACTTATCCAACGCTTATGTAGGTAGTTAGCACCGACATCGTCCGTCAAAAGCGACCTCTGCTTTCGCCTCATGCTGTTTCTAAGAGGATCGTCTGTTTTCGGCAACATCCCTTTCGACCCAGCCAAGTGACTTTCCAATAGGCAAGATCAAAGTGGATTTCCGAGGGGCGAACTGTGCTGAAGTGTTTCCCGCAGCATACCGGAAAGTTCTCCAGTATCCGCTTCCGCAGGATAAAGAGCATCACGCATGAGCTGTCGTTTTCGGGTAAGGAGTTCATGCAGATTCTCGTCAAATGCACGCCTGCCAGATGGAAGGCAGGCGATTGGAATATGGATAGAGACGGGCCGCTTTTGCCCAATACGAAGAACCCTTGCCGTCGCCTGATCTTCAACAGCAGGGTTCCACCAGCGCGTTAAGTGAAAAACGTGATTGGCACTCGTCAGCGTCAACCCGACGCCACCAGCGCGGGGCGATAAAATCATGACATTAAACCCGGTCTCGGTCTCTTGAAAACGATCAACACGCGCTTGCCGTGATGCGCCTGCAACGCTTCCGTTGATCACCATCGGTGCCTCCGCTAGGGAATAACGGCGGTGGAACAGGCCTGTTAGACGGGCCATAAAAGCCAAGCTCTTCACAAAGATCAATGCGCGCTCACCCTTTGCATGAATGCCGTCAAGTATCTCAAGTGTGACACGCAGCCGGGCCGAACGGCTGATCAGCGCCTCGTCGCCAACTACGGTGTCAGGATCGGGGTAAAGGCTAATTGCCCGTATACGCTGAAGCATCTCAAGCACGCCTTGCTGTACCCCAGCACCAGCTGCGCGAAGCGTCTCCTCATATGCCTGAAGTTGTATTCCGACCATTTCCGCGCGATGCACATATTCCGCATGCGGCGGAAGCCCGGGAAGTTCGGTCTCTTTCATGCGCCTCAACAGCAATGCCGGCCGCGACCCAACATCGCGATCAAGTGTCGCTTTGAGTTCGGCCATTCGCAGGGGATCGGGTGCTGCTTCAAAGCGCTTACTGAAATGCCTGAGGTCCCGAAGATGGCCTGGAGCCACACCATCTATAATACACCACAAGTCCGCGAGTCGATTCTCAACCGGCGTACCGGTCATCGCAATCCTAAAATCGCAGCGCATTGCCTTCGCAGCATCTGTCATCCGTGCGCCGGGTGTCTTTACCTTTTGCGCCTCGTCCAGGAGCATCGCTGCGAAGTCGATGCCACCAAAATCCTTGTCATAATCACGAAGTGTTTCGTAGGTGGTAAGAACCCAGTCGGCGCTCTGCAGCGCCGAGTGGTTGAGCCCCGAGCCGACGCTACGAAGTCGTGCCAAGTCCTTGCCGAACGCTAGGGTCGGTTCGCCAAGAGCTGGAGCTGCCAGATGGGTTGCTTGCTCCTTCAACCAGTTGAAAAGCAATCCAGTTGGCGCGACAATTAATATTGGTCGCTTCTTGAGCGCGCCGGCCATCATTGCTTCTCGCAGCCAAGCCAAGAAGGCAAGACCCTGCAATGTCTTTCCAAGGCCCATGTCGTCGGCAAGCAGAACGCCTGGGCTGCCGAACCGCCAATTCCGCTGAAGCCAATCGAGCCCCTGTACCTGATGGGGCTTCAGCGTGGTGGCTAGGCAAGCTGGCAGTCCCAGCGCAGGCGCAGGACGTCGGGAAACCAGGGCTTCAATGTCTTGCGTCTGCTCGTTCGGCTTGATCAGCAGAACTTCGAGCGCGCGGCGTGTCGAATTATTGGCTGGCACATTTACGCTTTGCCCATCGTACTCGAGGACGATGTTTGATTCTCCTTTGGCAATCGCCCTCTCCAGATCATTGATCGCGCGCTCGGCTTCATCTCTTGACAAAGGAATGGTCTCGTCGCCGACGATGATACCAGGCGGCGCAGGTTTGGACGCCGACTCAGGTGTGCCGAACCAGTCATTGGATTGCAGTGGAATCCAGGGCAGAACACGCTTTGACCAAAGCCCTAAACCTATAACCCGATCCGACCAGGCGGGTGTTTCGATGAGAAGATTGTCGATCAGGGTCGCATCCACGTCATCTCCGAGAGCTTCTCGGATTGCGGCCCGCGGTTCACGCAGGAATGCTCGCCGCTCTTCCGGCCCAGCGTTTGCAATGCGATGCACAACCTCCAGGGCTGTGCGCAACACTGGCGCGATGGTCACATACACACCACCCGGCAGACTGTACACGTTGCGGGCATTCGGCCAATTCTGGAATTGGCGGGTCCCGAATTCGATTTGTTGATCCTCGGAGAGAAGAGGTCGCCCACCTGAATCTGCTCCGTGCAACACGGGAATTGGACGGATCGCGTCGCCTACGCCCGCGACATCGAGCGATAATGCGGATGCCTCCGCAATCACAGCTGTGCCGATAAGACCAGCGGCTTCCGCCTTTCCGGTTTGGCTGGCCTGAGGCAAGGCCCGTCGCAAGGCAGCCACGGCGGACAGCCGCGCCGCCTCGTTGTTGCCGGCCTCCGAGTGCGCTACGATAGATGTGGCGATTGAGTACAGCGTTTCAGGCAGACGACGATAACCCTCCGCCTCTCGTAGCCAAGCGCCGATTTGCCGAACGTTAGGTGCATTCTGACCACTCGCACGCAGCCAGCGCAGAGACACCGAGAAATCAGGACGCACGAAGATCCCGTTACCGACTACGGCGGCGCGGAGTTGCGTGAGTGGCGGAAGGCCGAGTAACGCCGCTTCTCGCATGGAAAGCCGGCTGATCGCCTGATGTTCGACGAGCACAGCATGCGTGTCCTCGATCGCACTGCCTTCAAGAATCCACCGTTCGATGATGTCGAGCCCGGGATGTGCTGTGAGGGGCCATTGTGTGTAAGGAAGTTCTTCGCCTTCCGCGTGCAGGCGAAGCTCGGTGCCTGCTGACGTTGGCGCGATTTTGAATGAACCGATCATTTCGGCATATAGTCTCCAGAGGTTAGAAGCACGCCAATTTTTTCACGAATGAGATATGCGGCACGCTTCTGCCAGTGGCCCTCTTGGGGGCTGAAGTGGGATAATCCGCGAGGACCATAGGCTGGCCCGGCCCGGCGAAAGCCCTGAAGTTCAGGGAATTGCAAACTGTCTGCCTTAAGTCCCCTGTCTTCTGTCCCCGTGCTGTAGGGCTGCTCAGGTGGCAAATAAAGGGTGGGACATCGGTGATCGCCGTAATCCCAAGCCCGAAGGGCACCAATGTGGCTCCACTCGCTCAAAACCAGGGAGCCGAGGCGCATGAGCAGAACGCCTTGCCCGCTTGCCCCCATACGTCCGAAATTGCCCTCGAACTCGCGAACCAAACCAGCGCGGCCGGCGAGGTCTGGCCCGAGAACAACCCAAACCTGCGCGTCAGGTATTTTGCGAAAGCAGGCCCGCCAGAAAGCTGCGCGATATTGCCATTGGGCCGTGTCATTCCCATTGCTGATGAGGCGAAGGAATGCCTCAAGATGCTTTTCAGACAGCCAGCGGCACATGAGATCGCGGCACTTTGGATCCACCCTTTGCCAGCGCTGCGGCCGCAATCGCGGGTCACCGAGGGTCGCCAATAAGAATTGCATAACGCTCTGTCGCGGAGCGGAAGAATGAGCGTTCCCAATGGCCCAAGCAGCCAAGCACTTGGTGCCGACGACATCGTCAAGGTCGTTCCATCTTAGGTCCAGGTGGTGAATTGGCTTACCATGTGCATTGCGAACCTGCCGTTCGGCTGAGACAAGGGGCTGAACGCGGCTCCAAATTAGATCCGCTTGAGCATTCCGGAAGACCACGGGCACTCGTTCAAATATTTGACGTGCAACATCGTGGAAATATCCGCCTTGCGATCGAAGCACGTCATCCATGCCACCGACACGCAAGGTGTCATCCAGAGGACGATTGCTGTCCAAAATCGCCCGTGCGAAGCGTTCCGGACCTGATCTAGCGTTAAACATCTCGAATTGTGTGTGCGCACGACGCCAGAATTCCAGCCGCGGGTAATCAGCCTTTGCAAGCCGCGCAGCGAGATCGACGCCAGCCTGGATTATACTCGCATCCGCTGAGTCGAAGTCGAGAAGCCATGCCTCTACGGCTGTCGTTAACCGGTGTGGGAACCGGTTAGTATGATCCAAGTAGGCGGGCCAGAGAGCCGGAACGAGTTTGGACACGCGATCTTCCGCATTGCCGAACCACAGGACGCCCGGTAATTCACGCCACATCCTGTTGTCTAAACCAGCGATTCCCATCTCTTTGTAGGAAGCCAGGACATTCCGGCGAAAAGCCATCAGGTCTTCCGCCCGGACCTGCGGAGCCGTGCCAGGCTCCTCAAGCGAACGCGCGTAAGCCGCGCACGCAGAATCTTGCTTTAGGACCGACTTCCCTCCGAGGGCAGCAATGACTGCAGTCAGCCACTCGGCGGCGCTAATTGACTCGCTCACTGTGGCTGGTTCGGGAGGATTGCATTGATGTCGTGAAGAAGCTTCTCGATCTGCTGTGAATTACGCGCTGACAGGACAAATCGAAGATCGATGCGCCTGTTGCGCATCAGGTCTTCGGGATTGCTTTCATCTGTGCCAGCCAGCGGACGTCGCTGCCCATAACCGGAGACTCCCAATAGTGGCTGGCCGCCCGCGTTCTTTAGACTGTCGAGAACTGGAGCTTGTTGCCGAATGGCCGCAAAAACGGTCAGTGCGCGCGACGTGGAAAGGCGGTCGTTCTCGGCCCCTGACTGCACGTCAGACAAGCCTGCGTAGCGCTGCGTATCGGTGTGGCCCTCCACCAACATTGTCTCAAGAATATCAGCCGCGCGTTTGGGGCAGACGGCCTGCAGCGGAGCACCAGATGCGAAGCACGGCAAGGTATCGGTGAGCACACGTGCGAGCACGCCAACAGTTCGTTGCGCCTCCGTTTCACTCAAATCGCTTCGTCCGGTTCGGAATGGTATCGCGTCGGAGAGATGAAGTACACCTGATCGTTGATCCAGAACAAAGCTAATGCCGGCCCGCTGCAATCCCTGAGCAAGGCGCTCCAGCAAGGCCGCGCGGATTTCCTCGCGATCCTGTAATTCCCTCTGCAGGGCGGTCGCGGCCTCACGTAGCTTCAGGTAAATTCGGGTATTCTCGCTGCGGAGGCGAATCGCCTCGGCTTTCGCCGCCTCCATTTGCGCGCGTGTCGCCACGAGTTCCTGGCTATCGTCGCGGAAATTGAGCGCCAATACGGTCATCATTAGCAGAAACACGAATAGCACGCCGACCATCAGGTCGCTGACGGAGGCAAAGTAACCTTCGCCTTCCTCCTCCGGCAGGCCAGCGCGGCTTCTCAACGGCCGCTACCTGTGAAAGCAGGTGCTGGACGCGGCGGCTTACGGATATCGGGCGGCAGATCTTCCACCGCATCGGCAAGGCGCTGCGCAACTCCATGCAGATGCCGCACGCTTTTCTCAAGGCCGCCATCCATGCCGCTAACGAAGCTCTCGGCCTGTCTTCGAAAGTCATCAAGACTGCCGGCAAGGCCTGCAGTCGATTTGGCGATGGCCTGATCTACACCGTTTAGTCGCCCAGCAGCCATAGTGAGTTCCTCGGTGAGTCCGCGCGACGTACGCTGCATTTCAGTAAGCCCCGTGGCCAAATTGCGCAGCGCATCCATTGTTGTCTGCATAGCGCCAGCGGCCTGACCCAGTGGCGCAGCGGCTGCGCGGGCTGCCTCGGCCGCTGCCCGCATGTCGCCGGCACTAGATTGCAATGGAGCCGCTGCTCCCCTTGCTGCCTGATCCAGCGCTGTCGCCTGCGTCGCCAAATTGTCCGTTGCTTGCGCCAGCGCCGCAAGACGGCCGCCAAGGCCACCAGCGCCTTCTACGAGCAGCCGCCCCGCCTCTGCCATCTGGATGCGCGCATCCGCACCACCGCCTCGCAAATCAGCACCGGCCGCCTCCCCGGCGCGTGCAATCTCGGCGGCTGCCCGCTCCAGGTTGCCGCCCGCCGCGATTGCCGCATCGGTCAGTTGCTGACCGCCTGCACGCGCTTTCTCGACTACTGTGCCGCCCGCCTGTTCGAGAGATTCACCGAACCGGGCCAGCACGCCGCGAAGATCGTCGCGCATGGCTTCGGTCGCGGCCACGAGACGCGCGCTTGCCGTGTTCGCACCTTCGCCGAGCGCACTTGCGATGCCGCTTGCAGTCGCTTCCAGCGCTGCCGCCGCGCGGTTAACGCCGTCCGCCATTGCGGCGTTGGCCTCGGCGCCCGCTTGACGCTGTTGTGATGCGAGCGTTTCCAGTTGCGCCAACATGGCCTGCAGGGGCGCGTGCAGCTGCGTTACTCCATCCAGAGCACCTTTTTGCAGGGTTTTCTGGAACTCTTCCATGGCACGGTTGAGGGTTGTAGCTGCGTCTACCATAAGCTGTGCCATTTCCTGGCCAGCGGCGCGGTTGCCTTTTTCTGCCTCGGACGCCGCCTCGCGCATGGCTCCAATCAGGCTCGCCATTTCACGTGTCATAGCGTCAATGGCGGCTTGCGTGCCACGTCCCATGCCGGAAGCCATCTCTTCGGCGGCAGCGGCCATTCTCGTGGCGGCGCCGTCCATCGCGCCGCGCATATCGCTCAATCCACTCTGCAAAACTTTCAACGTGTCGGCGGTGCCACGCATGTTCTCGCCGACAGCCCCTTCCAGACGGGTTAGGAAGGTCTGCAGCATCTGGCCGACGGCGCCTTCATTCTGACCAGAAAGCCGTTCCGACAAGCGTTCGATGGCGCTTGCGAGGGGGGCCATGTGTTGCGACAGGCCGCTTGAGAATTCTCTATCCAGCGTCTGACCAAGATTGATGAAAAAATCAGTGCTAAACCGCTGGATTTCGGTGAACTGCTTGCTTAGTAGCTCATTTGCCTCGACTTGCAATGACGCGACAGATCGGAAAGGGATTGCGCCCCGCAACGCAAAGACGAAGCGGTCAAAAGCTTTTTCTGCCACATGCAAATTGTGCTTGCGGGACATAGCATAGACGAGCGACAGGAATAGCCCTGCCAACGACGTGATAAACTTTAGGGATGCTGCGTCCAGCAGGTTCTTCAGAGCCTGCAGCCTGTCCGCGCTGCCACCTTCGACAACGCCTCCTGCCGCACCCAGCGCGACGGTCAGTCCCAGGAACGTGAACATCAGTCCTGCGCCCACCAACATCCCTGGCATGGCCGCATGGAATCGCAGATCAGTCCCAGCAGAGCGGAACAGAGCGCCGAGTTCGAACCACTCCTCGGGCGCTTGCGCCGCAACCGGCTGGCGTCCGGGCAAATCCGGAAGAATAACAGTCTCCGCAAAACCGCGCCACGGGTCGGCGATGAGTGCGTCCTTTTCGAGTGAAATACGCAAAGTGTCGAACTGATCAGCCATCGCGCCATCGGCGCTGGCCTGGCTGATTTGCGCACTCGCTTCGTTCAGGGTGCGCTCAAGTTTGCGGCGGGCAGCGTAAAGGCGCCAGATTCCCCAGGCCGTCCACACGGCTAGCGCCACAACGACACAGCCGATGAACCAGAGGCTTGTAATAATGTGGCCGACGCTGAATTTTTGCGGCATGTCTATGCTGAAATCCGATTTATATTGCAGACGGAAGAGGTGAAACTTGATGTGCTTGCGTGATGTCGAAGTTTTCGAGGGTGACGTCTATCTGCAGACCTGGCCGTGCACCCTGGCGGAACTGGCGGATGGTCGCGAGGCGGCGATCTGGAGAGGGGTAACCTATCCCCTCCTTCCTGGCGACCGGATCGATGTCGCGGAGCCAGCGACCGCGGACTCACCTAATCCGTCAGGCAGTGCCGCAGTCATAGCGTCGGCCAACGCCCGCTGGGTCCTCGTACAAGGACCAGAGCCTAGCCTGATGGAGGCGTGCCGGCTACTAAACAATGCTGGTGCTGTCATTCGAAGGACAGGTCGTTGGTTGGGGGAAACAGACAAGACCGACGTATTCGATTGGTACGCCTACTTCAACTCTGGGTTGTCAGCCGCCGATCTAACCCAAGTGCTGAGTGGCTTTTTGGCCACAGTCATTCATACCGACGATTTATCGGACGACAACGTCCCGGCGCCAGCAGCGGAGACTACCGCCACGCTTGTGGCCGAGGAACCCCCAACCCAAGACCGCACCGCGTCCGAGGTTCTGCCGCCCATCCCGCCTCTCGAACCCACGCCGGCTACCTCCGGCGATGATCCGGCCTTACTGGATGCAATGGTCGATCTTGCTCGTCTTACCGAGGAAGTGGAGCGCCTGCGTGCTCGTCCCCTTCACGGGCCCGCTGCGCGACTGCACCAGGAACTCACGGACGCGCTGACTGCCCTTCGGCCAGATGTGCGGTTGGCACGCGACAGCTGGAATGTGGTTGCAGCCGAGTTTCGCGATCGCACGCCGTTTTGGCGCGCCGTGAATGACCTGCCGCGCGACGGAGGCCGCCCGGAGGGATGGAAGCAGTTCCGCGCCGCCGAGCGATGGTGGGAGCGACACCTGTCTACCGGGCAGGATGATACCGGCCGAGCCTACGCCCGCTTTGACGCATCACAGCGCGTATGGGAGATCTTGATCAGTTGGAAAGCCGACCAGCCGCAAGACGCAGTCTGGTTGCGCAAACAGCGATAAAGCTCAATCCTGGTTAGTTCGCACTCCTCAGGTTGGCAACGCGTGAAGGTTTTGCGCATGGCCACGGGAGAGGAAACGGAAGAGCTGGCGCCGGTCAGCCAAGGGACGGGCGCCGGGCAAGATGGTCGGCGAGGCTCGGGCTAGGAGCCTGACGAGCGAGCAAAACCGCTCTCCTTGCATCTGCAGATTTTGTATCGCGTGAAAAAGACGATTCCTGCCAATGGGTTAGTGAAGTTACTAACATGTCGATTCTTATATGACTTTTCTATATGTCTCTTTTTTGGCGAGCGACGCCGAGTCGCTCTTGCTTCGGTTACGCGGCAGCCGGTTTGATGCCTTCCAAATGGGGCGGGCTAGGCTGTGTGGACGGAATCCCAGCCATGCATTTCTAACCGATTCCCGAATCGGGCTTTGTTCGAATCACTGCGTGACCGGTATCAGGGAGCCGGACATGCTGACGGGAATGACGGAGCACGATTGGTCGATCGTGCTGGAAGTGTTTGATGCGGCGCAATCGAGGCGGGGAGAGCCGGGGCATGACGATCGTAAGTTCCTGGAGGCCCTCCACTATTTCACCGTACACAGCATAACTTGGCGTGCACTCCCAAGCGAGTTTGGCAAATGGAACAG
>Ga0116226_10005602_pt1 | contig 11219 bp, 8 predicted proteins | sample S1TSphfallax_FD_89692 | JGI IMG/M metagenome (GOLD analysis project Ga0116226, IMG submission 89692) | Host-associated microbial communities from peat moss isolated from Minnesota, USA - S1T2_Fa - Sphagnum fallax MG | ecosystem: Host-associated > Plants > Peat moss > Unclassified | place: USA... | reverse complement strand
CAGCGTGGCGCCGCTGACACGTAAGCGTCCGCTGGTTTTGGCGACAAAAGTGTTTGTGCGGATTTGCAGTTTTGCACCCTCCGCCAAGGCGGCGGCTTGGGCTGATGGAGCCGACCGGGTGTCGGCGATGGCTGCAACCGTGATGCCCGCGCGGGCGAGATCGACGGCAACATGATAGGCCTGATCAGAGGATGTTGCGATCACCGCGCGCGTGCCGGCGCGCACGCCGTAACGGTGCAGATAGGTACGGGCGGCGCCGGCGAGCATGATGCCCGGCCGGTCATTGCCATTAAACACCAAAGGCCGCTCGATGGCCCCGGTCGCCAGCACCACGCGCTGCGCACGCACCTGCCATAAACGTTCCCGCGGCAGATCGGCACCGGCGGTTGGCAGATGCTCGGTTACACGCTCGGCCAGGCCCACAAAATTCTGCGCGAACATACCGAAGGCTGTCGTGCGGGTCAGGCGTTTTACGCGGGCGTTGCGCGACATGGTGGCGATCGCCTCATCGCGCCAGGCGGCGTGTTCGCTGTCGGGTGCGGCTTCGAGCAGCGATCCGCCCAACTCCTGCTGCTCGTCGCAGATAATCACGCGCGCACCGGACTCGGCCGCGGCCAGGGCGGCGGCGAGACCGGCAGGGCCCCCACCAACCACGAGCACGTCGCAATGCGCGTAGGTCTGCGCATACACGTCGGCGTCAGGCGCGGTGGGGGCACGGCCGAGGCCGGCCATGCGGCGGATCGCCGGTTCATACAGGTGCTTCCAGCCCCAGGCCGGCCACATGAAAGTCTTGTAGTAGAAGCCGGCCGGCAAGGCGGGGGCCAAAAGATCGTTGAACGCACCTAAATCAAAAGCGAGCGATGGGAAACGGTTCTGGCTGAGTGCGGCCAGGCCGTCATAAATTTCCACCTGCGTCGCGCGCAAATTCGGCGTGCTGCGCGATTCCGTGCCGCCAATGCGCACCAGCGCGTTCGGCTCCTCGGCGCCGGCGGCGACGATGCCGCGCGGGCGATGGTATTTGAACGAACGGCCGGTGAGATGCACACCGTTGGCCAGCAGTGCGGAGGCGAGCGTGTCGCCTGCGTAACCGGTCAAACTCTTGCCGTCGAAGGTGAAGTGCACGGGGCTCGTGCGGTCGATGCGGCCGCCATGTTTGGTGCGGAGATCGGTGGTCATGGCGCGGCTTCACCGACTTTCCAGGTAGCAGCGAACACATCCGTCACCGTGTCGCGCCGCGCGTTGAAGAAGCGGGCGCAGCCATGCAGGTGGCGCCAGCGTTCGTCGTGCGGACCGCGGGGGTTGCTGCGCTGATAAAGAAAGGCGCCCCAGGCGTCGTCATCGAGCGCCGCGGCGTTGGCAGGCCGCACGATGCCAGCTTCGCCGGCATACGCAAATTCCAGTTCCGGGCGCGGGCCGCAATAAGGGCAAGGGATCAGCAGCATGTCAGTGCGCCACCGCCGCGGCCGCCGCTTCATCGATCAGGCGGCCGTCGCGAAAACGTTCGATGGTGAAAGGCGCGTTGATCTCGTGCGGCTCATCCTTCGCCATCGTCCAGGCAAACAAATGCCCCGATCCAGGAGTCGCCTTGAAACCGCCGGTACCCCAGCCGCAATTGACATACAAGCCCTGCACAGGGGTTTTGGCAATGATCGGTGAGCGGTCCGGCGTCACATCCACGATGCCGCCCCAGTTGCGCAGCATGCGCATGCGGCGGAATTGCGGGAAAAGCTCGCAGATCGCCTCCAGCGTGTGGCTGCTGATATGCAAAGCACCACGCTGGCTGTACGAAATATAAGCGTCGGTACCGGCGCCGATCACAAGCTCGCCTTTATCGGACTGGCTGATATAGGCGTGGATGGTGTTTGACATGACGACACAAGGGAATACGGGCTTTACGGGTTCTGACACCAACGCTTGCAGCGGATAACTTTCGAGAGGCATGCGCACGCCGGCCATGCCCATCACGACGCTTGTGTTGCCGGCGGCAACGACGCCGATTTTCGGCGTGGCAATGCGGCCGCGCGTAGTTTCCACCGCTTCGACGGCGCCCTGCGTGTTGCGCACGATGCCAGTGACAGCACAGTTTTCGATGATGTCCACGCCAAGCGCATCGGCCGCGCGCGCATACCCCCAGGCGACGGCGTCGTGGCGCGCGGTGCCGGCGCGGCGTTGCAGCGCGGCGCCGAGCACAGGGTAGCGCATGCCGCCATCGATGCGTAGCGGCGGGCAGAATTCCTGCGCTTCCTCGGCGCTCAGCCATTCATTATCCACGCCATTGAGCCGGTTGGCGTGCACGTGGCGCTTGAAGGATTGCACGTCATGCACATTATGCGCGAGCATGAGCACGCCGCGTTGCGAGAACATGACGTTGTAATTCAGCGTCTGCGACAATTGCTCCCAGAGTTTGACCGCGTGGTCATAGAGGCGGGCGCTGGCATCGAACAGGTAGTTGGAGCGGATGATGGTGGTGTTGCGGCCGGTATTGCCGCCGCCGACCCAGGCTTTCTCCAGCACGGCGATATGACGTAGCCCGTGGTCGCGCGCCAAATGGAACGCGGTGGCCAGGCCGTGGCCGCCGCCGCCGATGATGACCGCGTCGTAGGCGGCCTTGGGCTCGGGCGAGCGCCATTGCCGGCCCCATCCGGCGTGGCCGGAGAGCGTTTGGCGTGCCAGGGCGAACCCGGAGAATCGTTGCATTCCCATAAGACGTCTTCTCGCACTTTAAGCGCGTCACGGCTTGCCGATTTGCGCCAGAATGCCCTGCTTGGAGCGACAGAGATGCAAAAGTTTTTTGGTTCTTTTTTTCAAAAAAGAACTGCTGACTTTCTTAAGCCGGCAAAGTAATCCGCACGCAAAGCCCGTGAGGCACCGCATCCAGCAGCGCCACCACGCCATGGTGTGCCTCCACCACGGCCCGGGTAATACTCAGCCCAAGCCCCGTGCCCGCAGTCGCCCCGCGCGAAGCATCGCCGCGGAAATAGGGCTCGAACGCCAGCGGCTTGAGGTCATCGGCGATGCCGGGCCCGGCGTCCTGCACTTCGATGATGGCGGCGCCGTCCTGCCGGTCGAGGCGGACGGTGGCGTGGCCGGCGAATTTGACAGCGTTATCGATCAGGTTTTCCACCGCGCGGGTCACCATGCCGGGCTCGCAGCGCAAGGCCAGGTGCAGCGCGCCTTCGTAGGTCACGTCCTCGCCGGCATCCGCCGCGTTATCCACCAGCGTCTGGAGCAGCGCGCCCAGGTCCACGTCCTGCTTGGTGAAACCGCCGTCCTTGGCGCGAATGTGCATCAGGCTTGAATCGACGATGATCTGCATCGTTTGCACATCGCGCACAAGCCGCGCACGCAGCGCCTCGTCCGACACGCCTTCAACGCGCAGAAGCATGCGGGTGAGCGGGGTGCGCAAATCGTGGCTGATGCCGGCGACCATGCGGCGCTGCTCGGCGGCAAAGGCGCGCAAGCGGCCGATCAGGCCGCGCAGGGCTTCGGCGAGGAGGCGGATTTCCGTAGTACTTCCGGCGGGCAGCGGCACCGCAGCGCCATCGGAATCCAGATAGGCTGCATCGATCCGCTCGGCGCCGGCGGCCAGCGCGCGCAGCGGGTCGGTGATGCGGCGGGTCAGCCAGAAGCAGAGCAGCAGCGTCGGGCCGGCGATGCCGACGATCAGGCCGATGACGAAATGCATCGGCCTGGGCGGCGGCGGTTCGAGGTTGCCGAGCGGCCCGCGCGCGGCCACGCCGAGCCACGCCCCGCCTGGGGTGCGCAGCACGGTGGATATGCCGCCGGGCAGTTTCGGCGCGCAATTCGCCATCAGCAGGCCGGCCGCGCTCGGGTCGGATGGCGGCAGGTGCAGGCTACGGCAGGAGGCGGCCGACGGCGGCGCCTCGATCGGCCGCAGATGAATGCCGGCGCGCTGCGCAGCCGCCAGCACCTCGGCGCGGTGCGCGTCGCTGCCATCGTAGAGCCGCGCGACCAGCTCCAGCGCATTGATCCCCCGCCGCGCGGGCGGGGCCAGGAACCCGCTGCCGTATAGTGTTGAGAGGATGAGGTAGGTGGCCAGGTGCGAGCACAGGATGGAGAGCACCACCAGCCAGGCGACCTGGGTGCGTGTCGAAATTCTCACGACCGCCGTTCGCGCATTGCCATTTCCACCACCGGCGTAAAGATATAGCCGCCTTGCCGCACCGTCTTGATACGGGTCGGTTCGCGCACATCATCCTCGATCTTGCGCCGCAGCCGCACCACCAGCGTGTCGATGGAGCGGTCGTAGGCGGCGCTGCGCTGCGGGTGCACCAGGGTGAGCAGGGTTTCGCGCGACAGCACCTCCTGCGGCCGGCGGCAAAACGCAGCGAGCAGGCCGAGTTCGGCCGTGGTCAGCGGCACCTGCACGCCGGCCGGCGAGGTCAGGTTCATGCGAATCATGTCCAGCCGCCAGCCGTCGAACAGGAAAAGGCTCGGCTCCTCCTCCGCCACGTCGGCCGACCAGCCCGTGCGGCGCAGCAGGGCGCGCACGCGGGCCAGAAGTTCGCGCGGGGCAAACGGTTTGGAGAGGTAATCGTCGGCGCCGCTCTCCAGGCCGATCACCCGGTCCGCCTCGCCGTTCAGGGCGGTGAGCATCAGGATGGGGATCGGATGGCGCTGGCGCAGGCGGCGGCAGATGGAGATCCCATCCTCGCCTGGGAGCATCAGGTCCAGAATGACCAGGTCGATCTGTTCGCGCTTGACGGTGAGGTCGATGTCCCGCCCGTCCGGCGCGCGGAGCATGCGGTAGCCGTGGTCGCCGAGCATGCGGCAAACCATGCCGGCAATGTCGGGGTCGTCCTCGACAACCAGGAGCCGCTGCTGCGTGCTTGCGTCTGACGGCACTTTGGTCCTCGCTGTTGAAACTCGTCCGTCTGTAGTGGGTCGCTATCTCGGTTTTGTTGCCGCCCGTGTCAAACTTGTGGGGGGTGGTGGCGGGATGTTACCGGGGCATGGTAGGGAAAGAAAGCAAGGACGTGTTTTCGAAAAAAGAAACAAAAAACTTTTGCAAATTAGGCTGAGTCTATCCAGCGGCGTGCGTCATGGAATAAAAGTTTTTTGGTTCTTTTTTCAAAAAACAACTGCTTCCTTCGCCTCTTGCACCGCGCACACGGCTTGTTAGGTTCCGGCACCCGCGGAGACCCATCCATTGAAACATAGAATCGCCACCGCCCTGCTCGTATCAGTCAGCCCGGCGCTAGCCGCCCAGCCGCAGCCCGAGCCCCTGCCGCAGCCGCCGCCGATTGCGGCACCCCAGGATGTGCCTTACGCCGGCAAGATCGCGCTGAGCGTGGATGCCACGGACCTCGACCGCCACATCTTCACCATCCAGGAAAACATTCCGGTGAGCAAGCCCGGCGCAATGGTGCTGCTCTACCCGGAATGGCTGCCCGGCGACCACGGGCCGGTGAACCCGCTGGTGGAACTCGCCAGCCTGGTCATCACCGCCGGCGGCAAGCGTGTCGAATGGACGCGCGACCCGGTGAACATGTTTGCGTATCATATCAATGTGCCGGCGGGTGCCGCGTCGCTGGACGTGCATTACCAGTTCCTCTCGCCGCCGGATGACCGGGAGGGGCGGGTGGTGATGACGCCCGACCTGATCGACCTGCAATGGAACACGGTAGTGCTCTACCCGGCCGGCTATTTTTCGCGCGACATCATTTTTGCGCCGACGGTAAAATTGCCGGCCGGCTTTCATTTTGCCACCGCGCTGGAGCCGAAGGCGCCGGACAGCGGCGCCGGCGGCACCGTGGCGTTCGCCGACACGCCGCTGAACACGCTGGTCGATTCGCCGATGTTCGCCGGCCATTATTTTAGCCGGGTCGACCTCGATCCCGGGGCCAAGGTCCCCGTGCACCTGAATGTGTTCGCCGACCGGCCCGAAGATTTGGATATGAAACCGGATCAAGTGGCAAAGCACCGCGCGCTGGTGCAGCAGGCCTACAAAACCTACGGGTCGCACCATTACGACCATTACGATTTCCTGCTTGAACTCAGCGACCAGATGAGCGGCATCGGGCTGGAACATCACCGCTCCAGCGAAGATGGCGTCGGCCGCGGCTATTTCAGCAAATGGGAGTCGACGGTGGCAGACCGCGACCTGCTGCCGCACGAATTCACCCATTCCTGGAACGGCAAGTTCCGCCGCCCAGCCGATTTGTGGGCCGAGAATTTCAACGTGCCCGAACGCGACAGCCTGCTCTGGGTGTATGAGGGGCAGACCGAATATTGGGGCCAAATTCTGGCCGCGCGCTCGGGCCTGTTCGACCATCAGCAGGCGCTGGACAGCCTCGCACTGCTCGCCGCCTCGATGCAGAACGAGGTCGGCCGCGCCTGGCGCGCCATGCAGGACACCACCAACGACCCGATCATCAACGCCCGCCGGCCGCTGGCCTGGCGCAACTGGGAGCGGGCGGAGGATTACTATGTCGAGGGTTTGCTCATCTGGCTCGATGCGGACACGCTGATCCGGCAAAAGACCAACGGCGCCAAATCGCTGAACGATTTCGCCCGCGGCTTCTTCGGCGTATATGATGGGAGTTTTATCACCGATCCGTATAGATTCGAGGATGTGGTGCATGCGCTGAACGATGTGCTGCCCTACGATTGGGCAAATTTCCTGCGCACCCGCCTCGACGGACACGGGCCAGGCGCGCCGCTCGATGGCATTACGCGCGGTGGCTACAAGCTTGTGTTTACCGACACGGAAAGCGCGTTTCTGAAATCCGCCGATGCGCGGCGCAAGTCCGCCGGTTTCACCGACTCGATCGGGCTGGGCTTGCGCGGGCCTTCCATCGTTACCGTGTCGTGGGGTAGCCCAGCTTTCAAGGTCGGTCTGACCGTCGGGGAAAAGATTATTGCGGTGAACGGGCTGGCGTTCGACAGTTCGGAGACGCTCAGCGACGCGATCAAGCTTGCGCACGGCAGCAAGGCGCCGATCGAATTGCTGGTACAGGCGGATCAGCATTTTCGTACGGTGCGCATCGATTACCATGATGGCCTGCGCTACCCGCATCTGGAACGCGTTCCCGGCACGCCCGCGCTACTGGATGACATTTTAGCGCCTCTCAAGTAAGGTTTTTATCCACATATTACCACAGATTAAGGAACCGGCGGGCGGGTTCACCCGTGTATGCGCAATCGTCAAAAAGCAAAGCCATTTTTTCAACAAAGCAATTTTCCGATTCTTCCGTGAAAAAATAGTTGCGCTCTCACAAATGCGAACGAAATGTCTGAACATCCCCTTCTATAGTCTGTGTTAATCTGTGGATAAAATACGTCCGAGAGTCCTCACACAAGCTCGGTGGATTCCACCAAAGACGGCACGACCTGCCTCGGTGGATCGAGCCGCGCAGGGCCCTGAGCGCGCAGCACACTTGCCATGGCAGTGCACACACGCGCGACCTCCTGCGACGTCAGATCCAGCGAACAAGGCAGCCCGATGGTCTGGCGCCCCAGCCGCGCGGTCACCGGCAGCGGGGCGGCGGTGCAATCGGCAAACGCCTCCTCGGCCTGCAAGCCGCTGCCCCACCAGCGGCGGGTCGATACCCCCAGGCCGGCCAGCGCCATGGCCAGCGGCGCCACCCCGCCGAGCGATTCGGCCAGCTCGACCACGTAGGTGGAGCTGACATTCGCCTCCAGCCCCGGCATCGGCGTGACACCCGGGCAAGCGGAGAGCGATTTGCGGTAGGCGTGCGCCACCGCCTCCCACTTTCCGCGCGTTTCCTGCCAGCGGTCGAGCGAAGCAAGGCCGACGGCGGCGCCATACTCGCTCATTTTCGCATTCGTGGCCGCAACCCGCGCCTCCCGCGCGCCGTAAAACCCAAAATTCGAGCGGCGCTGAATGTCGATCACCAGATGCCGGTCGCCGGAAACCACAAACCCGCCCTCCCCGGCGCCAAGCACCTTGGTCGCATGCAGGCTCACCACGGCGGGCACCAGACCAGGCCGCAGCGAATCGAAGGCGGCCGCCGCGTCGATCACCACCGGCAGGCGGGTCTGTTCATAAAACACGTCCCAGGCGGGGGAATCGATGCGGCCGCCGAACGGCGCGACCGGCATCACGGCGCCAACCTGCGCCGGGCCCAGGCGGCGAAGGGCCGCGAGCACCGTTGCCGGCCGCAGACACCAATCCGACTCATCCACATCCAGAAAATACGGCCGCAAACCGGCCGCCACCGCGGCGTGGCCCGAGGCGGCAAAAGTCCAGGCCGGCATCAGGCACAGCGAACCCGGCCGCGCCCCCTGCGCCTGCAACGCCAGGGTGAGCCCCAGCGTCGCGTTGGCCACCGTCACCACCGACCCGGTCTGCACGCCGAAATGCGCCGCAATCCGGTCTTCGAATTCGCGCGCCAGCGGGCCCATGTTGGCGTAAATGCGCGCGCTGTCGATACGGCGCAAATAGGGCAGCAGCGCGTCGGCCGGCGGCAGCAGCGGGCGCGCCACCGCAATGGGCCGGCGCTTTCTGGAGGCGGCCGCTGCCAGCAATTTCATCCTGATCCCCTCGCTGGCGCACCATGGCCTAGACGGGAAAATACAGGGTAATCGTTAATGATAGGATAATGCGGCGCGCAAACTATGCGTTAACGTTTCGATGTCAGGAAAGGAAGAACTTCTTTTTTGAAAAAAAGAAGCAAAAAACTCTTGGATATTAGGTCGAGCTGTTGCTGCGGTGACGTGGTTCTGCCTAAGCGCAACGTATCATTAACGTTTCGATGCCATAGTCACGCCAAAGAAGGGTGCAGCATGCCGCGCGTGAGCGTTTTTATACCAAGCTATAATCACGCGCCCTATGTCGGGGCCGCGATCGCCAGCATTCAGGCGCAGACGTTTCAGGATTTCGAAATCATCGTCACCGACGACGGATCGGCCGACGGGAGTGCCGATGTCATTGCGGCTCTGAACGAGCCGCGGCTGCAGCTCAAACGTTTCGCGGTGAACCAGGGCGCGGTTGCGGCCACCAACGATGCGATCGGCCGCTGCCGCGGCGAGTATCTCGCCCTGCTCAATTCGGACGATGTGTTTCTGCCGCATAAGCTCGCCCGCCAGGTCGCCTTCCTCGATGCAAATCCCTCGATCGGCGCGGTGTTCGGCCTGACCCACGCCATCGATCACACTGGCGCGCCGCTCGACGAGCGCGCCAGTTTCAACGGTCGCGTCTTCGAGGTTGAAAACCGCAGCCAGGCGGAATGGCTGCGGCTCTTCTTCTTCCACGGCAACCGCATCTGTCATCCCACCATCATGATAAGGCGTGAATGTTACGATACCGTCGGTCTATACGATGCGCGCTTCCGCACGCTGCCCGATTTCCAGATGTGGATACGCCTCGTTTCATTCTACAAAATACACGTACTGCCCGAGCCGCTCATCCAGTTTCGCGAATTGCCCAACGCGGGCAACGTCAGTTCCATATCCAGCATCAGCTCCTACCTCCGACTCGCCTGGGAACACGCGCACGTCCGCCGTGTCTATATGGACGTGCCGGCGCCGCTGTTCGCGTCAGCCTTCGCGCCTGAAATCGCCGCGATGGCCCTGGATCCGGAACACGACCGCGGGCTCGCGCTCGGGCAAATCTGCCTGTCGTCCGACAATCCCACATTGCACAGGATGGGCCTGGAACTCCTGTTCGAAGCGCTGCCCGCCGCGCCGTATCCACCCGGCACACACGCCGGTTTCGACCACGCCGACTTTCTGCGGGAAACCGGTGCGCGCGACGTCTTCAACGTCACCAGCGAATTGCGCATTGCCGCACTGACAGGCGAGTTGCAGGAGCTGCGCGAGCACCGCGGGCGCGCCGCACAAAAGCCGCCCGCGGTGCGCGCATGGGACCCGCCGGACGATGGGCCGAAACTCAACCTGGGCTGCGGGTCGAGCATCCTGCAAGGCTGGATCAACCTCGATGCCGAGCCGCGGCCCGGCGCACAGCCATGGAATGGCATGCAGGATCTGCCGTGCGAGTCCGGCTGCGTTTCGCTGATCTACGCCGAGCACCTCATCGGACATCTTGCCCTTCCCGACATGATGCGGCTGCTGCGCGAATGCCACAGGGTGCTCCGCCCACGCGGCATTCTGCGTCTGTCCACGCCGGACCTGCAAGCCCTGGTCGACGCCTATACCGAAGGGCGGCGCTGCGAATGGCGCGATGTGGGCTGGGTCCCGCCGACGCTCTGCGACCTGGTCAATGAGGGCATGCGGGCCTGGGGCATCCAGTATGTCTTCGACCGGCCGCGGCTTGTCGAATGCCTGCGGCAGGCAGGATTCGGCCAGGTGGCGTCCGTGCCATGGCGACAGAGCGCCGTGCCGGCGCTGTGCGGCCGCGAAGTTCGGCCTTTTCACGGCGAAATCATTATCGAGGCGCAGAAATGACCAATTTTGGACCGCAATTCCTCGCCGATGAGGCGCTACGCGCCATTCCTTTCCGCAAGCTGGGGGACAACGTGATGATCCACGCCCGTGCCAATTTCATCAACGTCGAGAATCTGTCGATCGGCGACAATGTGCGCATCGATCCCGATGTGACGATCCTGGCAACGGGCCCCGTTTCGATCGGCACCTATGTTCATATCGGGGCGCAATCCTATCTCGCCGGCGGCGCCGGCATTGCGCTGGGGGATTTCACCGCCTTGTCGCAAGGCGTGAAAATCTATTCAACCAGCGATGATTTCTCCGGCCGCCACTTGACCAACCCGACGGTCCCGCCTGCCTATCTCGGGGTGGAGCGTGCAGAAGTGCGGCTGGCCCGGCACGCCATCATCGGCGCCGGCAGCGTTGTTCTGCCTGGCGTCGTTGTGGCAGAAGGCTGCGCCGTCGGCGCGCTGTCGCTGGTGCGCCACAGCACCGAGCCGTGGGGGATCTATTTTGGGACACCGGCGCACCGCGTGGCCGAACGCCGCCGCGACCTGCTGCTGCTGGAGGCAGCGTTGCTCGACGGGCGGCCGCCCACGGAGCCCGCCAAGCCGCCCGCGTGATGGACGCCATGTCAAAGGACCTGGCGACCACCCCCATGGACGCCGCCGAATTCCTGTTCCCCGCCGACCTGCGCGTGCACGACACCGGCATCCGCCGCGTGCTGATCATCGGCTCGTGCATGGCGCAGGCCACGCTGCGCGAATTCCGCGCGCTGGCACCAGACATCGCGTTCGACTGGACGATATTCAACAACGTCATGGACCTGCCTGCCATTGATGATGCGGCCT
>Ga0116226_10005601_pt1 | contig 11220 bp, 6 predicted proteins | sample S1TSphfallax_FD_89692 | JGI IMG/M metagenome (GOLD analysis project Ga0116226, IMG submission 89692) | Host-associated microbial communities from peat moss isolated from Minnesota, USA - S1T2_Fa - Sphagnum fallax MG | ecosystem: Host-associated > Plants > Peat moss > Unclassified | place: USA... | reverse complement strand
GGCCGCCGCGATGATCGCGATGACGCCGAGCCTCGCCCGGACGCTGCGGCACAGTCTGAGTCCATTGACGAGGAAGATGAGGACGGAGATGTCTTCGGCGGCGGGGATGTCATAACGGGCGAGTCCGAAAGCGAAGCCCGGCGTCGGCGTCGGCGTCGGGGCCGTCGCGGCGGTCGGCGTCTGCGGGAGGAGGGTCGCCCTTTGGACCCGTACGCCTGGGTGCATCCCCATGGCGGCCGCAACCGTCCCCATCCGGCGGACGACCCTTATGCCTGGCGCGACCCCTTCGCCGCCTCGCCTCAGGAAGAGCGCGGCGTCGAGCCCCGGCCGGATCGGACGCCGCTAAAAGTCGCGGAGCCTGCGCCCGCGCCTGTCGCCATTACCGCCGGCGATCCTTACGTCTGGCAGGACGGAGAGACGCCAAGCCCGGCTGCGGTCGACGCCGGAGATGAGCCCATCAACGGTCGCCGTCGCGAACGCATTCGCCGGGGTCGCGGTCGTCGGCCTCGGGCATCGGATCGTCAGAGCAGCTTCCCCGAGGCGCAATCGCCTGAAGAGGTCCAAGCAGGGGGTCCCAACGCCACCGATCAGATCGAAGACGTTTTCATCTCAGCCGCGCCGGAGATCGCACCGGACCTTGTTACTGAGATCGCACCGGACCTTGTTACTGAGATCGCGCCGGAGGCCGTTTCAGCAGCGGCGAATGTTGAGGTGGAGCCGGTTGTCGTCCTAACGGCCGAGCCCCCGCCGCCGCCCGAGCCCGATCCAGCGGAAATCCTCGCCCCGCCTGCGACCCCGAGACGCGGCTGGTGGCGTCGGGGCTGAGAACGCGGTAAGACGAAAGTTCGCGGGGGGGGGGGCGGGTGGCGTTCAGCCGACGATCTGACCGATCCCGGACGGGATCGGTCTGCGCGGCCCAGGATCGGGAGTTTGACCCTGCATGGCTTTAATGTCGGATCATAAGGGTCATCGTCCCAGCCGCTTGGGCCGTTTGTTCCACACGGCCGGGCGCGGGGCGACCGGGCTCGCCCTGGCCAGCGCCCTCTTCCTCGCCCCAACCGCGACGGTTCGGGCGCAGGAGGACGGTCAGCAGACCGTGCTGGATACGGAGGTGACGGAGATCCTGCACAAGGAAGCCGACCCGATCTTCATCGCTGCGGGTCTCGATCCCAAACACGTCACCATCGTGATTGTGGAGCACTGGTTCAACGCCGCCGCCGCCAACACCCAGCTCATGTTCATCGGTACGGACCTGATCGAGAAGACGGAAAATCCCAACCAACTTCTCGGCGTGCTCGCCCACGAAACCGGCCACGCGGCCGGCGCCCACACCATCCGCGCCTCGACCGAAGAGATGAAGGCCGGCCTTGTCCCCTTCCTCCTCACCCTAGGGCTCGGCGTCCTCGCCGCCGCCACCGGGGCGCCGGGCGCAGGCGGGGCGCTGATGAGTTCGGCCTCATATTTCGGCACGCTCGGCGCGCTCGGCTATTCCCGAGAGCAGGAGGCGCGCGCGGATCAGGCAGGACTGACCTATCTGGAAAAGGCCGGAGAGTCCGGCAAAGGGCTGGTCGATTTCTTCAAGAACTTTCAGTACGAGGAAGTGTTCAGCGAGGGGAAGCGCTATAAATTCTTCAACGATCACCCCTTGTTCGAAGATCGGATAGAGCTTTTGCGTCGTAGGGCGGAAAGCCTGCCCCATTACAACACAGTTGATCCGCCGGAACTTGTGACAGACCACGAGATCATGAAGGCGAAGCTGATCGGCTTTACCGAAGCCCCCCAGACGGCCTTCTTCAAGTACGCTGACAGCGACCACTCCTTCGTCGCCCGCTATGCCCGCGCCATCGCCTATTATCGGGAGACCGAGACGGAAAAGGCGCTGAAGGCCATTGACGCGCTCTTGGCCGACTATCCGGACAACCCCTACATCTGGGAGTTAAAGGGGCAGGTTCTGTTTGAAGCCGGGCGCACGGCTGAGTCCGAAGTCGCCCATCAGAAATCCGTCGATCTGAAACCCGACGCCCCCTTGCTGCGCATCAATCTGGCCCAGTCCATGGTCGCCCAGGAAGACGGTAAGCGTATGGACGCCGCCCTGGTCCAGCTCAAAAAAGCCCTCTTGCTCGATCCCGATGGCCAGGACGGAGGCGACGCCTTCGCCTATCGCCTGATGGCCCAGGTTTATGACTCTAAAGGCCAGGATGGCGACGCGCGTCTCGCCACTGCGGAGGAGCATTTCGCGGTCGGCGATCTGGTCCAGGCCCGCGTCTTCGCCCTTCGCGCCCGCCAACTGCTGAAACCCAATACGCCGGAATGGCGCCGTGCGACCGATATCGTCCTGGTCTCCAAACCCACCAATGACGACCTGCAATCCCTTTCCCGCCAGAACGGCTGAGGACGGGTCAAGACCTGAATGGACCTATGAACAGATTGAAACTTCCAGCCGCGGGCCTCGTCTCGCTGGCCCTTTTGGCGTCCGCCGTTTCGGGATGTCAGGCTCAGCCGCCGAGCGCCGCCGACAAGGCCTTCGGCGAGAAGGTGCGCGCCTATCTGCTGGCTCATCCCGAAGTGATCGCCGAAGCCATAGAAAAGCTCCAGGCCAAGGAGTCGCAAGACAAGGAAGCCGCCGCCCACGCCGCCATTTCCGCCCACCGCCAGGCGCTGGAGCACGATCCACGCGATGGCGTGCTGGGCAATCCCAAGGGCGCCATCACGCTGGTGGAGTTCTTCGACTACCGCTGCCCCTACTGCAAGGCGGCGGAGCCCGACCTTGAAAAGCTGCTGGCCGCCAATTCCGATGTGCGTCTGGTGCTTAAAGAGTTTCCGATTCTGGATGTGGAAGATCAGTCCCACATTTCTGAGAACGCCGCACGCGGCGCGCTGGCGGCACTTCATGACGGCAAATACGCAGAGGTGCATACCGCCCTTATGGGCGAACGGCATCTGGATGAGGATGTGGTGCATCAGATCCTGGCCAAGGCGGGTGTCGATACACCGGCCGATAAGACTGAAGCTGGGTCTAAGGCGACCAGCAACCTCCTGGCCGATAATCACGCCCTGGCCAAGGCGATCGGCGTGGACGGCACCCCCGCCTTCATCATCGGCGACACGCTGATCTCCGGCGCGCGGACGGATGAGATCGAAGCGGCGATTGTGGCGGCGCGGAAGGGTGGGAAGGTCGGAACATGAGCGGCGGGATCGACTTCGCCACCCAGTTCGCTCGCCTCGCCGCCGATCAGCAGAGCGAGATCACGCTTCCCACGGGCGGTGTGGATGTGCGCCTAGTGCGGGTTGTCGGCGGGGTAGAGGGCTGCTGGGACAGCCATAATGACTCGGCCGAAACTGCAATCGTCTGGTCCGGCGATTTTTCCGTGGAGTTCCGCGATCACATCTTGCATCTCAGCGCCGGCCAAGCCTGCATCGTACCCCTGGGCGTCGAGCACAAGGGAAGCTCCATCAACGGCGCTGAAATGATCCTGTTTCGCCAGAGCCCGCCCAAGGCCTGACCACGCGACGGTCGCGCGTCCTCAATAGGCTTTCACAACCCCCAGCACGGCTTCGCCATACCGCTCCAACTTACCCTGACCGACGCCATTGCAATTGGCCAAGTCAGCAGACGTACGCGGACGGCGGGCGGCGATTTCCAAAAGCGTACGGTCATGCAGGATCACATAGGGCGGTACACCTTGCAGCACGGCCTGATCCTTGCGCCAGGCACGTAGGGCGTCGAACAACTGGCGGTCTGCGGCAGGAACTTCGATGGCCGCGCCTAGTCGGCCACGTCGCCCGGCCTCCTCGCCGCCCCGCCTAGACCCAGCCGGTTCAGCCCGCACCTTCACCCGGCGCTCGCCGCGATAGACCTGACGCACCTCCGACGGGTCGCCCAGGGCGATCAGAGGCCGGCCCTCATTGGGATCTTCGCGCAGGAGGCCATCAAACATGAGCTGATCCAGCAGGTCGCGCCAGGCCTGGATTGATCGATCCCGACCAAGGCCGAAGGTAGAGAGCGCCGTCTCGTCAGGCCGCACATCCTTGGTCTTGCCCATCAAGTGGTCGATCACCCTGGCTCGGCCGAAACGTCCGCCCAGGCGATGCACGGCGGATAAGAGCTTCTGCGCTGCCTCCGTCGCGTCCACCGCCAGCGGCGCGGACAGGCAGATATCGCACTGGCCGCAGGGTTCCACCCCCGTCTCGCCGAAATAGCGGCGTACGGCGGCGGCGCGACAGCCCAGCCCCTCCAGCATGGCGTAAAGCTCGCGCGCCTTCTTGACCTGCACCTGTTTCAGCTCAGCCGGCGCCTCGCGCTCGTCAATCCGGCGGAGCACAAAGGCCAGGTCGCCGGCGCCGTAGAGGGTGATCCCTTCCGCCGGCGCCCCGTCGCGGCCGGCCCGGCCCACCTCCTGCCAATAGGCTTCGATGGAGGCTGGCGGATCGGCGTGGATGACATAGCGCACATCGGGCTTATCCACCCCCATGCCAAAGGCGATGGTGGCGACGATCACCGCCCCATCCTCCTCCAGAAACTTCGATAGCCGCGTCTGGCGCACGGCCTTGTCCAAACCTGCATGATAGGCGAGCGCGGGCGTTCCCCCCTCCGCCAGCCGCGACGCCAGCTTTTCCGCCCCGTCGCGGGAGCCGGAATAGATCACTCCCGACCGACCGGGCCGCGCGCGAACGAGCTCAGCCACCCTGGCATGGGCCGGACCCGACTTGCGCTCGGCGGCGAGCTGAAGTTCGGGCCGGGCGAAGCTATCGACGAACTCCTTGGCCTCGCCCAGGCGCAGTTCAGCCCGAATGTCGTCGCGCGTGCGGGCGTCGGCGGTGGCGGTGACGGCCAGGCGGGGCACGTCCGCAAACACCTGGGCCAGCCGGCCGAGCGAGCGATATTCGGGGCGAAAATCGTGGCCCCACTGGCTGACGCAATGGGCCTCATCTATGGCGACCAACGCGATCTGACGGCCCGACAGCCGATCCAGCATGGCGCCCTGCATCAGGCCTTCGGGCGACATGTACAGCAGGTCCAGCGTCCCCTCCCCGATCCGTCGCCAGATGCGGGCGCGGTCATCCGGGTCGGTGTTAGAATCCAACCGCTCCGCCGCCACGCCCAACTGTTGCAAGCCCGCCACCTGATCGGCCATCAGCGCAATGAGGGGGGACACGACCAAGCCTAAACCGGGCAGGATCAAGCTCGGGATCTGATAGCACAGACTCTTGCCCCCGCCCGTAGGCAGCACAGCCAGCGCATTACGCCCCGCCAGTACCTCCCCGATCACCGGCGCCTGAAAACCGCGAAAATGATCGTGACCGAAGGTGTGCCGCAGCACACTGCGCGCCGCATCGAGGAAAGACTCAGCCAGCATGGGCTGCTTATGCCCCGTCGTTCCTCGGCGGGCTACAGGGTTGTTAGGCTGACGCAGACCACACAAACGATACGCAGGTCGAGGCGGTAGGCTGGCCTGACCTAAGCCTAGCGGCTAAGCTCAAGTCAGGGCTGGAGTTCCTGTATGATTTGGCTTGTCGTGATCGGGCTCGGCGTCTGGTGCATCCTCCAACAGCAACAGCTTGGCGACCTGACGCGCGAGCTTGATAGGCTGAGACTTGATCTGGTGCGCCTGATGCAAAGACCGGGGGTGAATGCGGCGACGGCAGATGCAATGGCGTTCGTCGCGCCGCCGCCCAGACAGGCCATGCCAGAACTAGTCCAGCCAGAACCTGAACCCCAATCGGTGGCCGCGCCGGCCATGACCTCGCTGCCTTTAGTCGACCTGGAGACCACAACGCCTCCAAACACAAGCTCGCGCGTCCCGAGCACACCCGGAACGCTGCCCGCCGCTGGCTCGATATCGGACTGGCTTTCAGAGAAAGGTCTGGCCTGGCTTGGCGGCGGCGCGCTGGCTTTGGGCGGCTTGATGCTTGTTGCCTACGCTGCAAAACATGGAGTCTTCACCCCAACGCTGAGGCTTTGGTCAGCGACGGCGCTGGGATTCATCGCGCTTAGCGTGGGCGAAGCCTTGCGTCGGACTGGCAAGGGGGAGCGCGAGGGCGGCCAACTGGTCGCGGCCCTGACCACGGCGGCGGGTGCGGCCATCCTCTATGGCGCGATCTGGGCGGCGCATGTCCTTTACGGCTTCATTCCGGCGGTCTATGCGACCGTCCTGCTCGCCATGGTGTCTATCGGCCTGCTCGGGCTGGCCCTGTTGCACGGCGAGGCCATGGGCGCTCTGGCCGTGATCGCGGCCTACGCCGTACCTGTAGTCAGCGGCGCCGTCGCCTGGAACCGACCGCCGCTCGACGCCTTTGTCCTGCTGATTCTGATTACCGGCGGCGGGGTGTCCGAACTGCGACGCTGGCGACGCGTAGGCGCGCTGAGCCTGATCGGCGCTGGCGTCTGGACGCTCCAACGCCTTGTCGCCGGGGACGCTGCGGGCGCGGCGACATTGATCATCGCGACCCCCTTGGTCGCTCTGGGGGCCGCCGGACTCATGCCAAGACATGTCGCCGCGGGCGCCGATACGCGCGTCGCGACGCTGGACCTTGCAGACGCCGCGGTCGGCATCGCCAGTCTGTTCAGCTTGCTCGTCTGGGCGTCATTCGCTGGCGCAGGCCACCCGGTTCTCGCGGCCATCAGTCTCTTCGGTGTAGCCGGGGCCGCCGTAGTGGGGCTGCAGGCCGGTGTGTTAAGGCCTGTGACTCTGGGGGCGCCGGCCTTGGCGGTTCTGGCTCTGACCGTTCTGATAGATACGGACGCGGCGGCGCGGCCGGCTCTGGGCTGGGTCCTGGCCGATATCGCCGTACTGGCCCTTGCCGGCGTGCTGAGCGGCGCGGCTGGCGAAAAGCGACGATCGGCGGCTCTGATCGGAGCGGGCGCATCTGCCCTCGCCCTCACCCTGCTCGGCTCGGCCCTGAGCCAGGCTGCGCCGCACTGGAATGTCGCCGTCTACCTGGCCTTTGCAGGAGCTTTCGGCGTAGGCGTGGCGACGATCCATCGCAACGGCGCGCGGCCAGCTCTAGACACCTTAGCGCGAGCCGCCTGGATTGCAGCGACGGCGGAAGTTGTGGGCCTGGCCCTTCATGCCGGACTAGACGGGCGGCTCCTGCCCACCGCTTATGGCCTACTGGGCGCTGGGCTTTCGATCCTCGCGCTCCGTTTGAAATGGCGGGGCTTCGCCCAATCCGCCGCCATCGCCTGTCTCACCAGCTTCGGCTCGCTTTTGACGGGACCGGCGGCGGCCGCAGCCTTAAACGGGCGAAGCGCCGTCTTGATCATCGCCCTGATCGCCGGCGGCGCCACTGCGATGCAGGCCATAACTTGGCGTCTTCTGCGAGGGCGCAAGGATGAAACAGGTTGCGCGGAAGCGGCGTCGACGCTCGCCATTCTCTCAGCGCTGCTGGGCGCCTTTTTGGTCATTCAACGCTTCGCTGCGCCGGCCGCTGGGGGCGTCGGGTCGCTAGACGCATTTACAGCGGCGACGTTTCGAACCCTCCTTCTGCTCGCAGCCGGGATGACCCTGACGTTTCGCGGCGCTGCAACCCGGTTCGGGCTTTGGCGAGGGCCGGCCTTCATCGCGCTCGGCGCGCTTCACGGCGCGGTCTTGCAGGGCCTAATCCTCCACCCGTGGTGGGGCGTTGCGGCGCCCGTGTGGGGTCCGCCAGGGTTGGATGGCCTTTTGCTGGGCTTTCTCACCCCGGCCCTGATGATCGCCTTGGCCGCCAGCCCCATGGCGCGCGCCTCACACACTGCATCGCGCATCGCCATAGGCGTCGCCGCCGGGTTTCTGCTAATCTGGCTTGCAACCGAAATCCGTCGACTGTTCCACGGCCCCTTTCTCGCCCTTGGACCCTTCACTTTTAGCGAGACAGCGGCTTATGGGCTGGCGGCATTCGCCCTGGCGCTCACAGTTCATGCAATGCGATCGCAGCGGGCCGTCAAACTGATGGGGCTTGATCTGCCAGATGCCCTGACTCCACCAGTGGATGGCGTGGCGCTAGGCATAGGCGCCCTGGTCTTTTGCGACACGGCCAGTCCCTGGTGGGGACCTTTGAGCGGTCAGGCGAGCAATTCGATCCTGCTCTTCGCCCTCTATCTCTTAGGCTGCGGAGGCGCGGCCTGGATTGCGCGGTCAGCGCGGCTTGCAGCGCGGCCAATGCTGGCGCGCGTCGCCCTCGCCGTTACGGGGTTGGAGGTCTTCGCCTTCATCACCCTCCTTATTCGCTTCGCCTACCATGGCGCAGCTATGCGACAGCCTCTGCAAGAGGCGAGCCTGGAGACTTGGACCTTCTCAGCGGGCTGGGCGGTCTATGGCCTCGCCATCCTCGCCTTCGGCGCCGCGCGTCGGGACCTGGCCTTCAGAAGCCTTGGGCTGGCTGTCTTGATGATCACGACGGCGAAGGTCTTCCTATTCGATATGGCGACGCTGGAAGGCGTGGTGCGCGCGGCGTCGTTCCTGGCCCTGGGCGCAATCCTTCTTGTGGCGGCTTTGGCGGCTCGCCGCTTGGGGGCCAAGCCGAACGGGCCGACGGGATCGACAGCGATGGGCGACAACCGTTGACAACCCCGCACCCGCTGGGCCACCTCGCATTCAGATCGTCCGGACCGCGCACGCCGGCGAGCCAGTGAAAAGCACACCGCGCCAGGGGAAGTCTTGTTGTGAAAAGCGTACGCCTCGCCTCCGCCCTCTCGTTTATTTTCATGTGCGGGGCCGCAGCCTCCGCACTGGCCAGCGAAGGGCCGCAGCCCGCGCCGCCGACCCCGCCCATCATTGCGCCGCAGGATATTCCCTATCCCGGCGTGCTGACGCTGAAGGTCGACGCGACGGATATTAGCCGGCGCATATTCCAGGTGCATGAGACCATTCCGGTGACCGGCCCCGGCCCCATGGTCCTGCTGTTTCCCCAATGGCTGCCGGGCAATCACTCCCCGTCGGGCGCGCTGAGCCTGATGGATGGCCTTGTCATTCACGCCGATGGCAAGCGGATCGAATGGCTGCGCGATCCCGTTCAGGTGTTCGCCTTTCACATCGACGTGCCGGTCGGCGCCAAGACCGTCGATCTGGACTTCCAGTTCGTCTCGCCTGTGGAAGGGCGAGAGGGGCGTATTCAGATGACGCCGGAAATGCTGAGCCTGCAGTGGGACGAGCTGGCCTTCTATCCCGCCGGCTATTTCACCCGCCAGATTCAAATCGTTCCCTCCGTCAAGCTGCCGACAGGATGGAAGTTCGGCGCGGCGCTGGAGCCGACGGGCCCGGACGTTGATGGCGTGACGACCTTCAAGCCCACCACGTTCGAGACCCTGGTGGACTCGCCCATGATCGCCGGCAGGTATTTTGAGCGGCTGAACCTGGATGCGCCGGGCTCCGCCCCCGTCTATCTCGACATCGTCGCGGACGCGCCTGAGGATCTTGCCTACACCCCCACCCAACTGGCAGCGCACAAGGCCCTGGTGCAGCAGGCCTATAAGCTCTATGGCGCGCACCATTACAGCCATTACGACTTCCTCCTCAGCCTCAGCGACAAGCTGGGCGGCATTGGGCTGGAGCATCACCAGTCGAGCGAGGATGGGGCCAATCCCAAGTATTTCCTGGATTGGGATAAGCTCGTCGGCCGGGACCTACTCGCCCACGAATACACTCACTCCTGGAACGGCAAGTTCCGTCGGCCGGCGGACCTGTGGACCCCCACTTTCAACGTGCCCATGCGCGACAGCCTGTTGTGGGTTTATGAGGGTCAAACCCAGTATTGGGGCTATGTGCTGGCCGCCCGATCCGGCCTGATGACCAAGCAGGATACGCTGGACGCCATCGCGCTTACCGCCGCGACCTATGATCACCGGGTCGGACGCGCCTGGCGCAATCTGGAAGACACGACCAACGACCCCATCGTCACCCAACGCCGCCCCATCCCCTGGCTGAGCTGGCAGAGGAGCGAGGACTATTATTCCGAAGGCCAATTGAACTGGCTGGATATCGATACGATGATCCGCAAGCTGTCCGGCGGCAAGAAATCGCTGGATGACTTCGCCAAGGCCTTTTTCGGCGTGCGCGACGGCAGCTATGTGCCGGACGTCTATACGTTTGAGGATGTGGTGGCGACGCTGAACGGCGTGCAGCCCTATGACTGGGCGAGCCTTTTGAAGGCGCGTCTCTATGGCCACGCCGCCGGCGCGCCGTTGGATGGACTGGAGCGGGGCGGCTATCGCCTCGTCTACACCGACACGCCGTCCACCTTCCAGAAAAACGCCGAAAGCCAGCGTAAGAGCACGGACCTGACCTATTCCCTGGGCTTCAGCCTGGGCAAGGATGGCGCGATCACCGGCGTGCAGTGGGATGGGCCGGCTTTCAAGGCGGGGCTGACCATCGGCGCCCAGATCGTCGCGGTGGATGGCAAAGCCTATGACGCCGACGCCCTAAAGGCGGCGATCAAGGCGGCCAAGGGCGGCACGACGCCGATCGCCCTTTTGATCAAGAAGGACGATGTCTATCAGACCGTCGCCATCGATTACCACGACGGCCTGCGCTATCCGCACCTGGAGCGGATCGCCGGAACCCCGGCCCTGTTAGACGATATTCTGACGGCCAAGCCGTAATAGGCCGGCGGCGGGGCTGACAAAGCGGGGGGCGGGGCGCCTATATATTTGGGATGATCCCGTTCTCCGTCCTCGACCTGTCGCCCATCTTGCAAGGCGGCGACGCCGGACAGGCTTTGCGCAACAGCATTGATCTGGCCCAGCACGCCGAAGCGCTGGGCTTTAACCGCTATTGGCTGGCGGAACACCACAACATGCCGGGTATAGCCAGCGCCGCGACGGCGGTGGTGATCGCCCACGTGGCCCAGGCCACCAAGACGATCCGCGTCGGCGCCGGCGGGATCATGCTGCCCAATCATGCGCCCCTGGTGATCGCCGAACAGTTCGGCACCCTCGCCGCCCTGCATCCCGGCCGGATCGAGCTTGGACTCGGCCGCGCGCCGGGATCGGATCAGCTAACCGCCCAGGCCCTGCGGCGCAATCTAAGCAGCGACGTGGACAGCTTTCCGCAGGATGTGATGGAGCTGATTAGCTATTTCGCCGATCCAGATCCGCGCCAGAAAGTGCGGGCCTATCCGGGCGCAGGCACGCATATTCCGGTATGGATTTTGGGCTCCAGCCTCTACGGCGCTCAATTGGCGGCGGCGCTGAGCCTGCCCTTCGCCTTCGCCTCCCACTTCGCGCCGGCCATGATGATGGAT
>Ga0116226_10005600_pt1 | contig 11220 bp, 10 predicted proteins | sample S1TSphfallax_FD_89692 | JGI IMG/M metagenome (GOLD analysis project Ga0116226, IMG submission 89692) | Host-associated microbial communities from peat moss isolated from Minnesota, USA - S1T2_Fa - Sphagnum fallax MG | ecosystem: Host-associated > Plants > Peat moss > Unclassified | place: USA... | reverse complement strand
TTTTGTCAAATTGTCAACATGGGAACCTTCAACAAATTGTTACAATGTCAAAAGAATGGGGAGTCATTTCCACCCTTCTATAATGTACACATGGATAGAATTGAACGCAATTGATTGTTGATGGTGGTGACTCCATTGTAAAACATAGAAATAAATTGGACTTTATGCATTGTTAAATGAATGATCCGGAACACAATTTCATGCATAACTTCAACCATGTTCCAACTAGTTGTGTTGATCCAATGTTTTCAAAGGTTATTTAGCATTTTCAAACAATTGAACAACTTCTTACAACCTTTGAAGTCTATCATATGCCATCCTTGCCTCAATAAATGAAAAATTGTGACAAATTACAAAAAAAAAATCTTTCATTTTGTAGTGTCACCATTCGCAACTTGTTGAGCCACAAAAGTTCACCCATGAAAAGTAGCATATTGCCACTCATTCTTGGCATGTTGGCTAGTGTTGCTTATGTAGTATTGACCAACAACCGCCCATGAACATGTAAATGTTGTTTTACGATGACTTGCATGTTTTTGCAATCCATCAAACTTAGGAACTAGTGCCTTTTCTTTCTTTTGAACCTTACTGTGAATTCTACATCTTACTTGGGTCATCTTCCTTTTAAAATTAACAGCTACTTCAACCCATGGAAGCTTAATAACCTAAATATATTGGAACACCTGATTAGATTCTCATTTTTTTCTTCTAATTTTTTTTGGTAGGAAAAATCTTTAAAAAAACAACAATTGGAATTGAATTAGCTGCAACAATGCAAAAAGATAAAGCTCTTGGAATTCCTTTTGAAAAATGGAATGGATATTTACCTTTGCACACAATGTTGAACACTTGTAACAATTGTTCACCCAAAAGCATGTTCACGAATTTTGTTGGAGGTGAACGTGTAGGCAAACCATCACCTAAAACATCATTTAAGGAACAAACAACATCCAAAGGATTAAAACAAAAAATAAATTTGATACTTGAATTTTAGTGGGGGTTTGAGTGATGACATTGTCCACAATGTCACAAACAAAAGTTAAATCACAAAATCCTTGATGCAACAATGCTTTTAAACTCATAACAAACCATTGCCACAAACACACCAAAGTTTGTGTAAACAATACGTTACAACACATATAGGCAATGAAAATTGTATGTAGTTGAAAAAAATTCAAAAACACACAATAAAGTGCAATACAAAATTATAGCAAACCAAATGCATTAAAAGACAAAAGTATTGTACAATGTGAAAGTGCTACAACAAAACACAAAAATGCATTAGAATACAAGAGTATGAGTACATACACCAAAATGCAAAATGCATGTCACAATGGTTCAAAGACACAATCACAAACTTTATATGCAATGACCATCTCAAGAAGGATGGGATTCTCATACTTCAAGGTTGTTGAACAGTAGATCAATTGCACACAAGCAAAAATTGTAACAAACTTAAAGGCAAAAAGCTTGAAAACAACGACAATTGTTTGTTGGAACCTTTTTCACTGGTGGTTGTTTGTTGGAAATTTTGAAGCAAAATGTTTATCGCTCAAACAACATTTTTGCAAGTCTAAAGGTCCAATGAAGATGAAGGTGGTAACAGTAACAAATATGAAAGAGAAAGTGGTGACAACATACATTCACAAAATGGTAGTATTAGCAAGCAAAAGCTTTCAAATGGATGTAGTTGCCAAAACAAATTGATGTAAATTGATCAATGTCATGATCAGACTTTGGCATTCAATGGCCAAAGTATTTCACAAAGTTGATTACTATGGATTGAACCTTCATCAACAAAGTGGCTCCTATCACATCACAAGTTATCAATTGCCATTGATTTCAGCCCACAAGTTTTTTTTCCAATAAGTCATGCATGATACCATATTTTCTTATGTTTATTTCTTTACTTGCCTAGTGGTAAGGCCATTGTCAAATTACTCTTGAATTGAAGGCCTCAACTTTATCAAAATAGGATTTCTATATCAAGATTTCAATGATTGAGATTCAAGGTCAATTGGCCATGGAGATTCAGGGGTTGGACTGCCAACTTCATGAATGTGCTCTTGATGATACGAATTTTATTTTGCAACATCCAAATACTTGTACAAGTGCTTCACATAAAACTTGGTCATGCACCTTTGTTTTTTTTGGGGGGGGAGATGTCTTAAATCACCACGATAGTCCTTTGGTCCAAAGTTGCAATGATACCTACATGGAAACAAAACAAAATGTTATTGATTTCAATATGTTGTACCCACATAGATCCCCACTTCAAGTGCATTTATTTCCATGTGACTACTCACTAATGATGACCAATGTGATTATCAATCGTTAGCCTTTCAAGTCTTATAGTTGGTCATAGTGCTACCATATGAATTAGCATGGTGCATCCTTGTTGTTTTTAATTCTTTCAATGTATTATCCCACATTGGCCCATGGTATCTAACCAACCATGACATCCATTACATTCCCAAAACCTGGGCAAGTTTTGGGCATCAAAACAAAAGTGGTTGCATCTTGAACATGTTCACCTTTTGGGTGTACCATGGTATATACATGTACCATTAGAATCAAAACATAAGAACACACATGAATTATATTAGATAAAACAAATTGTGATCTAAATTAATATTTTTTCATAAATTAAAACCTTCCAATTTTTATGTCATGGCTAAATTATCAATTAATGTAATTCAATACTTAATATGTGGGTGCATATGGGCATGGTAATACCAATGATGCAAGTCCAATTGCTTTAAATGCAAATTATCAAACTCCTTAATGATACTTATGTTTTATAACTTTAGAAAATGTGCAAAATCTATGTTAATGTTGGGTACACACAATTCTATTTGTGAGTATTGATGATGTATTACCATAATTACAAAAGTGTGTGTGTGTGTGTGTGTGTATATATATATATATTTGGTCACAAAATCCAAACAATGGTTACATATCATAATAGACATGGAGACGTGGAAATTAAATGTACAAGGGCGTGGAATACTAGTGATTGAACTTCCAAACAATAACAATACATGTGGTTGTGTACATTGCAATTTGCCCAACACATGTTATGTAAAAAGAACATATTTGACATATGTTCTTGAAAACAACTGAAAAATGACAAGGTTAAACTTATATGTCTTGAATTATGACAAAATTTGATTATAACTACATAATGTTGTTTTTGGTTGAAGGCTTGGGAAAAGCCTTTTGAAAGTTGATTTGACCATGTCTATTTTTTCAAACAAATGGAAACTATGTTCTATTTTTACATTGTTAGAACCATCCCATTGTCAACAAGTAGGAAAATGTATTCACTTATGTGACACTATTAAAAGCGATATAAAAGAAACATGATGGATTGAAAAAAAATTCTACAAGAATTGACACACTTTTGAATTGAATTATTTATGGGAGATCATAAATGGAAGAAACCACCATTTTTGGACATAGTCAACATGAGGACCATATGTAAAAAATGTAAATATTTTCATTTAGAAAGCACCTTCTGCAAGCACTTAATATACCTTTGTTGCCTATCCTACTAGGCCTCAACCTATAGACTTACTAGGGTGCAAAACATGCCTAGGGGGCTAACACATTTTCTATCATTTAAGGTATTAACTTTTAATTTGATACATGTGACGAAGGTCCATATCACTAAACTTTGCTAAGTAATCTTGTTTATTTGCAAAGTCCAAATGGAAAAACTTTTCCATGTGGGTGAATTCAACCAAATATTGACTTGCTAATTATTGCAATTTACATGCAGCTAATGTCGATTTCAAATCCACAAAGTTATGATTTATGCAACTAACTCCCAAGAAACTACCATCATTTGTTGAACTTTTTCTACATATTCATATAGATCGTTAGTTAAGCCCCTTTGGTGTTAGCACAATGACTAAAAAGTACTCCACCTCATAATGAAACCTTTTTTTTTCTAAATTCAACCAACCAAAAACTTCATATTTGAAAAAAGATTTCCACAAATTCTTTAGGAAGAATATGAGAAGTTGTTTATGGTTGGCTAGCCATGACCAAACCCTAACAAATTTCCCCCAAAAAAAAAATCAATAAAGAAAATTGATTTTTTTGTATTGCATTTTGATTTAAGAAAACTCAATCAAGAATGCATCAATGCAATGTAGGCCATGGATTGACATCTTGAGAACCCCTTCATGTCCTTTTCCTATGTTGAATTTCCATTGAGCTTAAATGTGGTTATTAGGAAAGAATAAGGAAAGAAAAAATACTACTCTCACCTCCATGTTACACCAATTGTGTCATGAGATGAAACATGACAACCAAAAGGCCTCCTTGATCTACAAAACAAGGATTGAAATGCTTGTAAAGGTATCACACAATCATGGGATGAACATGAAAACTTGGTGACAATGCTCCTATCTTGAAGGAGATGATGGCATGTCCATTAGTTGTGGTGCCCTTTGGAAACATCACAAGAGGCCATTTGTTGTCAATTGTTTTTTGTTGGATATTATATTTTGCATGGTGTTTTGATTTCATAGAAACTTGGTTCACATGTGAGTAATTTGAAGTCCAAAAAAAAAGGTTAAGAGTGCCAATAGATGTGAAATAATGTTAATGCTACTAATCTCCATATTTCTTTTTTTCTCTTTTTGACCTTACTTACTTGTAATGAAGTTGAAAGTGAAAATTGGGAAATTGGGTTTTGTGTGTTATTAGTCTCCATCTTTTTCTTTCTATGGCTTTACTTATTACTTATAATGAAATTGAAAATGAGAATTGGGAAGATGGGTTTTGTATGTTGTTGATTTCCATTTTTATTTATATTTTTGGCCTTATTTGTAGTGAAGTTGAAAGTGGGAATTGGGGAGATGGATTTTGTTTTGACAAATTTAAAGAACTTTCAGATGACACCCACAAATGGGCATCTCCACATTCTCCTTGGCAAAGACGATGATAGGCAAGTGATGGTAGAGGATAAAGATTGGGTCCATGAATGAAATATGGTTACAAACAATGATGGGAACTTGTGAGTGATGTGCAAGCCTTCCCTTGACACAAATATAATAATAACCCATTATGAATGAACAAGATTGTTATGGCACATGTTCTCACATTCCACAACAACATTATTTTAAACTGATTAACGGGATTGAAGAATGGGTCCAACATGCCCAACAACGCCAACCATATGAAGATATAACTTAAAAAGCGATCAACATCTTGAGACATACCACTTGCAACACAACTAAAATTAGGAGCATTATCATTTTTGTTCTTGGGTTCATGAAATGGGTTCACCATAAATTAAGGTCTTAGTGATGGGCTATCCCCTAAAAGTAGGGTCAAGCTTTTATTGATCACCTAGGTTTATTTCAAACCATTAAACAAACTATGTAATCTAGTTAGTAATTCCTAAAAAAATAACTAAGTAGAAATATATTAACCAACTATTACCATGAATAATTACTCCCTTAACACCATTACCCATTATCATCCAAATATTTCAAGGTATGGTTTCATGTTGAACATTTGTAAAATTTTCCATGGCCACAAATCTTACTAGTTTAAGCAATAATGTTTTGGCCAATTGTTCACCTCCCCTTTCCACAATTTTTCATCACCGAGAAAGGAAACTTCATTCACAATGTTACCCATTGAATTTGCAATAACCAATTTCAAATATGTTAAATTATTTGCAATATTAGAAAACATAATGACATTCTAGAAATTTGATAATGGGCTTAAGATTTAGGGTCACACCTTCTTGAAAAAATAAATGAGTAATTATATATATATATATACTTGCTTAAATTTCTCTTCCTTTATTTGTTCAAACTATATATATATATTCCTTTGAAAGAAAAATATAATTCTTTTGGAATTGAAAAAAAGGGGGAAAAAATCAAAGAAAGTTGTCTTCATCCTTGTAGACAAAATGAGAAAATTACAAAAGATAATGAAAAAAGGATGAAGGAAGATGAGGAAAGTAGTGCACCCCTTTATTCCTATTGTGAGTGAAGAAGAACCCATCATAAAGGGCATCATGCCCCCCATCTCCGTGCTATTACAACTGAAAAAATGACAAGGAGCATTGTGGCCCACGTTCTTTGATGCTACAAATGAAAAATGATGGGGGCATCACACCCACCATCTCCATATTGTTGTAAACCAAAACATGATGGGGGGCATTATGCCCCTCATCTCCCTACTGATGGTTGCCATTGAATGCAATGCTAGGGGGCATGATGCCCTAAATCTCCTTCCTTCTTCTTGTGAACAAACACAACGATGGGGGACGTTTTGCACCCCATCTTCTATTGTTGGCACACTAGAAGAAAATTGAAAAAAAACAGCTACCATTTGTAACTATATTCTAGTTGTAAAAGATATTTATTATTAAAAATTGTTTAGTTGCATTAAATAAGTTGCATAAGACAGTAGTTGTAAGTGTGAATGACATCAACAATCAACAAAATATTTCACCATCCATATACCATTGTATGTCATATGTATAATACTATAAAAATCAATAACTTACATAATGACACATGGCAAATGAAAAATGTTTGAAAAAAATTTGTTTGAAATTTAAATGTGGATCCTTATTGTTTATTTTTAATAGTTTTAGACTGTAACACATGGTTGATATTAATATGCCACATGCCATTTTTGAATTTTGGTTAAAATAAATTAAAGTCAATATTTAGGTGGGTAGATGAGACGAGGTAGGTAGGTAGGTAGGTATGTCAGTAAATAATTATTTAAATTTGTTTCGGGTTTAACCTTAAGGTTAAATTCCTTAAAAGGTTATACACTTTTGATTGGATCACCTCAATTGGCATGTGTTTTTTATGTGAAAGTGTAGGACAAAACCTTTTCATTATATAGTTCTCAAAATGAAAATGGAAGACAAAACATATGGGATAAAAATTGAAGATGCAACTTAATTACAACTAAAATGTTTATTTCATATATTTTGTCCTCCTTTTTTATTTTGTAAATGATATAACTAAGTATATAAGTAATTAAAAAATATTTAATAAGATAATTGATTACTAATTAATATTTATATCATAATCAATTAACTAATTCATTTAGTTATAAATTATTAATTCATAATTCATATATAGAAAATAAATGATTGAAATAATAAATAATTAACCAAAATATTATTTATAATTATTTATTAATATATTTATAATTAAAAATTAATTAATTAAATTTTTCATTAATGTTTTTTTAATAAGCAAATAGATAACAAAAATACGAAGTAACTAGTAAATAATAAAAAATTTAATGTATTAATATATGAAAATTTATTTAATACTATAATAATATTCATTGATTAATAAGTAACCAGAAATTAATTAATGAGTCAATTATAAATAATTGATTGATAGTTCATATAGAAACAAATAACTAATATATTGAATGATATTGATTATAAATATTGATTATTAACTATTAATTATCAATGCATTGAAAATAATTATAATTAATTAATAAATAGGTAGTTTAGTTTAAGTAGGTAGGTAACTTAGGCTCAATAGGTAGGTAAAAAAAACATATATAGGTAGGTACATAGTTAATTTGCTTAAATAATAAATAAATAAAATTTTATAAATACACCAATGGAAACATACCCCCATTACATTGTTAATAAAACTTAACAAAAGTACACATACTTTTCAAAAAAAATTTAATACACCTATGTATGCCACTAGGGGCTATCTTGACACCTTAATAGGGCAACTAAATTTGGTTCCATTTGCAATTAATGAGACATATGGGCATAATCATGGATGAAAACAAAATTAATGTATAGGATGAAGAGGTCATTAATCACAAATGTAGTTGTAACATAGTTGCAAAAATGGTCAAATGTGTAAAATAGTTGTAAAAACAATTAGAGCTAGTTGCAAATGACAATTACTTAGATATAGTTGCAAATGCATTGGTTGCATTTTGGGGGACTTCTACTAGTAGTTGTTAGTCAGCCACCCACCTCCTTCCTAGTTGGGTTTACCCTCCTAGTTGGGTTTACAATAAACTACAACAAAGGGCAATGCACCCCCTTGTCCTTTTCCCTTCCCTTCTTGTAATAATGACAAACTTAAAAACAAGAAATAAAGAAAAACACATACACACATAAACAACAAAAATCAATAGCACAAAACAAAAAAGAAAAGAAAAACAAAACAGAATTTTAAAAATAATGCAAAAACTTACTTCTCAATGAAGAATGTTGCAAAAAAACAAAGAAGCAGAATGAAGCTTAGAAAAACCTACATCAGACAAACCCTTAACTTTAAATTAAATTGATATTAAATGAAAAAAAATAGTGGCCCCAACACTTTCCACTTTAAATTAAGAATCAATGAGAGAAATAGTATTGGTGTTGGTGAATAATCTCCATTAGACCCACATTCCCACACATATTAATGGACCCACACATTTAATGAAATACTAAACAATGGAGCCACACACTCCAATAATGTTTTTATGGCATCACAACTATTGGATGAAAAAATCCAATAATTTTGTTGTGATGAATTGTGGTAACTTCCCAATGTGGGGGTCAATTTGCTCTAGCCTTTTTAGGTTATGGGTGAGGATGGGGGAAAAGTTTAATAGTGTTCATTGGATGTGTTGAATATTGGTAGAGGGCTATGGTTGGGCATGTTTTAAAAGGTGCTAACATGAAGTCATTACCAAAAGAAGACGCTTGCATAATATAAAGCCTTGTGGCTTAAATATCCACTTCACACAAGCCCTTTATTGTAGTAATGCCCTCCACTTAGGGCCTTATTACACAAACCTCTACCGCATTTCTTTTATTTATTTATTGTGATGCCCATTTGATACTCATAAAGTATTATTTTTTTAAAATGAAAAGTTATTTGTTTTTCAATTTTCATTTTAGGAAAGCTTTTTGGTAAAGCAAGGGAGTATTATTTCTAATAATATGCATTGCCACAACATTTTAAAAACATTAAAGTAGGTCTTATGTGATAGGTAAGACATCAAATTTTGTTAATGCCCCTTAATGGGTGTTACCAGAGTGTGGGTTTGTGTGATAATGATATTGGAACCAAGGATAACCTACAAATAAAAGTTTGTTAAGTGGTAGGTAAGGTGTAAAATTAAGGGTATTACCATAATAATGGTATCACACGAGGCAATAGTCAAGGTGGTGTTTGCATTTTAGTTATGCTTTCATTTGAAGGTCTTATTGAGTGTAAAACAATTGCTTCCCCTAATTGATTTGTACAAATGGACATTTTAGAACATAATATCCTTTTGGTTGTAGTTAAATGAATCTTACTTGTGTTTGTTTAAGCTGTGTTTTAAATACACAATGAAAATTTTGATAATGTTTAATATGATTAGTCCATTCACATCCCCTACTTGGGACTCCACCAATGATTCATTCTTTCATACATTAAAAAAATAACTTGATGAACCCAAGCTTAAATTTCAAATGTGTGTAAAAATTTGATGACATACCCTTGAAAAACATATCAAATGCATCTTATTAAAGTGAATTTGTCTAATATTATATACCTTGAACAATATGACCTTATCTTTGAATGTATGGAAATTAGGGTTTTGAAAGGTGAACCACAATGTTCAATGCATCTTACTAAAATGATTCATCTAGTATTATGTATAGGGGAAGTCCCACTACATAGGGACTTTTATGGGTGAGGTGAAAGGCTTGAGGGCATAAGCCTTGAAGTCTTTCACCTCACCACACAGAAGTTTCAAAGTAAAGGGACATCCCCTACATAAAGATTTGAAAGTTTTTTTTTCAAAAATTGAAGTGAATGAATCATATGAGAGGTGTAATTATAACTATAAAATGAGAAAAATAGATTTGTTGAATTTTTTTTTTTGTATTTGTGTGGGATCTCGCAAAAATTGCTCTTATGATTTTATGGAATATATCACAATTATTGTTCAATCCAATGTTAAGAAACAAAAATGTGATGAAATTGACCCTTTGTATTGTGAGGAAAAAAATATTTTTGTCAAGGCTTTAAACATGTTTGAGGAATCTTTTGGTAAAAAAATAATTTTCTATTCAAAATGCTATTAATATTAATGAAAAGCAAAATGTTTGTGTTACAAATTTCTTGACCAATGATGATGCGAAAGAAAATTAATGCCACCATTCTCAGGATGAGAGAAAAATCATTGAGAGTAAATTCCAAAATGTTTTTGGATGGATTTCAATGATGTTTTAAACATGCAAAACTTTTGCCTTGGAACACATTTGACAATTGGTGAACATTTCATGAATTTAGTACCAAATTTTCCATTGAAGATTTGTCTGAAATGAAGGACCTAAAACATCCCATCCTTCTTCAAGTAAGGAAGAAGGATGGGTAATTGCACCTTCTTATTTTGTATGCATTTGTACTTTCACATGTTATATATTTTAAAACTTTTGTATGATGTTTTGTTGTTATATATATGTATGTCCAACTATATATGTGATTTGACACAATATTCAAATGTTCCTTCTAGGAATTGGTTGTTTCATCTGTAGTCATCAAGAACAATGAATCGTGGAATTAAATGCAAATGCAAAAGTTCCATTCAACATCTTGACAAATGTTCGGTATGTAGTCAAATTGATTACAAATGAAACAATTTTATAATCTTCTAAAACTAGTCTCGGTCATGAACTTAAAAAGAATGATGTGCTCACATTGACGTAACGAAAACATCGGCTTTTGAGAGAATTTTGATTTGTACCCTTGAAGGTGCTAACAATCAATTTATGTATTTTTGCATTCACAATGTTTTCATACATGCCAAACATGAAATGAAAAATGTTGACAATATTGATTTCTTTTTTCACAACAACGAGATCAATGAAGTTTTTAGGTATACTAAATAAAATTAAAAATAAATAAAATTATTTTCTTGTGAATGATTTGTTATCACTTTTTAATAAGTTTCATGTTTCATGTATCATCTTCCACCATTTAAAAATTGGAAACTAGGCATGAATCAATGTGGAGTCGACAACCAACATAAGTTTGTTGATTGTCTAGATGCACATGTTATTGAGACATATAAGGTTCTAAAGATCCATCGTCTAGTCTAGAGTGACATTGAAATTGACTTGCTCCAATATTTCTTATTCTTTGTTTGAATGTGAAGTTGAATGATGAGGTTTGGTATTTGAAAAGTCTAGTTGGGAAAAACATG
>Ga0116226_10005599_pt1 | contig 11222 bp, 8 predicted proteins | sample S1TSphfallax_FD_89692 | JGI IMG/M metagenome (GOLD analysis project Ga0116226, IMG submission 89692) | Host-associated microbial communities from peat moss isolated from Minnesota, USA - S1T2_Fa - Sphagnum fallax MG | ecosystem: Host-associated > Plants > Peat moss > Unclassified | place: USA... | reverse complement strand
CGCGCAAATGCCGAGTCGCGCTCAGAAAAATGTTGGTCAACGCGCAAATCAAACCCGTTGTTGTTGTTCGTCACCGTGGGAAAGGATGTGTAGTTGTTGCTGATCCCACTCGCCGTCGGTGTCGGAAAAAGTTGCAACAACGCAATCGCAGACGCATTCAGTCGCGTTGCCGGAAGCTGGTTCAACAATGCCTCCTGCGCTGCGCTGGTAAAGCTCGTCTGTCCCACCAATGACCCGGAGTAAAACGGATCACGCACATCTCCTGTGCTGGTCGCCTTCAATCCCGTCGTTACATCCACCACGCCGCTGGTCGTGGCACGGCTGGTTGCAGGATCAAAAATTGTTCCCACCGGAAACACACGTCCCAGTGCATCCGTCTTCGTTCCGCTCTGGTTCGCAATCAGATCAGCAAAATTTGTAAAGCCCGACGCGCTTTCCGCAGTCGTCGGCACCGTCGAGACTGTGCTTGAGTCTTGTGCAATGCGTGTCCCTTGAAAGTCAAAGAAGAAAAATGTCTTCCCGCGTCCCTCATACAGCCTGGGTATACTCACCGGCCCGCTGTAGGCAAAACCAAACTGGTTCTGCCGATACGCAGGCTTCACCGCTGCAGTCGCAAAATAATTTCGCGCATCAAAAACATCATTCCGCAGATAGTCCCAGACTTCACCGTGATACTTATCTCCGCCCGACTTGGTCGACACATTCAGCACCGATCCCGCCGAATGGCCAAACTCCGCCGAGTAGTTGTTCGTCTGCACCACAAATTCCTGCAACGCGTCCGGCGGTGGCAAAACTACATACTGCGACTGGTTTACATAGTCCATAATCGCCGCGTTGTTGTCGATGCCGTCCAGCAAATAATCATTCTGTCCACGACGCTGACCGTTCGCACTAAATGACCCACTCGCCGCCAGTCCGCGCGAGTCGGCCTGTGCAATCGTTACTCCCGGTGCCGTCTGCGCCAGAAACGCCACATTGCGCCCATTCAACGGCAAGTCCTGAATGCTCTGCTGACCCACCAGGTGTTGTAGCGACGTCGACTGCGTCTCCAGCAACGGCGCCGTTGCCACCACATTCACCGTGCTCGTCACATTGCCCACATGCAGCGCAATGTCCTCACGCAGGGTCGACTGCGCACTGATCGAGAGTCCACTCTGCTCATAGCGCTCAAAGCCGTCCCGCTGCACAATCAGCGTGTACGTCCCAATCGTCAGTGGGGAGAAATTAAAACTTCCGTCCGGCCCGGACTTCACCGTCCGCTCCGCGCCCGTCGACTCCTGCCTCAGCAGCACCGTCGCATTCGCAATCCGCTGGTGCTGACTGTCTGCCACCGTGCCAACAATCGCGCCCGTGTCCACCTGGGCAAGCGCCGGCAAACTTGAAATTATTGTTAGAAATACAAAGAGAAAAATCTTACGCAATGACACACTGCCTCCTGGATATAGTTGGGGGCCAGTCCCGAACGACAAACAGGGAACACCCCCTGAATTCCGCGCGCAGGACTAGACTGCTAAAAAATAAAAATTAGTATGTGTGGGAAGTGGGAAAAGAATTAACAGCAACAACAACAGCCGGTGCTGGGCGCACTCGGCTCGGGGCGGAACATAGCCATCACGATTTGTTGACTGTTTTTCATTACTTCTTGGAAGATATTAGGACAGCTCCCTTTTCATGTCAACAGTACCAACATTCGTTTGGCACATAGTCCTCAACTATTTTGTTCGCAAGTAGAATAGTAACTATGGGTGTTCTCGCCAACCCGACTCCCATCACCGCACCCACCACGGGAAAAATTGCCGTGGCCATGTCCGGCGGTGTCGACTCCTCCGCTGTCGCCGCCATGCTCAAGGCCTCAGGCGAGGACGTGGTTGGACTCACCCTGCAACTTTGGAACCAGCGTCGTCTGCGCTCCGACACCGAGCCTGAGCCAGTCTCCGGCCGTTGCTGCTCCCTTGATGATGTGTACGATGCGCGCCGCGTGGCCGAGCAGGTCGGCATCCCCTACTATGTGGTCAACCAGCAGCAGCGCTTTGAGGATGATGTCATTCGTCCCTTCGTCAGCGAATATCTCGCAGGACGCACTCCCATCCCCTGCACCCTATGCAACAACCATCTCAAGTTTGACCAGTTACTGCTCACCGCACAGCAAATTGGTGCCGAGCGCATTGCCACCGGCCACTATGCGCGTAATGAATTTTGCCCACGTCGCCAGCGCTGGATTTTGAAGCGACCAGCAGATGCAATGAAAGACCAGACTTACTTCCTCTTCGGCCTCACCCAGTACCAGCTTTCGCGCACCCTTTTTCCCCTCGGCAAGATGACCAAGCCGGAGGTCCGCATCCGCGCCGCCGAGCATGGCCTGGCCCTTGCCACCAAGCCCGATTCACAGGAGATTTGCTTCATTCCCGACGGCGACTATAAGCGCTTCATTACAACCTATCTCGCTGAACAGGGGCAGGCATTACCCGATACCGCAGGCGAAATGGTCACCAGCAGTGGCGAGGTCATCGGCCATCATGACGGCATCCATCATTTCACCGTCGGCCAGCGCAAGGGCCTTGGCGTCAGCAGTCCTAACCCGCTCTATGTCTTGCAAATCAATTCAGCCGACCATCGCGTCACCACCGGCAGTGAGGACGAACTGCTCTCCATCACCCTGCGTGCCCGCAATTTGAATTGGATCAGCATTGCTGCGCTTGATGCGCCCATGCGGGTGCAGGTGAAAATCCGTCATCGCCATCAGCCAGCCTGGGCCACCATTCGCATGTCTGGCCAGGATGAAGTCACCGCCGAATTCGACGAGGCACAGCGCGCAATCACTCCCGGGCAGGGCGCTGTTTTCTATGACGGGGATGAGGTTGTAGGTGGCGGCTGGATTATTTAGGTTTTTAGGAACTGTATGCCACTAAACAAACATATCCTGGTCTTCATTAGAGTGCGTCTTCCGTCCTTTATTCCGCAACACATCCACTCCAGTACGCAGCCCAGCCAGCAGTCCATTCAACTGCCGCATCGGTGCCAGAATGCCAGCCTGTAAAGTGCCCACTGTGCGATCAAGCATTTCCATGCCCGCGCCTACCATTCCATCCAACAGCACAATGCGCCGACGGGTGCGCTGATTTAGATCATTTACCGTGTTGCTGATGTTCTCCACCTGCTCGCGCACAATGTAACTCGCCTGCACCAAATTAGCACTAATAATTCGGACTTTGGGCGTGGTGTCATCGAGCAGGATGTGTGTTTTATCAATCAGCGGGTTGATGCGGGTTTCAAATTCTTCTACAAACTCAATGACTTTCTTTTGCGTCCTGCTTGCTCCAATGGCCATCGCCACAAGCACAAACGACTGCAAAAGCACTGCGATTGCCAGCACTCCGAGAAACCCTAAAATCAACGAACTGCTGCTGCTGGATAGTGATACTTCACTACCCTGCAGCAACAGTACCAGTGCGGTCATGCCCATTTCCAGTCTTCCTATAATTCAAAATTTATTTCAAACCACTCTACTTATGAATGTGAATCGGCTGTCGTTTGATACGCCTGCTTGCCGGCATCAACCGCAGCAGATACCCGCTCGGTCTGGTCCTGCACAAACCCGCGTGTCTTATCAACGTACTCACTCCACTGGGTCTTCCCACGCTCCACATATTCCTTGCCGCGGTCAACATACTCATCAAGATGCTCACGACCCAGGTCTACGATCTCATTGGCGCGCTGTCTGGCTTCACGCGCACTGCGTGCCAGGTCCTCACGCGTCTCACGGCCCGACTTCGGAGCATACAACACACCCAAAAGTGCTCCCAAACCCAGTCCTGCTAAAAACCAGCCTGCTCCCAAACCACTTGTATTGTCTGACATAACTTTCCCCTTTTTGCATTTCTGAATTTCTAAAATTTTAATTGCTCAAGGCCAAAAATTGGCCTTAATCCTATTTCGGCAAATATTTGCCAGCTATTAGGTTTGATGCAACACACCTGGCTTTGGATGTAGTCAATTTACGATTGTCCTCATCTCAAATCCCAGGCCAACATCGCCTTACTACAGCATGACTTCAACCAACCGGCAGGCATCCTGCATCCTTGCCGTCAAACATATTGTGCGCCAAAAACTGGCATGACGCACTTTATATTGATGAAAAATTACGCTAAATTCCGGATAATTTTCCACCGCATCTGTAATGAACCTCAGCCGGTCTGGCAAAGTTGCCTGCTACGCCCGATCAATTTGATGCCACCAATTATGTCGCCTTCGACTATCCGTCAGGTGCATTAAAATTGATTCATGAGCCCCAGCAAACCGCAATTTTCCCTGCCTGTGCTTCTGCACCTGTCCAGTCTGGATGCGCCCATTGTTGCGGGCTTGTGGAGCTGGTTCTTTGCCGTCGCCGCACACCATGCGCTGCCCATCACTGCACCACTCATACTCGCTCTTGGCGTCTGGGTCCTCTACATTGCAGACCGCTTACTCGACGCGCGCGTACTGCATCTGCGCACAGGGCGGCAAGCGTCTCTTTCCAGCCAATTGGAAGCTCGTCACTATTTTCATGCCCGTCACGGGCGAGCATTTCTGCTCTGTCTGGTGGCCGCATCCGCTTTGCTTCTGTGGCTCGTCCCAACTCATGTGCCCACCGATGTGCGTCGCGCCTACATACCGCTGGCGGCCCTGCTGCCTTTCTATTTCTTTCAGGTACACGGTCCGCGCCGTTTCTACACTTTTCCCAAAGAACTCGCCGTCGGTATTCTCTTTGGCGCGGCCACAGTCGTACCCATCTGGGCGCGGGCCCCAGACCTACATCTCTATCTGGGGCCCGCAGCAGCACTGTTCGCTGCCGTCTGCTGGCTCAATTGCATGGCAATTGATTTTTGGGAAACTGACTCCACTCACGCCAAGTCCCCCAATAAACTTGTACTCCTTGCAAGCATCATTACTCTCGTCAGCCTCATCACCATGTCAGTCGGATTGGCCCCATCTCTCCGGCCGGTCATAGTTACCGCCACCGCCTGCATGATCAGCACCATCCTGCTGCTTCTACTCCACTACTCACGCCAGCACTTCACGCGCATCGGCCTTCGCGTCGCTGCCGATGCAGCACTGCTCAGCCCCATTCTGCTGCTACCATTCCTCCACTAAAACTTCCCCATGCCCAACTCCTGCCCCAACCCAACCCCCAAACCGGCCTTGGTCCCAAACTTTGACCGCATCGCCCGCGCCTATCGCTGGATGGAATATCTCACCTTTGGTCGATTGCTCGAAAAATGCCGCTTCGCTCTTCTGCCCGGCCTTGCAGCAAGCCGCAACGCTCTTGTTCTCGGCGATGGGGATGGCCGTTTCCTTAGCCGTTTGCTGTACCAAAACCCCGCACTCCACGCCACAGCCGTCGATCTCAGCGGCGAAATGCTGAAACTACTACAGCACCGCTGCAATCACTTATCCAAAGGCCGCATTACTCTGATTCAAAATGATATCCGCAGCTTCACACCCGATACTGGCACCAAATATGACCTTCTCGTCACCCATTTCTTTCTCGACTGCCTGAATGAGGCTGAAATTTCCGCGCTCTGCACCCGACTCCAACCCAGCCTGCAAGCAGACACACTCTGGCTCATTTCTGAGTTCGCCATACCCACCAACTTCCTGCTGCGCCCTTTGGCTCTATCCCTCATCAGCTTCATGTACACCGCTTTTAATTGGATGACCAGTCTCCAGGCAAAATACCTTCCCAACTACAAGTCTGTACTTGAATCCCACGGCTGGCGCTGCATTCAACATCACCACTTCGCCACTGGATTATTGGTATCTCAGCTTTGGCTCAATAAAAATGTTGACTAACTGATGTAGCCCTGTTCCATCCGCCAAACTTCCAAAATCCCCAATGTTACAATTGCGTTCATTTAACTTCTATTATTTGTCACTGCACTACTCTTACATTATCCAAATGAACCTTTATTTTCTTAGACATGCCAGCGCTGGCGTTAGCCGTCCCAACCCAGTGATTGACGCTCGCCGCCCGTTAGACCGCGACGGCAAGCAATTTTGCCTGCAACTCGCCCACGTCCTCAACGGCATGAAGATGCAGTTTGACCTCATCATCTCCAGTCCCCTCAAGCGCAGTCTGCAAACCGCATCGCTCATCGGCACTGAAACCGCCTATGAGCGCTCCGTACAAATTTCCCCGGCGCTTTCCCCCAGCGGCACCCTCGCAGACTTTCGCGCCATGTTGGATTCGCTTCCGCCCCTCGAAAATGTTCTCATCGTCGGCCACAACCCTAACCTCACCATCTTCCTCGGCGCCCTTATCTCTGGCCGCAATGATGGTACAGGCAAAGTCGCTGGCATTCGCCTCCGCAAAGGCGCACTGGCGCGTGTGGATGTGGAACGTCATCCCCCAACACTTATGTGGCTGCTTGATCCCCGTATCGTCCGCGTTCTCTATTTGAGTTCCACCAAGAGTTCGCGCCGGAATACCGCAAAAAAATAGTCCGCTTCCTTGTTCAGCGACCATTGCTCTAGGCTCGCACCACCTCGCCCGGGCATCAGTTCCAGCAAAACCCGCTGGGGAGTCACTCTCGGCGTCACCCGCAACATGCCCGTCGTCCGATCCTGGTTCAGCGCCACTGCCAGCCTCAGCAGCACCACTGCCCGCTCCAGATTCACATGCTCCTCCGCTGGAATAAATCGCATCACTCTGTCCATCGGGTCAGGCCGGCTTTTTCCCAGATACCTGGCGATGCCCGCAATGATCGCCCGCTGCTCCGTGGTGAACCCATAAATTTCTGAATTCGCCAAAATATATTGTGTGTGCCGATGATGTCCCTGGTGGTTCATAAACTTTCCCACACTATGCATCATTGCCGCAGCCTGCAACCACTGCCGATACTCCTCCGGCAACTCATGCACCCGCTTCAATTGGTCATATAGCTGCGTCACATGGTGGCGCACCGGTTCCATTCGTTTCGGATCAACTCCATAATGTCGGCACAACTCCATCACACTGGCCCATCGGTCCGCCTCCAGCCTTTGGTGCGCGCTGTGACTCAGGTCCGCCTGCGCCAACATGCGCGCCAGCATTCCGTCCCTCAGCCCCATCGGCGAATAGCGAAATCCCTTCAGCTCAAAATATGCCAGCAGGTCTGCATACACCTGTGCCCCGCCCACAATAATTTCAGACCGCCGCGGCCCAATCCCCGGTACCGACGCCCGCTGCAAATTACTCATCTTACCCAGCTTCGTCGCCAGCTTCTGCACCGCCTTCAACGGAGCATAGCCCGGCAGCACCGCCGCCCGCGTCTTTGCTCCCAGCGTCTTTGCCAGCGCCATGCTCGCTTCCGTCAAAGCAGAAGCAGTCCCCGACGTCGCAATCACCAGCCCCACTCGTGGTTGCCCCAGCCTCCGCTCCGCCTTCCGCAGCTCTCGCGCTATAAACTGACGCATCGCTGCAATCTCTTCCCGCTTCGGCGGATCATTCCGCAAAAATTCCTGCTGCAGCCGCACCGCACCCAGCGGAGTACTCACAATCTCGCGAATGCGCCCCTCCTCGGACAAGGTGATCTCGCAGCTCCCACCGCCCAAATCAATCAGCAAACAGCGCCCACGTCCGCCGCGCTCATGCGTCACCACACCCAGATGGATCAGCCGCCCCTCTTCCAGCCCGGATATGATCTCCACATCCCAGCCCGTTGCCGACTTCACCCATGCAGTAAACGCCGCGGAGTTGCGCGCATCCCGCATCGCACTCGTCGCCACCACCCGCACCTGGTCCGCTGCATGGCCCTGTACCGCCTTCTGAAAACGCTTCAACGCCCGCACCGTGTTCGCCATCGCTTCAGGAGAAGCAACGCCCGTTTCAAACACGCCCTCGCCCAGCCGCACCACTTCGCGATCTTCATGCAGCGTGTGCAGTCGGTGCTGCAGCACGCTCGCAATTTTCACTCGGCAGGAGTTTGATCCAATATCTATCGCTGCAAATGTTGGCATATCAGCAGTCCCAATCCCCTCAACGGCCAGCCGCCCTTATGCAAGATACAGCCTCGTTGCCATCCCGCAAAGTAAATTGCATTTGGGCATCACCGCAGATTCCATTAACGTTTCTTCTGCGCGATTCCCCGTTCCCGTATATCATCAATTCATAGTCGGAGAGTTGGCCGAGTGGCTGAAGGCGGCGGTTTGCTAAACCGTTGTAGGGTCAAAAACTCTACCGGGGGTTCGAATCCCCCACTCTCCGCCATTCCGCCCCACCCCACGAAAACCTAAACGTTGTCATCCTGAACACAGCGAGTGATCTGCTTTTTTATTTGACGTTGACTTCAGTCAGCCTTACCTTTGAAATTAAATCAGCATTGATCACCGCAAATCACCGTTAAGCATTTGCCCTATCCGTCTTCATCCGTGCAATCCGCGGTCGCGCTTTTTGCCCTCGAGCACCTCAAAATCTACCTGCAAATTCAGCTCAATTGCCTTCCCACATTTCCCGCCACTGCCGTAAACTTTGTTATGCATGTTTGCAGCAAAACATGCGCGGAGGCACCTTGCAGCAGCGACTATTTCATCCCCATGTTTCCCGCCTAACCCATTCATTATCAAGCCTTTTTCTCGCGCTATTCGCCCTCAGCTTTTGCGCGTCTGCGCCCGCCCAATCCAGCTCATCTTCCTCCGCCAAAATCAATTCTCAGGCCAATACCTCCTCCAGCACCAACGGCCAAACCACCGTCCGCAACGCCCCGCCACCGCCACCTTCCGCAATTGACCCAGCTGGCCCCGCCGTCAGCCTTGAAACCAACGAGCCACTCTTCGACCTCGCAGCCGCCCTCAACACCTGCGGTTATGACGATGGCCTCGCCGACTCCGCCCCCGTCCGCGCCGCTATCCGCAATGAAATCAACGCCGAACTGGAAAATTCTGCCACCGCCCGCGACGCTCGCGACCAGATGTGCACCTTCATCCACCGCCGCGATCTCGGCGATGAAGCTCGCAATGTCTCGCAATATATCTCCCTCGCCGTCTACCTCAGCCCGCCACCAGAGCTGTCTCCCACCGTGCAGGAAGGTGACATGCCGCCCGACTCCACCGGTGTTGAAGGTGTCCTGCCTTACGTCCGTCGCTTCGCCCGCGCCGTTGATCTACACGTCATCTGGCTCCGCCATCGTCCTGAATATGAAGAACTTATCAACGCAGTCCACGGTCCGCTGACCACCATGCTGCTGGAAACAAACATCTACCTCAAGCAGCCGACCAGCACCTATGATGGTCGACGCTTCCTCGTCCTTCTAGAGCCGCTCCTCTCCCCCGGACTCACCAATGCCCGCGTCTATGGTACTGATTACATTGTTGTTACCTCGCCCCAACACGCCACCACCAACGGCGTCACAACAGACACAGTCCGCCTCAATGAAATCCGCCACACCTATCTGCACTATCAAATTGAGCCGCTCATCTATACTCGCGCTGGCGCGCTCGAGCGCATGTTGCCCTTCCTGCCCATCATCCGCGAAGCCCCCATCGACTTCAGTTTCCGCAGCGACATCGTCGCTTTTTTTACCGAGTGCCTCATCCGCGGCATTGAAATTCGCAACATGGATGTCGGTATTCCCCAACCCAAAAAGCCCGCCGATGGCAGCCCTCGTTACCTCTTCGATAAATATGGTTTAGATGAAGATGCCTGGCAGCACCAGGCCGAAGCCGTTCGCCGCAAAGCGGTTGATGATGCCGTGCATCAGGGTTTCGTGCTTACCAACTACTTTTATGAGCAAATGCAGCACTTCGAGCATGACCCAGAAAGCCTGAATGAAGACATCGGCGAAATCGTCTATGGCATGGAGCTGGACCGCGAACTCCACGCCGCCAAGCAGGTGAAATTTTACGCCCAGGGCCAGCAGGATGTAGTGCAGCACGTCCCGCGTCATCTCACCGGACTCGACCTCGCCGATCTCGACATGATCAAAGGCGATACCGAGGGTGCCGCTGAAATCGCGCAAAAAGTGCTCGACTCCAAACCCTCTGACGCGGATGCAGCCCGGGCCAACTTTACCCTTGGCCGTATTGACATTATGGAGCGTAACACGGAGGACTCCATCACCTGCTTTAAAGAGGTCATTCGCCTGAGCAAAGACCCGCGCACCCTCGCCTGGGCGCACATTTATCTTGGCCGCATTTATGACGTCAATAGCAACAACAGCGGCATGGGGGATGCAAACCTGCGCAATCTGGCCATCAGCGAATATCGTGAAGCCCTAAAAGTGCGCGACAGCCAGCCAGACACCAAAATCGCCGCTGAAAATGGCATCAAACAGCCATTCGCACTGCCCAAAGCCGCCATGCGCTCCACCAGCGACAATGACGACAACACTCCACTCGACCCCAGTGGCAAAGCCGAAAAAGAGGCCTACAAACCCGACCCCATTCCCACCAGCACAAAATAGTTGGATATAGGCACTCTAAAATAACCGAAAGATATTTTTTACTATATGAATAAATTTCTCCTGAGTTTTCTACCACTGTCAAACATCTATACAAAAAATTGGCTAGATATTTATAGACATTTCGACCTAATTTTCTATCGTATTCCGATATTCATCAAATTTTCACAATACGAAAAACTCAATTTCCGCCAAAACTATTTGTTGACATAAGAAACTCCTAATAATTTATGGTTTTTTGAAGCACGTCTGTAACAACAAATTAACCCAAAAATATAAATTCAGGAGATCCCCAATCTTGAAACAAAATTTCGTCAAGGCCATTCTTGTGTTTACAGTTGCATTGGCTTGTACGTTTAGCTCATCAGCACAAACCGTAACCGGTTCCATTCGTGGAACAATAACCGACCCAACAGGCGCAGTAGTCAGTAACGCAACAATCAGTGCAAAAAATGTTGCTACGGGAGTCACAACTGTTGCCACCAGCAATCAATCCGGCCAATACTCCATTGGCTTTCTCCAGATCGGCCAGTACAAACTCACTATTACAGCTTCAGGATTCAAAGCTGCCACCTACGGCCCCTTCGATCTTGAGATAGATCAAACTGCCAAAATTGACATCCCGCTCTCTCTCGGCGCAAGTAATACCACTGTTGAGGTTAGCGATCAGATGCAACCACTCCTCGACACGGAAAGCAGCACGCTTGGCGAAACGATCTCCCAGAACGCCATCAACAGTCTGCCCATGAACGGACGCGACTTTACTCAGCTCACCGTTTTCACTCCCGGTGCGATTGCCCCCGGCTATGG
>Ga0116226_10005598_pt1 | contig 11224 bp, 4 predicted proteins | sample S1TSphfallax_FD_89692 | JGI IMG/M metagenome (GOLD analysis project Ga0116226, IMG submission 89692) | Host-associated microbial communities from peat moss isolated from Minnesota, USA - S1T2_Fa - Sphagnum fallax MG | ecosystem: Host-associated > Plants > Peat moss > Unclassified | place: USA... | reverse complement strand
TATTATAAATTAGTGTTTGATATTCTATGTTATAACATCATAAGCTATTGGTAGTTATTATATTGTAGGGTATTTAAAATTATTTTTCATAGGTTATTATTTTTTATTCTAAGTTATTTTTACATTAAATCATTATATATTTGATTTAAATTATTTTAAGTTATTACACTTAGGATAAAATAATTTATAATAACATAAAATAGACTGACCTTGAATAACTTAAAGTATAACTTGAAATAACATATATTAATTTAAAATAAAATAACCTAAGGTATAACCTAAAGTTAGTTGAATAATTTAATTTAGAATAACTTAAAATCTTATAATAAATTAGTTGAGATACCTTAAGGTAAAATAACATATAATAATTTAAGGTACAATAATTTATAATAGCCTATAATAACATAAAATATATGTTAGAATAATTAAAGTAGTTTAAAATTAGATAAGGTATATCATAAAATAACATAAATATAATATGTTAAAAAACATATAAATAAACCTATTTACTATAGTAAATGGTAATAGTGAATTATGTTAACTAGTAATGAAACATGATGTGTACATAGTGATATTATAGTGAAAAACTTTCACCAGGGTGAAATTAATAAAATGCAATGAAATTATTTCACTTTTAAGGTCCCATAGTGATTTAAGTTAATAAATTGCACCCCACTTTGGTAGTAGTGGGAACTTTGTTAGTTTGAATTTTGAATTATTGTTGTTTTGGATCATAATGATGTGGTATGGTTCAAAAAGGAGAAAGTTTTAAAGAACACAAGGGAGAAGAAGAAGATAAAACAAAAAGTTTTTTTTGGAAAAGAATAGGAAAAGTTGGAGGTACTTGTGGTAGAAAACCACATATTTTGTTTTGATATAACATAAATTTTAAGTGTTGTTTTGGGATTTTCTTCAACAAAACATGGGATTACAATGTAATTTGGATTCATGTTTTCAATAGTATAGAGAAACACAAACCTCTATAATGAATTCTTTGTTCATCTTTTGTGTGAATTTTCTATAGTGTCATATTATGATGAAATGAATTGTAATCTTGTTTATGGAGTTATTTTATGATGTATTTTAAAGTGAAATTTTTGGTTATAATAATAAGCATGAATTTGATGTTGGAATGAATTGTAGTGTTAAGTTTGTTGAGACTTAGGACATAAATAGTTAACATAGGCATGTGAAATGCAAATATGTTGATACAGTAGTGTGAAATATTTTGTAGGAATTTAAATTTCACTTCTACCATTTTTCATTTCATTTTTTTTGCGTGTGAAGGTGTTTGCAGGTTTCTTTTTGTAAATTAATGAGATTTCTTAGACTTTTGTATTACATGTTGAAGGTGTGATAACAAATATTATGATAAAGCTTAATGTAAACTTCCCAACTATTTCTAAGTTAATATGTATTTTATGTTTCTTTTTTTAGAACTATTTCAAATGTTCATATCATAAATATTTTTTTGTCATCAAAATGGAAATAATTATTGTATAAATTTACACAAATGCATAAATTTTCTAGAAATGCATTACAACAAAGGGTTCAATGCAATGTTGTTTGATCCCAATGTCAACACATGTGACAACAAAGCATTTGTGGATTTAAAGTCTCTTCCATTATCTTGTTGATGTTATGCCTAAATGTCCTCATATTATACGGCCTCCCTATGAATTCCCCTTACCTATTAGCCTCACTCCTTCAATTTGCATCCAATTCATCAAATTCATATATTGCAATTATGACCAACTTTTGAAAGTTGCAATCATTCAAAAACTTCACAAATGTAACCCTTTCTTGAACACCATTTGCTTTCATGGATGCCTAGTTGAGTCCCTTCTCATATTTGTTAACATTGGTCAAAGAATAGGAGATCACTTGCACACATCTTCCTCTCTATAAGCACACCTCCATGTCCCACCCTCCTACATTGAAAAATAACAAATTCACCTACAATTAAATTTGATTTAATCATTGTTAGCCATCATTTTGAATAAATAAATAAATTCAACTCTTAGATTCCCCTTACCCCAAATCTACATGATAATGACCCCCCTCCAAACCTTACCCCTCTTTCCCTTCCCCCATTACTTAGCCCCCATCTCAATTGCCTTGGATTTCCTTAGTTCACATTGAAATGATTGATTTGGAGCCCATCCTTGACAAGGAGCAATAGTCTTATGATGAAGAGGTTGTTGTTTACAAATGTTGAATAAGGCATTTGTCTTTTTTCTATGAATGTGCATTTTAGCTAGATTAGGACACCATGTGATAAAAAAAAATCCTAAGAAGAAAATTTATGATCTCAATGACCCACTAGAAAGAGATGCTTAATTGTCATAATGTTCCATTTGAACAAAGGTTTTATGGATAATTATTGGTTTATAATTATTGAAAGCAAAGTGCAAGGCTATTGTATTGTCCTTTGAAAAGTTTGTTCAAGATCTTTTACATGCAATTTGTGTTTGTTTACATTTTTTTTTTTATATGTACAACATCCCAAAGGCCAAAATGATGAATGAAAAAAATGGAATGTGTCCCAAAATTAATAATAAAAAATTTGGGTCCATGTCCACAAACATGATAACTTTTTTTGATAAGTCCAAAAACTCAAATTAATTCATTCATCATTGACAAGAATCAATACTTACCAATATTATATTATGCCTCTAAAACTAGTTTTTCACCATGTCACCACTAATCTACTAAAAATGGTGCCAAACTACTATGATGTTTGGAAAGAAGCATGTGTTTTTTTAAGGTTACCTTGCAACTACTCAAACCATGAGTAACACAAAAAGCTAGGGTGTAGGAGTTGTAGATGCATAGAATCTTGGATGCATAGGAGCTTGGCCAAAAGAAGTTGAGGTGCAGAAAAATATTGAGACAAAATTAGAATGTACATAATATGAACCATCATGATTTTGGGGGACTTTGATTATTATGCATTTTAACTTTCACTATATTTTTAATGATAATTTTGAGAGGTCATTATTTTCAAGACTAGGCCAACACTAGTTAGGAATGCACTGATCATATTTGCATAACCCCATCAATAAACATTAGAATTGAACTTTCAAATGTGAAATTGCATGTTAACATTTGGTGAATTTTTGTGTAAGATATTTCAATTATTGACTTTCATTTTAAATTGGAAATTTTTTAATACATATGTTATGCATCCTTATCCCAATTTAATGTTCCAAAACATAGGAAGAATTTTTGACATCTTAATATTGCAATGATGTTCAAAACATCTAACTTCTTCTCAAAACATTATAATGTTAAGTTATGTTCAATAATCAATTGTGAAGGAATACATGTAGAATTATTGTAATTTATTAGTTGTCCACCTAGGAGTTTTTGTGTGTTCACCTAGAACATCTTATTTGAATGAATGCTCACATAAACTAAGAGTCATGCAAATAAACAAGAATGTAATATGAGCTTGTGAAGAGCATGGACAACTATGTTTTTAATTTTGATCTAGTAACGTTGCACACGAGTCATGCCTTATATCTCTTTCTCAATGCATGCATAAATTTGAAAAATGGTTATCTCTTCCATCTAGTACTTTTATCTAGTGCTTGAATTTGCCAATCATCATTTTCTTTTTTGCAAAAAACTATAACAAGGTGAAAGCTCACTAAGGTGTAACAATTTGAGGCACATATGGAAGTTCATAATTGCCTAAATTAACATTACAAAAGCATTGTGAAGGCAAAATACCTTGAGTCACACAAGCCATTTTGCAAGTTATCATAGAAATTCATTATAAAAAAAATCCAACCTTACTTTACCTTATGGATAACTTAAATTTGAAATATGAATTTCTAAAATATTACTTCCACTAAAGAAAGGACTTAATGAAAAAAACCATAATTCAAGGTACATAGAAAATTTTGGTCTTCAAAATTCTCTCAAAAAGTTTTTCTAATATCAATGTTATCACAACATATTATCATTGAGTCCCTTATTCAATAAAAAAATAATATGAAAGTGCAGAAAGTCCATATTCATTGATTATGGACTATCACATTTTTTTGCTCTTTTTTAAAAAGTTCATTATGTTATGACAATTCAAAAACTATTCAAAAAATTTGTACAATGTGATTATAGTATATAGATCATTATATTGTTGAGTCTTTTATTAATTTAATCATTTATATTTAATCACATGGCCAATTACAAAATTCAAAATCTTATAAAAATTGCCTTGTGACAACATTTTATCAACAATGTAAAGTGCTTTCACCTAACATGTCAAGATGTAATACTTTATGTAATATTGTAAAGTTGCCTTTTTGCATTTTATTATATATATATATATATATATATATATATAATGTGAAATAATACTTTCTATAGGTTATGGGCACATGGCTTGTATATTCCAATGCTTGAAAAAAAAAATAATAAATAAATAAATCTTTCATTACTAAAAAACTAGGTCTTGCACCACTACACACTTCCACTCAAATCCAATTTTAGTGGAATGGGACTTGTGCCATTCCACCATACATTGATTGTGATGAAAAAGAACGTGACAATGCCACCTTCTTGACTACCTAAGTGGAATGGGATTCATGCCATTCCACTATACAATGGTTGTAATGGAAGGGAACGTGATAATGCCACCTTTTTTATTACCTAAGTGGAATGGGATTTGTTCCATTCCACCATACATTAACGCTAATGGAAGGCAATTGTAACAATGCCAACTTGTTGACTACTACCTAAATGGAATTGGACTTGTGCCATTCCACCATACATTGACGTGCAAGTATAAACCAACTATGGCAATGCCCCTTTCATGAATACCTCAGTGGAAGGTGAGTGGATGTGTTCACCATTGATTGTAAACAATTTTTGGGGGGAATTTTAAGAGATTAAACTTATTTATATTACTTCTATGTACTCCACTAACATGCAACATGCCAATGGATGGAACTAAAAGTCACAACCCACCTATCACAGACACCACCATCACCCATTGTTTGCATCATCGCTTGCATCAACATAGTTGCCTACATCATCACTTACATCATCGTTTACATCATCATTAACTTTTAATTAACTTTTAGTTCAATATTAATTTATTTTTCAAAAAGCTTCCTTGGTCAATGCACACATGGAAGCCTTTATGGAAGCTTCTTTGAACTAGGAAGTTTCTCAAGAAGCTTCTTTAGTCGGTGCACACATGGAAGCCTCTATGGAGATTGACCCAAAAAATGGTAGCAACTTCACCAAAGGGGATATATATGCATAATGTTTTCACCATATTGAGATTTTCAAAAAATGACATTACATAGACATGTCACATTAAAAGAAAGTAATTCAAAGTGTCATCTTTAATACACTGTGTACATTTAGCAATTCATGTATAAAACATTGTTCAAGTGCATATTCAAGGTTCTTCAAACATTTGTGTTCAAAGGTGAAGGGGAGTCATGACTTCCAAGCTATAACATGTTCAAGTGTGTAAATGTTCAAACACATTATGTGACACAAGCTCAAAGTTTATTTTAATTTTAATTTTGTGAAATTTCGCATTGTAAAATTGATTCATTTTGTAAACTTCAAACTTTTTTCTATGTTTATCTTAATTGGTTGTTTGTTTCTAAATTATAATGCATTGTAAGTGGTATTTAGGTTGCAAAAGCTTGGTGTTGAATTTAGTTCCATTATTCCAAGTTCTTTTTTGAATCAACCTTAGTTCAACAAGGTTTTTTTGTTGTTTATTTTGTTTTTGTTTGTATGAAGATTATTTTGTTCAAGTTTTGGCAGTTGATTTTGTGCATCATGACCCCACCAAAACTTCCTTCAAACTTCAAGTACAAGGCTTTGTTTGGTTCTAGGTTTCTTGCATTTGTTCCATAACCTTATGCCTTTGAATCACCTCCCCTTGAAGCATTGCATGATCTCCTAGGTTTTGATCCTAATGTTGCTTCATCCAACAACATTATAACTATTGCAATTGTCATAAATTTGGAACAATATTTTGAATTGCAAAAATATGTTAAGAAAAGTTGGAAACATGAACTCGATCATAAATTTCAAGATGTTTGGGTGGCTTGATTATCATGAACATAATTTATCATCATTGGGAATGATTTGGTGAGATATATAAGGTGCATAGTTTGTTCAAAATTTGAAGACCAAGAGAAAAATTACTAATACCCAACCTTGATTCCTTGCTAAAACATTTAGGGAGGAAATTCTCTTATATTATGCCAAACATGAAAGCTAGAGAATTTTATGAAAATAAAAAATGTGCGCATGTAAAAAACCAAATTTTATTTGCCTATATCACTTTAGATTATGTTCTTTAGCTTGTTATGAATCAAGGATTGAATTTTAACAAAAGGACATTTGTCCAATTTCTTTTCATTTTGTATTTGTTATCTCGTGGCAAACCCATGGTAGCTTTTGAGAATATGAAGTATTTTCTTGAATTGTTTAAAAATTAAGCATTACCCAAAGAAACATTGGTGTTATAATGCAAGTTGGGGTATGGCTAAAGTTTTTCATACCATTGTCATGTAAGATATGATGCTTACATTGGATGTTTGCCATGTTTTGTGTGAAGTTACTTCAATTGAAAACTAGTTTCAACTTTCAATCCATGCATATACCATTCAAAACATGACAATGGTCCTTATGTTATTGTCTTTAGAATGTGTAGTTGGTGGCTTTAATGTAACTAACATGATTATAATGATTATGCAAATAATTAAATTGTTAGTGGAAGTATTTCAAACCTTGATTTCATTTCCAAAAAATTGATGTATTTTTGTGTTGATGGGGTTAATGGGGTTTTAAATTCTTGCACAAGTTATATTATCCAACTCCAATCTTAATTTGTTCTATTCATGATTAGTGTTCATTACATGGCACATCAAACAAATCTAATTGTCCAAACCCTTTCTATTCTACATATAGTCAATCATCTTGAGGTAGTCATGTAGTCATTTTATGAATATTTTCAAGCTTTCCAAAAAGGCATTTAGAACTAGCTAAGGTGGGGGTAATCATGGAAACAAAGGGCTTGAAGATCTTGAACAATATCAAAACTCGCTAGATTTTTATGTTAAGCCCATTCATGTGTGTTGTAATAATACCATCCATTATTGTTGAAGATGGCACTTGATGGCCCTACAATCCAAGCTACTACCTCCAACTTTGAACATCTAGCTAATATTGAGACTCTTAAACCTTGTTTCCATTGTCCATTTTCTAAGCATTATTAAGAATCTAATTAAACTTGCATTTTAGCCAGGGATGTCTTCCTCAATGATTTGATGCAAATAATCAAAATAACCCAAGAAAAAATTACATGAAATGCTTTTGAATCTGTCTATTACTTTCAAATTTGACTCATTTGTATTTTTTTAAAACTCTTGTGGAAGGTAAACATGAGGCAATTTTGATGAAATGGATTACAAATATGAACAGTGGCATTAACCACTTGGCATTTGAGTGCCAAAAAAAACATTTGGGCACAAGCCTGGGATTTTAATATGGGGGTGAGATGTTATGTAACTAGGGACATTTTTGAAGCAATTGTGGCAAGTCATATCAAGCTTTAATGTTTAAAAGCAATCTCAAAATTGGTGGTTGAACTACACACAAATTTTTCACAACACGAGTTGCATGAGGCACTAAATATCTTGTATCCTCATTATTAGATATTTGAAAAATGTGATGAATCTTCAACACCCATTTGAATGTTATAAACGCTTTATTGTGCACAATATCAAATTATATAGCCTTATCAAATTATATTATACCCTTATTAGAAGAAAAAGGAAAAAATGCACCCATATATTTGTGACTATATGTAATCATATATTATTTACAACTAGTTTTGGTTGTTTTTACAATTATTTATTAATTTTGGTCATACTTGCGACTACAGTGCGATTAATATTATTTTCATCCTTCCATGTGGACAATGTCTAATAACATTTTCATCCAATAACAACCCCATATGACCCTTTAGTTGCAATTAGTGACTAAAATAAGTTGCACCATTGTGGGGTGGGCCTAAACCCTAGGGGTATAAATTTAAAATGTTGTAGGATATATGTATATATGAAATGTATATGGGTGTATATGGTTGTATTTAGGAAAAAAATTAAGGGTATTTTAATGTGTATATTAAATATATATAAGGAGAAATGTAAATTAGAATATATAATTTAGCCTATTATAACTTAGCTTAACTTAATTTAACTTAACTTAAGTATGTAGTCTAACCTAACCTAACTAGTTAATTACTAGTTGTCAATTAGTACGTAATTGTTGGTACATGCAATTAAGTTGCAACTAAAAACTTATCCCATATTTTTTGTCTTTGCTTTCAAGTTTGTAAACTATATAAGTGCATTAGAACATTGAAAATACACAAAAAGGATAAAAATCAAGTGCCATTTGGGATGAGTCAATCAAATAAACTTGACCTTTAAAGGCTAAACTTGAAATAAAATAATATTTAAAAACATAACTTACTTTTTAGCCTAGGCCTACTTAGCTACCTACTTAGCATAGGTAGATAGGTCTAGGCTAGGTATGTAAGTAAATAGGCCAACCTATTAACCTACCTAGGTGGTTTAGGCCTAGGTACCCTAGGTCTCCTTAGACCACCTATAAATTATTATGTGTCACCTTGTAATTCAATAAAAAAGAAATCTACAAATTATCACATGTCACCTTGTAACTCAATCAAAAAATTAACCTACAAATTTCCACCTTTTGATGGGCTAAAGACCTATAGTCTAAGCTAGGCCTCTGTAAGCTAATAAATATGTCACATGTCATATTAAGATTTGTAATAATTACACACGTGGCACAATGTCAAATCCAACCAATTTAGTCACATGCTAGTTGCATAACAATCTTATTGACCATGCCTTTCACATACAAATGAAATCATGTATGTTGACTTCGACTTCATTTGTCATTTACAACTAAAGAAGCATGTGACTTGTTCAAAGTAGTTACGGGATTTTTAGTTGCATATAACACAAACAATTGAAAAATAGTTGCATAGGCTAATTGTAATAATCATTTGTTCTTTTAGTGCTTATATGTGCAAAAACTCATGTTCAAGATTGTAATGAAAAATAATGCCAAAATTTCCAAGTGGACCATCCTAATACCATTAACCCTCTAACCAAAATGTGAATAATTGTATTTAATTCTATGACCTTATATTGCAACATTTCAAAGTATGTGAAATTGACATAAATTGTCATGATTTAAGTGTTGGGTTCAATAGAAAATGAATGAGTATTCAATAACCTAAATTTCATCAAAATTAAGATTGTAATCAATTGACTAAGAATTTGTTTTGTGTGTTCGCATGTTTGGGCAATCATTTTTTAAATGCACAATTTTCCTTATGATGAAATGTGGGGATTTTGGCAATTTGAAGAAACGTTAATATGCTTTAATGCTTAAAGGCTCTTCAATTGCAAGCAACACAATGTCAACAAAGCTTTATGTTTTTTTTTGTGTTGATGTTTTGTTTTAATTGTCTACACTATGATTTTTTTTTGGGGTGGTTTTCTAGTTTTTAAACTTTTTATATGTGACTAGGAAACACAATTATTATGGAATTATTGGCCCTTTGTTTTCATGATCTTCATTAGTTTGATGACCATTCCTTTCCAAGTTCCAACTTCCCGAATGTGTTTTATTTCCTTTTAAGAACATTACTAAGTCACCAACTTGCATGAAACATTACATTCAGTGGGCAAAGTCTTTGATAATTGGTTTCAATCCTCCCATAATGTGATTTGATGATGACTTAAAGTTTTTAGCAATATGCCATGTAAACTATAGCCAAAACAATAAAATATTTATCACCAATTTTGAATGCAACCCTAGATAGTGCTCACCAAAGCTTTCTATTCTCACCCATAATATGTCGCAAAAATAATCATAATCTTTTTTGCCAAATTTGCACTACCAAAAAAAATGATTGCATAATTTTCCTTCTAACTTTGGCATATTTGCAAATTGTGAAATCCTTTCTTTCCCAATTTGACAAATTGTGTAATTTTTCAAAAATAAAAATAAAACACCCCTAATTCCATCAGAATGGGAGGTCATTCCTAAAATGAGCTCTTAGTGTCATTTAAGGGCTATTTTTCTCCCCTTCTTGATGGCTTGACCAAACAGCCCCATTACATGGTCTCCAGTGGTAGTAGTAAACATATTACTGCACCCACAATTTGGATGAAGTATGACAGTCAAATTAGGTGTGTGAAATTACCACTTTCACACTAAGTTTGCTTAAGATAGTGAAGAGTTGGAATAAAACGAAATGACTGTTTTTTATTGACCAGTTGATGATAATAATTGGCCCAAGTGGTGAAAGTTAAAAGGCCTCTTAATTTATAGTGCTCTATTTTTCAATAGAATGGGTGGGGAGTGGGGGAAGATTTAAGATGGATCTCGAATGGCTTGAATATTGATATGAGAAACAAGAGGACCACCGGGGATGCTATTAAGCCATACCTTCCCAGCCACAGTGAACCCACACCTACCAACGCACCATCGATTGGATGCTCATTATTACTCAGTTGTGGATGAACCACAACTGAGTTAATATTTGGTTTCACGTTGGTAACCAATTACAATGGAAAATAGGTCTCATATATAGGTAGATAAGTAATTAGTAGGTAAGTAGATGGTTTATACATAAGTAAAGGCTTTTTTACTAGCTAGCTACTAACAACCTGCTTGTGGGTTGTTAGTAGGTAGGTAGGGGGAAAAAAAGCAACTGAGCTAACCATGAACTGGAACCCAACAGAAAACTGTTTCCTGACCACTTACCATTCAGCCTTCACGGTGACTGGTGGGTTCTGGTTCAGTGTGGCCATACCTTCCCCACTTTGGAATGTGAACAAGTGGACTATAATTATTAATAACCCAGCGGTACTCACGTGACAAAGAGTCCAATTAACCCCTAAACGTCAGAGAAGTACACTGGAAAGCGGACCCCGTTGGTACGCCCTGACGTTTAGGGAGAACACCTACCATCATCAGTCCGGTAGGAACTTAAGTAAAAACACCAGTTTCGACTTTCTCGCCCAAATCGATGAATTTGGTGCTCGGTCAGCGTACTATTTCAATGCAGCTCCAATATTCTGTGCACTTTGGAGTCCGGACCTAGACCTTTGCGTCCTCCTCTGTCTGTCTGAAGCAATTC
>Ga0116226_10005597_pt1 | contig 11228 bp, 8 predicted proteins | sample S1TSphfallax_FD_89692 | JGI IMG/M metagenome (GOLD analysis project Ga0116226, IMG submission 89692) | Host-associated microbial communities from peat moss isolated from Minnesota, USA - S1T2_Fa - Sphagnum fallax MG | ecosystem: Host-associated > Plants > Peat moss > Unclassified | place: USA... | reverse complement strand
TAGCTGCCATGATACGCACCCACGAATTTGACGATGAGGCGGCGTCCCGTGACCTGCCGGGCGGCTTTGACGGCGAGCATGCCGGCCTCGGAGCCCGAATTCGTGAAGCGCAGTGATTGCATGGCCGGGATTCTTGCGCACAGGTATTCGGCATAAGCGATTTGCTCACGCGAAGCGCCAGACCAGGCGCTACCCGAGCGCAATGCTTTTTCGATCGCGAGGCGCGCCGGCGCGTGGGCATTACCGTGGATCAGACTCAGGCCATTACAGAACAGATCCACGTAGCGATGCCCGTCGACGTCCCATAGCCACGGCCCCTCCCCGCGTTCGATGACCACGGGATAGGGCGGATGGAAACTCGTGGTTCGCGTGTTGCCGCCGGGCAGAGAGGCCGCCGCGCGCGCCATCAAGGCCGCAGAGGTCGGGGTCGCCAGACGGTAGCGTTCCTCGATTTGGCTGCGATGGGCAGCGGCCGGTTCCCCGCTCACGGTACGGCGGCCACTACATCCGCGCCCACTACGGCGACGGCGTCGACTTCGAGCTTTGCCCCGAGCAACAATTGGGCGACGCCGACCGTCGCGCTGGCCGGCCAATCGACGCCGAAGGTTTCGCCGCGCACCTTCGCGTACACCGGATACAGGGACAGATCGGTCATATAGGCGGTGATGCGCACCACATCCGAGAACCCCGCGCCCGCGCGCGCCAGGGCGCTGCGAATATTGTCAAAGCACTGGCGCACTTCGGCCTCGAAGCCGCCCGGCGCAATCGCACCGCTCAGGTCGCGACCGATCTCGCCGGACACGAACACCAGGGACTTGGGTCCAAGCGGTACCACGACCGCCGCACTGAAGCCGCGGTCGCGCTCATTGTGGATACGCCGCAACCCCTGGTCCAAGTCCACCATGTGTCACCCTCGTTACGATCACGCATACTATGGCACAAGTAAGATAGGAGACCAGTATGTCAGACCCGCTGCGCCAGGCGCGCATCGACCTCGCAGCGGCGCTGCGCTGGTCCGCCCGCATCCATTACCAACAAGGTGTCTGCAATCACTTCAGCCTGCTCGCGCCCGATCACGACGAACGGTTTTTGGTGAATCCCGAAGGCCTTTTCTGGTCAGAGGTCACGGCGAGCAGCCTATTACTCTGCGATTTGGACGGCGCCATCCTCGAAGGCGACGGCACGGTCGAGTCATCGGCCTTTCATCTGCACGCGCCGATTCACCGCGTGAACAAGCGCGCTCGGGCGGTGCTGCACACCCATTCTCCCTACGCGACAGCGCTCTGTCTCATCGAGGGTGCTCGCGTCGAGCCGGTGTTTCTGTCCGGGTTGCAGTTCCATGGCAAGATCGCCTACGACGAGGAGTGCCATGGCGCCGCCTTCACCGCGAGCGAGGGCGCACGCGAGGCGGATATCTTGCGCGACAACAACGTGCTCATGATGCGCAATCACGGACCTCTGGTGGTGGGTCCGACGGTCGCCGCCGCGTTCGACCGCCTGTACTACCTCGAACAAACCTGCGAACGGCAGATCATCGCCATGTCGGCGAACCGGCCGCTGGCCCAGGTCAAGCCCGCGGTTGCACAACAACTGGCCGACATGGTGCCGGTATTCGACGCCTACGCCGAGAAGCATCTTACGGCGATCAAGCGGGTGCTCGACCGGGAGGAGCCCGAGTATGCCGAGTGACCTCAGCCCGCCGGCGGAACGGGCCCCGGAACGCGCGAGCTTTCGCGCCCTTGCCGAGGCCACGCCCGCGGATTGGGCGATCATCGACGCGGCCGAACGTGCGCATCGGCAACAGCATGGCCCCGGTATCGGTCTGCTCAACATTCTAAAATCACTCGAGTACGGCGACTGCCTGGGAGCGCCGATCAACGTGTACCAGCATTGCCTGCAGACCGCGACCCGCGTCCTCGATGCCGGCGAGGACGACGAACTCGTCGTGGTGGCCCTGTTCCACGATCTGCCCGAAGCCTTCAGCGATAATCATCACGGCTTGGTCGCCGCCACGCTGCTCGCGCCGCGGCTCTCGCCGCGCCGCGAGTGGCTCTTGATCCATCACGTCGAGTTTCAGGCGCTGCATTTTGCGAATCATCCAACGCGGGATCGCAACGAACGGGAGGCCTACCGCGGCCATCCGTATTTCGCGGCAACGGCCGACTTCTGCGCGCGCTATGATCAGAATTCGTTCGACCCCACGTACCCCACGAGCGCTATCGAACGCTTCGAGCCGATCGTGCGCCGCTTCTTCGAAGGTCCTGCACCGCCAAAGGGTTAGCAGATGCGCGGCAGCGGATCATCTTCCAGTTCGTCGAGCCAGCGCTGGCCCCCGAAGGCGGTGTCGAGGATCACCTGCGGCGCATCAGCCCTGATCTCGCCGATCAACGAAGCCTGCGGCGCCACGGCCTTGAGCGCGGCGAGCGCCGCCGCCGCCGACTCCGGCGCCACCACGGCAACCACTCGCCCCTCACACGCGAGATACAACGGATCGAATCCCAACAGCTCGCACACCGATTGGACGGCGTCGGCCACCGGGATGGCGGCCTCGCAGAGATGCACGGCCATCGCGGTGGCCCGCGCGATCTCGTGCGCCACGGTCGCCAACCCGCCGCGGGTCGGATCGCGCATGAAACGCAGCCCCGTGACTCCCATCAGCGCCCTGGTCTCCGGATAGATGCTGGCCGCATCGGACTTGAGATTGCCGCGAAAGCCGAATTCCTCGCGCGCGAGCATCACCGCGGCGCCATGCTCGCCCACCGGACCGCTGACGATCAGCCGGTCGCCAGGCCTGATCCGATCGAGCGCATAGCGCACGCCGGCTGGCTTGAAGCCAAAGCCGGTCATCGACAGATACACCCCGTCGCAGTCGCCTCGGCCGACCACTTTGGTGTCGCCGGCGACCACGGACACGGCGCATTGCCGCGCGGCCAGCGCCAGCGCATCAGCCACACGGCGTAACACCGCGATCGGCAAGCCCTCCTCGAGGATCACGCCGAGCGTGAGATAGCGCGGCACGGCGCCGCTCACGGCCAGATCGTTGACGGTGCCGTGCACCGCGAGCGAGCCGATGTTGCCGCCCGGAAACTCGAGCGGCTGCACCGTGAAGCCATCGGTGGTCACCACCAGCTGTTCACCGGCCGGCGTCGCCAGCGCCGCCGCGTCGACCGCGGTGTCGAGCAGCGGCTCCGCGAACGCGCGCGCGAACACGGTCTCGATGAGTTCCCGCATGAGCCGCCCGCCGTTACCGTGGGCGAGACTCACGTGCGTTTCGTGCAAGTCAGCCCGCATGCAGCGCGGCGGCCTCGATGAGCTGTCCGAAGCTGATCGCAGCGTCGTTCGGCGGTAGCCGGCGCGGTAGGTGCACCTCGAAGCCGTGCGCGGCGAGCAGCCCGAGCGCCGCTTCGGTCAGCCGCTGATTCTGGAACACCCCTCCGGACAGACCGATGCGCTGCACGCCCGTGTCGGCGCGGATCGCCACCGCCTGATCGACCAGCGCATGGGCGAGACTCGCATGAAAGCTGCCGGCGCGCACGCAGGCCGGTTGCCGGTCGTCCGCCAGCATCGCCACCAACGGTGCCCAATCGGTGCGCCATACGCCGGCCGCATCGCGGCGGAGCGGCAGCGGCACCGGCGCTTGCGGCGTCGTGCACAGCGCCTCCAGCCGCATGGCCGCCTCGCCTTCATAACTCGTCGTGTAACAGATGCCGACCAGCGCCGCGGCGGCATCGAACAGCCGGCCCACCGCCGTGGTGGTGGGAGCGTTGATCTTAAGGTCGGCGGCGCTGCGCAACAGGGCCCCGCCGCGCCGCCTGCCTTCATCCCAGGCGATACCCGACTCCCAGCACAGCGCAAGCGCGCTGCGCCAGGGTTCGCGGGCGGCACGCTCGCCGCCCGGTTGGCGGAACGGCCGAAAGCTGCCGACGCGCCGCCAGCGACCCGGCGCGCCCCACAATGCTTCGCCACCCCAAAGACTTCGGTCCGTACCGAGACCCACGCCGTCCCACGTGAAGCAGAGCATCGGTGCCGCCACGTCGCATTCGCCGGCGACCGCCGCGGCGTGTGCATGGTGATGCCAAATCGCCGTGGCCGGCAGCCCGCACTGCACCGCCCAGCGCGTCGAGGCAAACGCCGGATGCGCATCGTGCACCACGCGTTCGGCGCGCACCCCATACAAGCTTTGCAGGTCGGCGACGGTGCGCTCGAGCAGCGCGCGACCCCGCGGCGTCGCATAGTCGCCGAGGTGCGGCGAGACGATCGCGCGATGGCCCCAGCCGAGCGCGACCGTACCCTTGGCCAACGCGCCTACGGCAAGCGTGGCAACCGGGAATGGCGACGCCACGGTGAGTTCCAGCGGCGCGGTGCCGCGCCCCAGCCGCATTGGCCGCATCTCCCCGGCCACCACCCGCAGTACCGGGTCGTCGGCGGCTCGGGCAATGGGGCGATCATGGTGCAAGAAACCGTCGGCAATGCGCCCGAGCCGCTCCTCCGCCTCATCCACCTCGGTGAGTACGGGCTCGCCGGAGGTGTTGCCGGACGTCGCGACCAGCGCCGCGCCGAAATCCTCCATCAGCAGGTGATGCATCGGGCTGTAGGGCAGCATCAGCCCGACCTCGTCGAGGCCGGGCGCCACGCCCGCGGCGAGCGGCACCGTGGAGCGCACCCGGACGAGCACGATGGGCCGCGACGCATCGCGCAGCGCATCGCCCTGCAAGGCCGACAGTGGGCCGAGTTCACGCACGTGGTCCAGCGCATCGCGGCCGCGCGCCGGCACCATGACGGCGAAGGGTTTGGTCGGACGGTTCTTGCGTGCCCGCAGGCGTAGCACCGCGTTCTGATTCGCCGCATCGCAAAGCAGGTGATAGCCGCCGACGCCGCGCAGCGCGACGATATCGCCGCGGCGCAGCGCCTGCACGGCCGCCGTCATCGCCGGCGTGCCGCGCTCTATGCAGTTGCCATCCGTCCAATATACCGAGGGCCCGCACGCCGCGCAGGCGAGCGGCTGTGCGTGGAAGCGCCGATCCTCGGGATCGGCAAATTCCCGCGCGCACTCTGCGCACAACGGGAAGCCGTCGAGCGTGGTGTTACAGCGGTCGTACGGCAGCCGCCGCAAGATGGTGTACCGCGGGCCGCACTGGGTGCAGTTGATGAAGGGATAACGGTGACGGCGTGCGCCGGGATCAGCCATTTCCGCAAGGCATTCTTCGCAGGGACAGCGCTCGAGCGGCACGGCGAGTTGCTGCTCCCGGCCGGGCGTGCTCGCGGCGATACGAAACCCTTTGGCCGACTCGAACGGCACCCGGGTGACGCCGATCACCCGGGCGGCGGCGGCGGCTGGTGCGCGCTCGAGCAGCGCCGTGCCAAAATCCCGCAACCGTTCCGCCGTTCCTTCGGCGTGGATTTCCACGGCGCCCGCTTCGTTGCGCACCCAGCCGCAAAGTTCGAGTGATCGCGCCAGACGGTAGACGAACGGGCGGAAGCCGACGCCCTGTACCCGGCCGCCCAACCGCCAGCGCTGCGCCGACGCACTCATGCACGTACCGCGGCGCCGCCGGCCGGCAGGGTACGCCGGCCATATTTATAGTACGCCGCGCACACCCCTTCCGCCGACACCATGCACGAACCGATGGGATTACGCGGCGTGCACAGGGTGCCGAAGATCGTGCAATCTTCAGGCTTCTTGACGCCGCGAATGATGGACGGACATTGGCAGGCCGCATTCTCGCGCACTGCGCCGGTCGCGATGGCGAAGCGGCGTTCCGCATCGAATGCCGCGTATTTGGGCTTGATGCACACGCCGCCCTCCGCCAGCAGCCCGAGGCCGCGCCATTCGAACACGGGCCGCAATTCGAACACCTCGGCCATCAGCGCTTGCGCGGTGCGGTTGCCGTCACGCGTGACGCCGCGGGTGAACTGGTTCTCGACTTCGGCGCGGCCCTCGTTGAGCTGCCGCACCAACATGTCCACCGCCTGCATCACGTCGAGCGGCTCGAAGCCGGCGATTACCACCGGCTTGGCGTGGCTCGAGGCGAATGCCTCGTAGGGGCGGCTGCCGATCACGGCACTGACGTGCGAAGGCCCGATGAAACCATCGATCCGCACGCTGTCCCACTGCCGCGTTCCCGGCGCATCCAGGATGCTCTGGATGGCGGCCGGCGTGACCACGTGGTTGCAATACACGGTGAGGTTGGTAAGCCCAAGGCGCGCGGCTTCCATGATGAGGTGCGCCGTGGCGGGGGTCGTTGTCTCGAAGCCGATCGCAAAGAAAATGATCTGCCGCCCCGGATTGGCGGCGGCCACCTCGAGCGTCTCGAGCGCGGAATAGACCATGCGCACGTCGGCGCCTTGCGCGCGGGCTTTCAACAGACTGCGACGCTTGGATGCCGGCACGCGCAGCATGTCGCCATAACTCAACAGCGTGACGTCGGACCGTTGCACGAGCGCGATGGCGGCATCGAGCCGCGGCGTGGCGAGCACGCAGACCGGACAGCCGGGACCGTGAACCAGGCGCACGTTGCGCGGCAGCAGATTCTGCACACCGTAGCGAAAGATGGCGTGGGTATGACCGCCACAGAACTCCATGAGGTGATATTCGCGCGTGCGGTCCGCCGCCGCGGCGATGCGCTGCGCGAGCGCTGCGGCGGCACCGCCGTCACGAAAGCCGCGGATGTAGCGCAACGCCGGCTCCCTCGTAGTGGGCGGTAATCTCGGCAAACAACGCCAACGTCAGCTCCGCTTCGGCGACGTCCAGTCGGGTGATGGCAAAGCCAGCGTGCACGATCAAATAGTCACCTACCGCCACCGCGTCGAGGAGTGCCGTGCACACCCGGCTCATCACGCCGCCGATGTCGGCCTCGGCCCAGCCTTGCTCGAGGAGCGCCGTCACGCGCACCGGAATCGCGAGACACACGGGATTAAGGACCCGTCCGGAGAGGCACGGCGCGCCGGCGTATTGCACCGCCAGAAGGTTGGCACATCCTAAGCTCTCCGTCCCATGCAGGCCGAGGATGGTAGCGCAGCGAGCCGTCAGCGTATGTGCGGCAGCGTACAGAGCATTGCGCCCTGACTCATCTCATCGGCGCATCGCGGGCGCGCGCGATGTCGGCAAACGCCGCCGCCAAATCCGCGCGTGTTTCGAGTGCCTCGAGCTCCTCCGGCAGTTTGAGCCGCCAATTGGGGTATTCCCGATCGGTGCCCGGAACGTTGACCGGATCCGGCATCCCCAATAGGTCGTCGAGTTGCAGCGCCACGAGCGCCGTATTAGAACGTGCCAGGTACAGATGCAGCGCGTGCACAAGTGCCGCGGTGTACGGTTCCTGCGGCGCTCCCGGGCGGCCTGGTCGTAGATGTTGCTCATAGAGCGCGGTCAACAAGCCGGCCTTATCGGCGACTCGGTCGCGCTGGGATGCGAGATAGCCGTCGCGATCCGAAAACAAATTGAGCCGCCGGCGCAATTCGATGTCGCGACTTTCCCAATAGCCTCGCAACGTGGGTGTATCGTGAGTCGTGATCGTCCCGAGCGCGCGCCGCGCCAACTCTTGCGGACGCCGGAATCGACCGTCGCCGCCCTTCTCGTACAGCAAGACCTCGTACTCGTACACACCGTACTCAGGCGTGGCGCGACGAATCGCATCCGGCACCACCCCTAGATTTTCGCCGACGACCAGACAGTCGTTGCGCACGCTCTCGAGCGCGACGACGGCGAGCAGTGCCGGCAACGGATAGTGAACGTAAACCCCTTCCATTGGTGAATGCGCAGCCGTCATCCACCACAGGCGATATAGCGACATCACGTGGTCCAGGCGTAGCGCCCCATACTGGCGACAGTTCGTGCGGATTCGCTCGATGAAGCCCGCCAGTCCGCGGGCTTGCATGACAGCCGGGTCCGGCGGTGGAATTCCCCACCCCTGGCCTTGCAGCGAAAGCGAATCCGGCGGGGCGCCCACCTCCGCACTCATGCAATAGCCCTTCTGATCTCCCCAGGTTTCGGCGCCGGAGGGATGGGGCCCGACTGCACAGTCCCCATAGATCCCGATCGGCATCCGCAGCGCCAACGCCAACTCTTTCACGCTTTGCAGCTGCTCATGCGCCAGCCATTGCAGATACACAAAAAACGCGACTTCCTCGACATGAGTTGCCGCGAATTCAAGCACGGCGGCGCCGTCCGGGTCGCGAAATTCCTCCGGCCAGCAGAGCCAACCCGACGGCGTATGCCGGGTCGAACGAAAGTGTTGATCCAGTGCGTCGAATCTAGCCTGCGATTGCAATGAGTGGCCGCCCGAGGTGACGAAGTCGTGAAACAGCGATGCCCGCTTGGTGCCGCATGCGATGTGCTGCTGGCTGAAGTCAAGGAACACCAGGTGAAGTATCTCGAGCTTGGCGGCAGCGACGCCCTCATACTGCACCAGCGGTGCCGATCGCAGTTGACTCAAACGAGCTTGGAACGCCGGCGCGCCGACGGCGGCAAGCGCCGCCTGGCAGCCCGCATATTCCGGCACATCGGTTACGGCTATGTACAGAACGTTCAAGAATAAGCGGCTCGAGGGACTATACGGACTCGCGCGCGACGGATCCGCGAGCGCGAGGGCATGCAGGGGATTCAGCCCGATAAAGCTCGCTCCCGCGGGAGCGAGCCAGCCAATCAAGTGCCCGAGGTCGGCGAAATCGCCGATACCCCAATTACCGCGCGAACGAATGGCATAGAGCTGAATGGCGACCCCCCAAAGGCGTTGTCCGGCGACGATTGCCGGCGGTTCGTAACAGAGGTCGGGCGCGACGATCAACGCGCTGTCGGTGGTGCGGCCGGCTACCGTTATCTGCAAATGGTGATACCCCGGCGGCACCTGCAATGGCAGATCGAACGTGCGGCTCGAGAGCGCCACGACGCCGTCGCGGCGTTCGCCGTTCTCACCAACGAACACCCAGTGCAGGCTTCCCGAGCACGGCGCGCAGATGTGCAGCTCGACGCGGACCGGATGACCGTGGGCCGCGACGATCTTCGGTGCCAGGTCCCGCTGCTGCGCTGTGTCGAGTCGGCGACATTCCGCTTCAATGGCACTCTCGTCAGCTGTCGAGCAACCCATCGCATTCAGTATCAGCGCCTTCGCCTCCTGGCTGAAGGCCACCCAACGACCTGAATAGTCGTGGTATCCGTCGCCAACTCCCAAGCGCCGCGCCAATGAATCAATCAATGTGGCATCAGGCTTCAACTCGCCTTCCGCGTGATCACACCCGCGGTGCGCTGACCCCACTTCCACTGGCGAACCTCGGGCATGTCCTCACCGTGCTTGTTGATGTAATGCTTGTGTTCGATCAGCTTGTCGCGCAGCGACTGTTTGAGGTGTGCGCCGCGCGAGCCCAATTGCGGCAGACGGTCGATCACGTCCATCACCAGATGAAATCGGTCGAGGTCATTCTGCACCCGCATGTCGAACGGCGTGGTGATCGTGCCCTCCTCCTTGTAGCCGCGCACGTGCAAATTTCGATTGGTGCGTCGGTAGGTCAACCGGTGGATCAGCGATGGGTAGCCGTGAAAACCGAAGATGATGTGCTTGGTGGTGGTGAACAGCGAGTCGTAATCGACTTCGGACAAGCCGTGCGGATGCTCCGAGCAGGACTGCAGCTTCATCAGATCGACCACGTTGACCACCCGGATCTTGAGGTCCGGGAAGTGCTCACGCAGGATCGACACGGCGGCCAGGATCTCGAGCGTCGGCGTGTCGCCGCAACATGCCATCACCACATCCGGCTCGCCGCCCTGATCATTGCTCGCCCACTGCCAGATGCCGATCCCCTCGGTGCAATGGATCACGGCCGCGTCCATGCTGAGCCATTGAGGAAGGGCATGCTTGCCCGCGACCACGACGTTGACGCAATTACGGCTGCGCAGGCAGTGGTCGAACACCGACAGGAGGCAATTGGCATCGGGCGGGAGGTACACCCGTACGATATCGGCCTTTTTGTTGATCACATGATCGAGGAAACCGGGATCTTGATGGGTGAAGCCGTTATGGTCCTGCTGCCACACGTGCGAGGCCAGCAGATAGTTCAGGGATGAAATCTTCCGCCGCCAGGGCAGTTCCAGGCACACCTTGAGCCATTTGGCGTGTTGACTGAACATCGAATCGACGATGCGGATGAAGGCCTCGTAACTGTTGAACAGTCCGTGCCGTCCCGTCAGCAGGTAGCCCTCCAACCATCCCTCGCACTGATGTTCGCTCAGCATCGAGTCGAGCACCTGCCCGTCCGGCGCGAGAAATTCGTCATTTCCCACCTGCCGGGCGTCCCACTGCCGGTTGGTCACTTCGAATACGGCGCCCAACAAGTTAGACAGCGTCTCGTCCGGCCCGAAGATACGGAAATTCCGTTTGCCTCGATTCAACTTGGCCACGTCGCGCAGGAAGGTTCCCAAGACTTGCGTGTCTTGCTCTTCGACGGCACCGGGAGACGCCACGTGAACCGCGTGGTCGCAAAAGTCCGGCATCTCCAGGTCGCGCAGCAGCATGCCGCCGTTGGCGTGCGGATTCGATCCCATCCGGCGGTCGCCCGTGGGAGCGAGCTGCGCCAACTCGGCGAGCAAGCGGCCATTGGCGTCGAACAACTCCTCCGGCTTGTAGCTGCGCATCCAGGCATCGAGCAACGGCACGTGTTCCGGATGCTCCGGATCGACGAGCATGGGCACTTGATGGGAACGAAAAGTCCCCTCGATCTGCAATCCGTCGACCATTTTTGGCCCCGTCCAACCTTTGGGCGATCGCAACACGATCATCGGCCATCGCGGTCGGGAGGCATCCTGCCGGTCGCGTGCCCGGGTCTGGATCTCGAGAATCTCGTCGATTGCCGAATCCATCGCCGTGGCCATGAGCTCATGCATGGTGTCCGGGTCGTCGCCTTCGACGAACCGCGGGGCCCAGCCGCAGCCGCGCAGGAATTGGTCCAATTCCTCGCCCTCGATGCGCGCCAACACCGTAGGATTGCTGATCTTGTAGCCGTTCAAGTGCAGGATCGGCAGCACGGCGCCGTCGGTGACGGTATCCAGGAATTTATTGGATTGCCACGACGTGGCCAGGGGGCCGGTTTCCGCCTCGCCGTCGCCGATCACGCAGGCGACGATCAGCCCGGGGTTGTCGAATGCGGCACCAAAGGCGTGGCTCAAGGAATAGCCGAGTTCGCCGCCCTCGTGAATCGAGCCCGGTGTGGTCGGTGCGACGTGGCTCGAGATGCCGCCG
>Ga0116226_10005596_pt1 | contig 11228 bp, 8 predicted proteins | sample S1TSphfallax_FD_89692 | JGI IMG/M metagenome (GOLD analysis project Ga0116226, IMG submission 89692) | Host-associated microbial communities from peat moss isolated from Minnesota, USA - S1T2_Fa - Sphagnum fallax MG | ecosystem: Host-associated > Plants > Peat moss > Unclassified | place: USA... | reverse complement strand
TTGAAATCGCGGTATCGGGGAAGGGCGGGCGTCTGGGGGTCACCCCCAGCTTGGTCCCGCGCTTGAAGATAGGGGCTTGAGTAAGGGGACTTGAAGAAGGGGGCTTGAAGGAGGGGGGCAGAGCCCCTTGCCTTCGGCACGAACCAACAGCCGCCCCGCCGCGTTCCGGGCCCATAACACAGGGAGGCTCGACCAATGACGATCAATCCGCTCGACGATACCAACGCGGCCCAGCAGCAGCGCATCCGCGAACGCGCCTACCATCTCTGGGAAGCCGATGGCTGCCCGCAGGACCGCTCCGAAGAATACTGGGAACGCGCCCGTGAACTCGTCGGCATCGAGGAAAGCCCGCATGCCGGCGAAGTGCCGGTAGCCGAGGAACGCCCAGAGGAATCGTTCATCCAGGAAAATCTGGGCGAATTCCCCGATCGCTCCGCCGATCAAGGTGAACACCAGGCCACGCCCGAAGCACGGGCGCGCAAACGGGCCTGAACCAGCCGAGCGTCTCGCGCGGGGCAGGCTGCCCAGCAGCCTCCCCCTACCGACAGCTTCCGGGCGGGCACCCTGGCTTGCACGTGCCTGCCCAAGGCTTGCCGGCCAGCCGATCCCGCGCCCACACAAGCTGCGCCGGTGTCGTTTCCTGCATCAGCGGATCATGATCCAGGTGCGGCACGTGCCGAAACTCGATCGGTAGTCCATGGGCACAGGCGCGCTGCACGCCTGCTTCGATGTTGCCGATGGCAACCGACCGATCGTCGTCGCCCGCGAGCACCAGAAGCGGCCCCTTGATCGGCTTGTCGGCACTGCGGCTATCGCGATTATAGTGCTTCAACTCGGGCGCCTGGTCCCATCCCGGCCGCACCGCCGGATGGGCACCGATCTCGTCCAGCGCCGCATAGCCGTAATACCAGCAGCCCTTCGTCGTTACGTCGCGATAGCGCGCGAGCGCCGGCGGCGAGAGCATCCGGGCCACATCGAAGGAAGGATAGCTCGCCTTGATGCCGAAGGCGGTCAGTGGCCAGTAGAGGGAGGTGATCGCGTTGAACACGCCGGCATCGTGGGCCTCGAACGCCGTATAATCCATATCACCCGCAACCGAGATGCCACCGGCGTAATCGGGGTCGTTCAGCCTGGCCTCCAATTCGGCCACGCCCCAGATCGCGACACCGCCCTGCGAATGGCCGATCGCCACGAACTTGCGCGCGAGATCCGGCACTGCTGCATGGGCCGCCGGCACCGCATACACCACGTCATTCGCCTGCGGGATCTTGTTATCGTATTGATGCGGCCCGGGGGTGCCCAGCCCCACATAGTCGGTCGCTACCACCGCGAAGCCGGCGGCGACCATCGGCATCAAGCCTTCGCTGCCGTACTCGATATCTTTCATCAGCGAAGGCGCGCACATGCGCGCAACGCCGCTGGTGCCATGCGCCCACGCAATCACCGGCCACCCGCCATGCGGCGGCGCGCCGCCCGGGATCAGCACCACGCCCGAAGCGGCCACATCATCACCATTCAAGGCGCGCGAATGATAGAGGATGCGAACCGCATGGGCGCCGGCGGGCAGATCGTAGCCGCTGAACGGCTGCGATCGGATCAGCGTGCCTGGCGCGGCCGCGGGCAAAGGATGCGGCGGATTGTAGAAACCGGTGATGGGCAAGGCATCTTTCGCCTCCATGGCGAGGGCCTCGGGGCGGGATTTCGGCATGGGGTCGTCGGCCAAAAGGAAGGCAGACAAAAGGAAAAAGTTCTTTTTTGAAAAAAAGAAACAAAAAACCTTTACGCCCGCGCGGGTTGCACGACCGAGGACCCGGCCGGCATCGTGGAAACCGCGGGGAGATAAAAGTTTTTTGCTTCCCGCCGGGCGGGCTCCGCCTTTTTTCAAAAAACTATCCCACCGTCGTTTGGCCGACCCTCGCCAATCAAAATGGTCCGACCTCCTTAGGGTGCAATGCGCTTTGGCATGGCACCATCTCGGCCGTCCATCGGAGTGGTCCAATGCCAAAGAGCATTGCACCCTACGGCATTGAACAACAACCGTTTAAATCCCCGTTTTCTGTCTAGACGTCCTTCCTGGCCTTAAAACTTCCTGATCGCCGTCAACCCCACCGTCAACGGCCGAAACGTCGAATCCCGCAGCCCGGGCGAGTTCACCGTATCCTGATACCGATACAACGAGACGTGCGAGTTCAACACATTATCCACGAACAGCGAAACATCCCACCCATCCCTCTTGGCCCCGGCCCGGATGGAAACGAAATTCGTCGCAGGCGCATCGCGCGTGTTCGCATTATACGCGTAGGTTTCCGACGAACCGGTGCGGTAATAAGGCCCGGCAAACTGGTAATCGATCCGCGCATAGCCCGAAGCCTCCCGCGGCAGGGTAAAATTCTGCTGCGCGTTGGCGGTGGCCGTCCATTCCGGTGTCGCCAGGCTATCCCCCTTCTGCGCCAGGATGTTGCCTTCTTCGATTGCCGTCGTCGTGTAGCGCGCATCGGTGAGGCCGGCATTGCCGCCGATGGTCAGCCCGTGGCCGACGGCATAATCCGCCTGAACGTCAAAGCCGCGGCTTTCGGCCTCGCCCAGATTGGCGGTGTAGTAATAGCCGCAATCGGGCAGCAGCACCTGTTCCTGGATCTGCTTCCAGTTGATCCAGAAAATGCTGGCATCCATGCTGAGCCGGCCACCCAGGAAAGTGCCCTTGTCGCCAAGCTCGTAGCTCCAGACAGTATCGGAATTGAAGGTGTGCGGCACATCCTTGATGCCGAGCTGTGCCAGATCGCCGGCGCAAGCCTGGATGCCGGCGACCGATTCGTTGGCGCCGCCGATGCGATAGCCTTCGGCCGCGGTGGTGTAGATCATTTGCTGCGGCGTTATCTGGTAAGAAATCGCAAAGCGCGGGGTTACCGGCATTTCCGATTTGGAGCCCGAATAGGATGTGGGCGCCGCAGGCCCATAAGGCCCATCCTGGAAATCGTCATACGCGTATTTGCTGCGCGCCACCCGCAGGCCCACCGAGAATTTCAGCCCGGGTATCGGCTGGTAGGTCACGCTGCCATAGGCGGCGATATCGGTTTCCTGCAGCGCAAACCGGTCGATATACGAATATTTGCCGCCCACCGGGGCCTCGCCGAAATAGCTCAGCGAATTGCCCGGGCCATAGCCATAGTACTGGCTGAGGTAGTTCGAGAGTTCGTCGAACGGTTCGGCAAACGTGCTGTCGTTGCGCGAGATGTTGTTCTGGAAATAAAGGCCGCCGACCCAGGAGAAGCGGCTATCCGGTGTGTCGGTCGAGATAAAGCGCAATTCCTGCGTCCAGTTGGCCTGGCGCATCAGATAGCTGCCGACGGAAAGATAATTCGGCACGCCCGGCAGGGTGATGCCGCCATTGGGCAGCAACCCCGAAAGCTCGAACGATGTGGCATCGAACGTGCTGTCATAGGCGCGGCGGAAATAGGATGAGATCGAGGTCGCCGTAAAACTGCCGAAATCGTAGCCGACATTCAGGCTCGGCAGAATATAAGTGTCGTTGCTCGGCTGCGGGATTTGCGCATAGGTGGTGAACGGCGGCGCGGGCGTGGAATAGCCGGGCGGCGCATCCTCCCACGAAAAACCCCGGTCGCCGGTGAAAACCCGCTGGAAGAAGATAGCGGGGCTGATCGTCAGATCGTCGGTCGCCTGCAACGTCAGCGCGGCGCGGCTCACCAGCGAATTGCCGTCATTCACGTTGCGGGCGGCCAAGGTGTCGGTCACCGGGTCCACGCGATCGATATAGCCGCCATCCTCGCGATCCCACAGGCTGATGCGAAAGCCGAGCTTGTCGGGGATGATGGGGCCGCCTACCGCGCCGCCCATCTCGTAGCTGGGATCGCCGCCATCGGTGAAGGACAGCTCGCTGCGGAAATAGCCCGTGTAGGTGCTGAGGCTCGGCGGTGGCGTGATGAACCGCACCGTGCCCCCTTCCGATCCGGCGCCGAACAGCGTGCCCTGCGGGCCGCGCAACACCTCCACCCTGTCCAGATCGAACACTTTCGGAAACGCGTCGCTGAACACCACTTCCTGGCGCGCCTGCACGGGCGTGTCGTCGATATAGATGCCGGTGGTCTGGGCGCCGGTATCGGAAACGATGCCGCGGATCGAGATATTGGTGTCGCCCAGCTCGTCGCTGGTCTGCAGGCTGAGGCCCGGCACCAGGCGGGCAATATCGGCGATGCTGCGCACCCCCTGCTTATCCATCTGCGTCCGCCCCAGCGCCGTGATGCTGATCGGCACCTTGCTCAGCTTCTCGGAGCGTTTTTGCGCCGTGACGACGATTTCTTCCAGTTGCGCATCGCGGGCGGCAGGCTTGGGCGGGGGGGTGGTGTCGGCGTCGGCCATGTCCGCCGGTTGCAGCAGGCAGAAGAGTGCGGCGAGAGCGGCCCGTTTCAGCATCGCAGGTTCCTTCGGTCGTCAGGGAGGAAGCATGTTCTTTTCTGAAGAAGAACCAAAAGACTTTTATTTCCTCCGCCGGTGCGACGATCCGGGACCTTCCCGGCATTGTGAAAGGCGATGGAAACAAAATTTCTTTGGTTCTCGCGTGGCGGGCTCCGCCTTTTTCAAAAAAGAAGACTCTTTCTCCGATCCGTTTCAGGATAACCCGTTCATCCATCAAAACGCCAGACGGAAATTGAGCGCTCATTCAAAAAATTCCACCCGCCCCGTCCAGTGCCGCGACCCGGTGTTCATCCCGCTTCCGGACGGGGTGCGGCTCGCAGCCACGATCTGGATGCCCGAAGATGCGCCGGCCGATCCGGTGCCGGCCATTCTGGAACTGATCCCCTACCGCCGGCGCGACGGCACGTTCGGCCGCGACCACCGCATCCATCCTTACATCGCCGCCGCCGGCTTTGCCTGCTGCCGGGTGGATATCCGCGGCTCGGGTGATTCCGAAGGCCTGCTGCACGACGAATACACGGCGCAGGAACAGGACGATGCCTGCGAAATCATCACCTGGCTGGCCGCCCAGCCCTGGTGCACCGGCAAAGTGGGAATGACCGGCATTTCCTGGGGCGGCTTCAATGCGCTGCAGGTGGCCGCCCGCCGCCCGCCGGCGCTGCACGCGATCATCGCGCTCTGCTGTTCCGACGACCGCTATACCGACGATGTGCATTATTTCGGCGGATGCCTGCTCACGGAAGATGCCATGTGGTCCGCCTTCATGCTGGCCCTGGGCGCCCTGCCGCCCGACCCGCAGATCGTGGGCGAGGCCTGGCGCACGATGTGGCAGGAACGGCTCGACAGCACCCGCTGCTGGTCCGACACCTGGATGCGCCACCAGCGCCGCGACGCCTACTGGCGACATGGCTCGGTGGCCGAAGATTATACGGCCATTCAAGTGCCGGTGTATGCCATCAGCGGGTGGGACGACACCTATACCAACGCTGTGTTCCGCCTGGTGCAAAACCTCCCCGGCCAGCACAAGGGCCTCGTCGGCCCCTGGAGCCACGCTTACCCCTGCATGGGCGCCCCCGGCCCCGCCATCGGCTATCTGCAGGAAGCGATACGCTGGTGGCGCCATTGGCTGAAAGCCGAGCCCACCGGCATCATGGACGAACCGCAGCTCACCGCCTGGATCATGGCCCCCCATGCGCCCGCTCCGTTTTACGCCGATCATCCCGGGCGTTTCGTTGCGGATCCGGCCTGGCCTTCGCCGCATACGATATGGCGCACCCTGCATCTGAATGCAGCCGGCCTTGAAGATGAACCCGCCCCGGGCCCCGCGATGGTTTTGCGCTCGCCCGTCACGGCCGGGCGCGATTGCGGGCGTTTCGGCGGTTATGGCGGCACCGTGCCCGATATGGCGCTGGACCAGCGGCGCGAAGCGGGTGCGGGGCTGTGTTTCGATACGGCGCAACTGGCAGAAGATTTCGATCTGCTGGGCGCTCCCGCCTTGGAAATCACCGCCATCGCCGATGTGGCGTCGGCCTTCATCGCGGCGCTGCTCAGCGATGTGGCGCCGGACGGCACCGCCACGCTCCTCGGTTGGGGTGCGCTGAACCTGGCCCATCGGGCGGGCAGCGAAACGCCGGCGGCGCTGGTTCCCGGCGAGATGTTTGCCGCGCGGTTCGATCTGAACTTTTTGGGCCAACGCCTGCCCGCCGGCCATCGCCTGCGCCTGGTGATCACCAACCAGCACTGGCCCATCCTGTGGCCATCCCCCACCCAGCCAAGCTTCACGATAGAAAGCGGCGGATGCCGGCTGCACCTGCCCCTCCGCATGCCCACCCCTGGCGAGCCTGCCCCGGTTTTCGCGCCCCCCGAGATGGCGCCACCCGTTCCGCTGGAAGAGCTTGCGCCCGAAACCCACCGGCGCGACATCGCAACCGACGTCGGCACCGGCCGCCAGGTGATCACCCTGCTCAGCGATTACGGGCGCCAGCGCATTCTCGATCGCGCCATCGTCTCCGCGTCCCGCGTCACGGACCGGTTTTCGATCACCGAAGGCGATCCACTCTCCGCCAGGCTGGATACCGGCTGGATTATTGCTTTCGAATCTGCGGATGCTGTGGTGGAGACGGAATCCGCGGTCACGCTCACGGCCGATGCGCGGCGTTTTCACCTCGTGTGGAAGTTGGAGGCACGGGAGCGCGGGGCGACGGTGCTGGTGCGAGAGGGGGAGTCTTGGATCGATCGGGAATTCGTCTGAGGCTTTCAGGAAGAATGTTCTTTTTTGCTTCCCGCATGCGATGCTGACTTATCTTGCCAGGCGCATCGCTCTCGGCTGCATCATCCTTGGCGTGGTCGCCGTGCTGCTGTTCTGCATGACCCATCTCATTCCCGGGGATCCTGCCATCGTGGCACTCGGCCCGCATTCCACGCCGGCGATGCGGGCCGCCTTCCGCAGTGCGATGGGGCTCGACCTTCCGATCATGGCGCAATTCCGGCTCTTTGCCTTCCGTCTGCTGCGCGGCGATCTCGGCTTGGATATATGGAGCCGGCGGCCGGTTGCGGCCATGATCGGGGATGTGCTGCCCTATACGGTGATTTTGGCCGTCACCAGCCTTGCCTGGTCGGGCGCGCTTGGCATTGTGCTCGGCTGCATCTCGGTTTTTTATCGCGGCCGGTGGATCGATGGGGTTCTCGGCATGCTTTCGGCGGGCATGATCGCGGTGCCTTCCTTCGTGGTGGCGCTGTATGCGCTGCTGATCTTTGCCGTCACGCTGCATTGGCTGCCGGCGATCGGCGCGGGCGAACCCGGCGATCCCCGCAGCGAGATCGCGGCGCTGGTGTTGCCATCGCTGGCGATCGGCCTTGGCTGGGTGGGTTATATCGGCCGCATCCTGCGCGCCGCGATGATCGAGGCGATGGGCGAACCCTATGTGCGCACTCTGCGTGCCTTCGGCGTGGCGGAACCGGTGATTGTCGCCCGTTTTGCGCTGAAGCAGGGTGTGCTTGCGGTGATCGCCATTATTTCCGCCGGTTTCGGCGGCCTGCTTACCGGATCGGTATTCGCGGAGATCGTGTTTTCCCGCCCCGGCATCGGCAAGCTCACCTATGATGCCGTGATGACCCGCAATTACCCCGTGGTGACCGGCGCGATCCTGGTGAGTGCAGGGCTTTATGTGGCCTGCATGATTGCGGCGGACATCGTGACCGCGTTGGTTGATCCGCGCATTCGGGCCGGGCTGTAAAAGCGTGTTCCCCTCTCAAAAAAGCCCACACAAGGATCCCGCCAGGTTTCGACCAAGAATCAAAAGTTTTTTGCTTCTTTTTTTCAAAAAAGAAGTCCTTCCTTCTTTCCTTGTATCTGCCTTGCTGTTCACCGCCCTGTTCGCCCCCGAACTCACGCCTTACGCCCCCACCGCCATCAACGTGCATATGCGCCTCGCCACCCCATCCCCCGCCCATCTCCTCGGCACCGACGAACTCGGCCGCGATCTGCTCTCACGCGTGATCATGGGCACGCGCGAGGCGATGGCGGTCGCGCTCGCCTCGCTGATGGCCTCGTTCCTAGTTGCGGTGCCGCTCGGCCTGATCGCCGGCTATGGCGGCCCCTTATTGGATGCGGCACTCATTATCCTGTTCGATAGCTTGAGCGCGGTGCCAATGATCATGCTCGGCCTTGCGCTGACGGTGCTGCTGGGCCCCGGCGTGCCCACCGTTATTCTCACGATCGTTATGTATTGCACGCCCACCTATGCGCGGATGGTGCGCAGCCAGACGCTCGCTTTGAAATCGCGTGATTTCATCAGGGCAGAGGAAGCGATGGACGCATCGGCGCCGCGCATCCTGTTCATCCATTTGCTGCCGAATGTGATCGGTCCGTTGCTGGTGCTGGGTTGCCTCGATCTTTCAACGATCATCATGCTGGATGCCGGCTTGTGTTTCCTGGGCCTCGGTGTCGCACCGGAAGTGCCAAGCTGGGGCAATATATTGAGCGACGGGTTCGATCTGATCCGCATTACGACATTGCCTTTGCTGGTGGGCGGGGCGCCGCTGGTGCTCGCCACGGTCGGTTTCACCCTGTTCGGCGAGGCGGTGCGCGATGCGCTGGATCCCAAACTCGGCAGGGGCGCCCGAACTTGAGCGCAGTTGCGCTGGAGATCCGCGACCTTTCCATATGGTATGCCGGCGCCGCACCGGCCGTGCTGAACATCGATCTTGCCGTGCAGCGCGGGGAAATACTTGGCATCATCGGCGAAAGCGGATCGGGAAAAACCTCGCTCGCCCATGCGGTGCTCGGATTGCTGCCCGCCTCCGCCACCATGCGCGGCGCGAGGCTCGCGCTGGCCGGCACCGAGCTGATCGGCGCTTCGCCCGCGGCGCTACGCGCGATGCGCGGCCCCGGGGCTGCGATGATTTTCCAAAATCCCGGTGCGGCGTTCAGCCCCCTGCACACGATCGGCGAGCATTTTGCCGCCTTCCTTTGGCGCGACCGCCGGATGAGCGGGCACGACCGGCGGGCACGCATCGTCGCCGCGCTGCACGATGTTGGCATCGCCGATCCGGCAGCCAGGCTTTCCGCCCATCCGTTCCAGCTTTCCGGCGGCATGCTGCAGCGTGTGGCGATTGCGGCGGCGCTGCTGATGCGGCCCGCCCTGCTGATCGCCGATGAACCCACCACGGCCCTGGATGTGACGATGGAAGCGCAAATCCTGCATTTGCTGCGCGGGATCAGGGAGAATGCGGGCGTGGCGATCCTGCTGATCTCGCACCAGCTTGGCGTGATCGCCGAAATCTGCGACCGCGTGGCCGTGATGTATGCGGGCCGCATCGTGGAAGAAGGCCCGGTGGCAGCGATCTTTGCCCGGCCGCGCCATCCTTACACGCAGGCGCTGTTCGCCTGCGAACCATCGCTGATCAAAGCGGGCGCCCTCCGGCTCCCCGTTATTGCAGGCGTTGTGCCGCGCCCCGGCGGCGCCGGTTGCGGCTTTGCAAGCCGTTGCGTGCATGCGGATGCGCAGTGCCGCGCTGTGCCGCCACCCTGGCAGGCGGATGCCGACCATCGTTATTGCTGCCATCGAATTGCCGCATGACGCAGCTTGTCCCTGTGCTGGCAACCAACGGCCTGTGCGTGGACGTGCCTGCGCGGAAAAACCGAATGATCTTGGCGGATATTTCGCTCGCACTCCATGGCGGCGAAATTCTTGGCATGGTGGGCGAGAGCGGATCGGGCAAAACCACGTTTGGCCAAGCCGTGATGGGGCTTGTGCGGCCAAGTGCCGGCACCATCACGCTGGATGGCCAGGCACTCGCGGGATCATCCGCGAAAGAATTCAGGCCGTTGCGGCGCGCGGCAGCGCTGCTGTTTCAGGATCCTGCCGCCTCGTTCAATCCGCGATTGCGCATCGGCGCCATCGTTGGCGAACCGCGGCGGATTGCGGGCATTGGTCGGGTTACAACGGCCGAGCTTGCGACGCTCGTTGAGCGCGCAGGGCTTTCCGCGAGTGTGCTGCGCAAATTTCCGCATGCGCTGAGCGGCGGCCAGGCCCGCCGCGCCGCAGTGGCCCGCGCGCTCGCCGTTGTTCCGCGCCTGATCATTGCCGATGAGCCCACAGCCGGCCTCGATGTTTCCGTGCAAGGCGGCATTCTGAACCTGTTTCTGGATATTCGCGAACAGGGCACAGCGCTGCTGCTGATTTCGCATAACCTGGCCGTTATTCGGCATGTTTCCGATCGGCTGGCCATCCTTTATCTCGGCCGCCTCGTTGAAATCGGGCCCACCGACGCGATCTTTCGCGCGCCGCGGCATCCCTACACGCGCGCGCTACTGGATGCGGAACCGGAAGCCGACCCCGCGCGCCGCCGCACCGAGCCGCCCTTGATGGGGGAAGTGCCCAGCATTTTCGCGCGCCCCACGGGGTGTGAATTTCACGCGCGGTGCCGGTTTGTTCGGCCGCGTTGCCGGGACGAGGCGCCGGGGGTGACAGGTATCGGGGAGCGGCATTCGGTGCGGTGCCATTTTCCGCTGGGGGGTGGGTGAAGAAAGCACTTCTTTTTTGAAAAAGAGAAGCAAAAAACTTTTGATTCTTTGTGTGCGCTTCTTGCTAGAAGCTGGAGAGCAGATCGAGCTGGAAAACCTGGTTGCCGTACGGTGCGCCGGAAACGACCTCGGAGCTGAAATAGCGCAGCGAGATATAGGTGTCTCTTGCAACGCCTAGGCTGCCGGTCAGGAGGTAGCCCTTGGCGTTCGTACCGCCCAAGTGAAAATCGGAATCGTTGATGGAATCGAGCGTGGCGTCGGTTTCAAGGTATTTGTAGCCGACCGCTACGTTCCAGTCCCACCGGCGATGAATTTCCTGATGCCCGAGCGTCGCCTTCAGCAGATAGGCGGTATCGCCGCCCTGGTACCCCACGCCCTTCACGTAGTTGTTGTTGAGTGGCCCGGCAAAGTTCGGCGGCCCATGATCGAGGATCTCGGAGCGATTGAAACCGAAATTCTTCAGATATTCGGCTTCGAGCGCAAGATCGATCGGATCGTAGGTGGTGATCTCTACGCGCGGATGCACCTCCAGCACCTCGAATTTCGAAGCGAGGCCGAAATACTCGGGCTGCGCCGGCAATCCGGCGGAATTGAGCTGCTGGCCTGCGGTGACGATATCGCGGATGGCATAAATCGTGTTGCCGAACTGCTCATAGGGAAAACGCGTGCTGTCCGTGTTGCAGACGAAGCTTGGCGAACTGGCCGGCGGCTGCGCCGTGCACGGCTGCGAAACCGCGCCCTGCACGCCGTTGAAATCGAAAAACCC
>Ga0116226_10005595_pt1 | contig 11231 bp, 14 predicted proteins | sample S1TSphfallax_FD_89692 | JGI IMG/M metagenome (GOLD analysis project Ga0116226, IMG submission 89692) | Host-associated microbial communities from peat moss isolated from Minnesota, USA - S1T2_Fa - Sphagnum fallax MG | ecosystem: Host-associated > Plants > Peat moss > Unclassified | place: USA... | reverse complement strand
GCAATTGTCATCCCCCGAAATACATCCAATGAAGTCAAACGCATAGAGAGAATTCTGAATTAGTCTGAATTAGAGTGATACCTGGGAAAGATTCGCTGCTTCTGGTTGGTTTTGATTTTGTAAGAATGCATATAATCTATTTAAAGCATTTACATAGGCTTGAGCCGAGGCGACGATAATATCTGTATTCGCCGCATGACCGGAAAATACCTTTGATTCGTATTTTAAGCGGATAGTTACTTCGCCGATAGCATCAATTCCCCCCGTAACTGATTGGACGGAAAACTCAATTAACTGATTGGGAACATTTATCACACGGTTAATGGCTTTGTAAACTGCATCTACAGGACCTGTACCAATAGCAGCATCAGTCAATTCTTCGCCTTGGGGGGTGCGGAGAGTCACTGTAGCAGTTGGTTTAGCGCTACTCCCACAGGAAACCTGAACCAACTCGACGCGGAATAAATCGGGTTCTTGTTGGATTTCATCATTGGCGATCGCCTCTAAATCCCAATCAGAAATTTCTTTCTTCTTGTCAGCGACTTCTTTAAACTTGATAAAAGCTTTATTCAATTCTGTCTCGGACAACTCAAAACCCAATTCTTTCAATCGGCTGCGGAAAGCATTTCTCCCCGAATGCTTTCCCAAAACAATCAAATTGTCTGTCAACCCAATCAACTGAGCATCCATAATTTCGTAGGTGAGCTTATTTTTCAACACCCCGTCTTGATGAATCCCCGATTCATGCGCAAAGGCGTTAGCTCCCACTATGGCTTTATTTGGCTGTACCAACATCCCCGTCAAGTTAGAAACGAGACGGGAGGTTTTGTAAATTTGTCGAGTATCAATTCCAGTCAGTGGTGTTAAATCATCTTCATCTCTACCAAAATAGGGATTGAAATATTGACGGCGGACATGTAATGCCATAACTAGCTCTTCTAAAGCTGCATTTCCGGCTCTTTCCCCAATCCCATTAATTGTACATTCCAATTGTCTAGCGCCATTTTTGAGCGCTTCTAAGAAGTTCGCCACAGCTAACCCCAGGTCATTGTGTCCGTGGACAGAAATAATTGCTTGGTCGATGTTGGGGACATTTTCCTTAATTCCCCGAATCAGACCCCCAAATTCCTGGGGAGTGGTGTAACCGACTGTATCAGGAATATTAACTGTTGTAGCGCCAGCGGCGATCGCTCGCTCCACTACTTGGTAAAGAAATTCTGGTTCAGAACGCCCAGCATCTTCGGGAGAAAACTCCACATCATTGGTGAAGGTTTTGGCATAAGCAACCATCTCCTCCGTTATAGCGATAACTTCTGATTTTGTCTTTTTTAACTTGTATTCCATATGGATGTTGGAAGTAGCCAAAAAAGTATGAATTCTCCCTTTAGCTGCTGGCTTTATCGCCTCAGCGGCGCTTTTGATATCATCCTGTCTAGCTCTGGCTAAACTACAAATTACCGGACCATCTTCTGTACCGACAACTTGGGCAATTTTATGAACTGCGGCAAAATCCCCTGGACTAGCAAAGGGAAATCCTGCTTCTATGATATCTACACCTAAACGGGCTAATTGTTTGGCAATAACTAGCTTTTCTTCCATATTCAGCGTCGCCCCAGGACACTGTTCTCCATCTCGCAATGTCGTATCAAAAATCAGCACTCTATCTGCTTGGTTATCCATGATATTCCTCTTTTGTTGGCTTTTTAATGCCCGCTTAAAATACCTGAAACTTTATTTTTTAACTTGAAGATTTCGGGGGAGATTTTTTGGGCAGATTTGTAAATAATTGTTAAGTTTTGTTAAGGTTTTTAACCCTCGGTTTTTTCTATTTGCTCTCTAATATCATTCAAGTCTATATATCTATCAGTGGCATTACGTAACTCTCTAGCAATCATTCCCTCCGTTGATACGACGGTAATATGAGTATTTTTTGATCGTAATAACTCTATTGCCCTTTCAAAATCACCATCACCACTAAATAAGACAACCCGGTCATATTGGTCTACTGTATTAAACATATCCACAACAATTTCAATATCTAAATTCGCTTTTTGTGAGTAGCGACCAGAAGCATCATCATAGTACTCCTTGAGTATTTTAGTCCGCACTGTATATCCTAAACTGATGAGTGCATCCCGGAAACGGCGTTGATCCTGTGGGTCTTTTAAACCAGTGTACCAAAAAGCATTGATTAATGTTGTCTCTGACTGTTCGTTCTTGAAATATTCTAAAACCCGCCGTGGGTCAAAAAACCAGCCATTTTTTTGTTGAGCATAGAACATATTGTTTCCGTCTACAAAAATAGACAGACGATTCATTGGAGAACCCATAAAAATTTACACCTAATAGATAGATAAGAATGTTAGATGAGACAATAGATTATAGCAATTATCAACTGGTAAAGTTGCTAGTATCTAGAAAAGTAGATATTTTTATGTATAGCTTTTATCTTACCTCGATCAAAGCATAAATTGGCTAAAACACAAAATTTTCCCATAAGTAAAATTCAACTATATTACCTCCCACACCTGGAAAGACCCTTGATGATCAAAATCTACCAATAAAACTGACCTCTTAACAGGATTTCTCTCTGGATAATAGTCAAGCCTACTCCTAAAGATGTACAGCATATGTCTTAAGATGAATACATAGGCTGATTTGTCATAGAGAAGCTTTAACTAAATAAACAGGCTGTGATTAAATTAACCAGTAATACAAATGGCAGACGAACCTATATATACTTTAGCGAATAAATCCGTCCCTGTTGCCAATTCCCCATTCAGTCAATTCGCCAAAAAAACCTCAACGAACTTGTTACGGCAGCTTTTCCCTTTAGGTTATCTGTTGGCTGGTGCTAGTATGTTATTTGCTGCACTGTTGAGTGCTACTAATTGGAATGGGATTGGGTTACTGGAAAATCAGGCTCAAAGTATTTTTTTTCGAGTACGCGGTTCAATTGTTATTTAGTATGTGTATTGGAGACTTATGGTATCAGCTGTTGTCATTACTAACATCTTCATCTCCTTAGTATTAATTTATATTGCTAGATATCTAGGGAAAGTCAAAGATAAACTGGCGTTAATCGCGGATAGATTAACTATTTATGAGAGTGTTACAGATAAATTTTTAGCTAGAGCACCAGCATATATTTATGCTCGACAGGAAAATATAATTAATCTACATAAAAAACAACAAAGGCTAGAACTCCAAGTCCTACAAATCCAGCAAATTCTCAGTCTTATGGAACAAGGATGGAGAATTTGGCAGAAACTGAGGGGAAAAGCTGGGGGGAAAATCGGGGAAAAGCTATGAATATGGGCAGAGAAATCATCAAATCGCCCAGTTAGACTGATATATTCTAAAAGGAAACAAAGGAACAAGAACTGGCTTGTCCAGTCCAAAAAACCCACTTAAAATGGGGATAGGGAGAAAATAAATATAACATATGTCTAATAACCGTTCTGGGATATTTATCGGCGGTTTGATGCTGGGAGCTGCTATTGGTAGTTTAGCTGGGTTGCTAATTGCTCCACGCACAGGGCGCGAAACGCGTAAAATTTTGCAAAAATCTGCCAACGCCATACCAGAATTGGCAGAAGATTTATCCACCAGTATGCAAATTCAAGCTGACCGACTCTCTCATAATGCGCTGAAAAACTGGGATGAAACTTTGGAGAGACTGAAGGAGGCGATCGCTGCTGGTGTGGATGCGACTCAACGGGAGAGCCAAACCAAAAGTCAAACCAACACTGTTGATGTGACTACTACAGCAGAAAATTCCTTACCTTTAATTCAGAATCTTGAACGCTCTCAAATTAGATCATCGTGATTCACCCTTTATTTTGGCTGGGATTATCCATCCTCCTAGTAGCTACTAGTTTGACAGCTGTTTTGGTAGCAGCAATTCCAGCCCTACAAGAGTTGGCACGGGCTGCTCGTAGTGCAGAAAAATTTTTTGATACACTATCGCGGGAACTACCACCTACTCTGAGCGCGATTCGTCACGCGAGTTCAGAAGTTACTGGTTTGACTGATGAGATGAGTGAAGGTATCAAAAGCGCAGGGCAAGTTGTCAAGCAAGTTGACCAAAGCTTAGATAGTGCTCGCAAACAAGCCCAAAGTCTGCAAGTAAAAACACAGAGTATTGTTATCGGTATCAAAGCCGCTTGGAAGACATTCACAAGAACAAAGCCTTCTAGAAGCATACAGGCGGGAGGAGCAGGGAACAAAGGGAATTTCAGGCGCAAGAAGATAGGTGAGTAATTTTGCTTTAATCTCCCAGATTAGAGTACAGTAAAGAAGTGTAAAGCAATATCACTTTTCTTCTCATTAACTCCCGTAACCTGTTCACCTCCACGATTAAATATTTAGATAAAAACTTCCATGTATCTGTGTTTTTTGCAACGAGTTTTCATATCCATTGCAGTTTTTTGCTTGGCTGGGTCAATTTGGATGACATCTTCTCCATCTGCTTTAGCTTATGATAATCCCGACTTACTCCCCAATACCTTTACCCCAATTGTAGATTTAGCTGAACTTCTTCCCGATGCACAAGAAGAAAAGCTAGTCAAGGAATTGACACAATTTGAAACAGATACTAGCTGGAAATTGCGAGTATTAACCCAGTATGATCGCACTCCAGGTAGGGCGGTGATCAATTATTGGGGTTTAGATGATAAAAGTATTTTGCTAGTTGCTGATTCGCGAGGGGGTAATATTCTCAGCTTTAGCGTTGGTGACGCAGTATATCAACTCTTACCCCGCAGTTTTTGGATTGAATTGCAAACACGTTTCGGTAATTTGTATTTTGTGCGTGAGGAAGGAGAAGATCAAGCCATTTTACAGGCTTTAGCTGCAGTTAAAGGTTGTTTACTCAATGGTGGTTGTAATGTAGTCCCTGGATTGCCAAAAGAACAGTGGATACTCACCCTGATTACTTCCGCTGTCGGTGGGGTAATCTGTGGTTTTGCTGCTCAACCCCGGAATGAAAAACAAGTATTTGCCTGGCAATGGGCTTTAATTTTCTCGCCTTTGTGGGGAATCTTATTTCTGGCATTTGGGATAGGTCCTGTAGTCACCCGTACTAGTGACTGGTTGCCTTTAGTGCGGAATATTTCCGCTTTTCTGATTGGTGCTCTAGTCGCTTATCTCTCTCCTGTTTTTTATCGCCCTAGTAAAGATTATTAGGTAGTATAAGTAAGTACCGCCTACACCCCACAACCTGATTCTTATGGAATGGCACGTAACTGATGCTCAGAGTTTAGCGATTATAGATAGTGAAATAGGCGACCATGTCTTTTCACCTGCAGAATATGAGATTGTAAGGAGGGTGATTTATGCCACATACGATTTTGAGTATAAATCCTTAATCCGCTTTTCAGAACAGGCTTTACAAGCTGGAGCTGCTGCGCTAGCTTCTCGTACTACTATTGTTGTAGATGTACCAATGGTACAAGTAGGTATTGCCCATGATATTCAAAATACCTTTGCCAATCCTGTGTACTGTAGCATGGAAGCTCTAACACGTCCACAAAAGGAAAAGACTCGCGCCGCTTGGGGGATTGAAACCCTCGCTAGACGTTATCCAGAAGGGATATTTGTGGTTGGTCAAGCCCAAACGGCTCTGACTGCACTAGTAGAATTAATCGAAGCTGAAGAAATTCGACCATCCTTGATTATTGCTACACCAGCGGGATTTGTGAATGTAGATTCTGCTAAAGAAAGATTACAAGAATCTTTGGTTCCTTATATTACGATTGAAAGCCGTAAGGGAAACGCAGTAGTAGCCGCAGCTATTGTAGATGGATTGGTAGATTTAGCTTGGCAAGCTTATGGACAAGACAGAAACGGAGGTGCATAATTGGGGATTGATTTGATAGATATTTATATTTCACATCATCTATCATCACCGCCTCCGTCGCGTTCTTCCCTCTGCATCTCCCCGTAAGCGTTGACTAACTTCGATAAAAAAATCTTGTCGCAAGCAAGGATAATCACTAATCCACAAATTACGGTTAGGAATATATACATCGCTGAATTGCTCAATCGTACTTAAATCAGAGTTGTTAGACATTAATACCATTTCTGCAACTTGACCACGACTCACAGCTTTATGAGATGGACGCAATGGAGCTTCAAACTCAACAGTAAATCCAGTTTCATCACCTATTTCTAAGTTAATCCGTTTCTCGCGGTTTTCAATAATTACCAGTTCACCCCGACTATTAACTGTTTCTTGCTTCCCCATTAATCGGTCTGTAATCCACCAATCTAATATTCTTCCGCGAAAAAAACCGCTATATTTATAACGCCGGATCTGACTATTGCGGATACTTGCTTGTAAAACTGGATACCAAAACCAGAAAAAAGTGGCGAATGTTCCAGTCACAAATAAAATCGGTCCCACTTCTAGCGCTAAGAAAATTTTTACCAGCAGCAGTACAACTACACTCACTAAGGAAATCAACAGTCGTTGCAAAAAGCTGCCAAACTTTCCCCAGTAGTATCTGTACTGATCTCCAGTTGCAATTAGGGGGACAAGTTGATCAAATTTTTTACGCGTTAGTGGCACAAGCATGATTTAAGTAATAATTTTTTCTAAAGTATCTTTTCTAATCCATATACTAACGACTTTAGTTGTAAGACTTGACGAATTGCTAGTAACACTCCTGGCATATAGCAGGCGCGATCGCTCGTATCATGGCGTAAGGTGTAAATTTCCCCCGCACTACCAAAAATAACTTCTTGATGGGCTATTAATCCAGGTAAGCGAACACTGTGAATCCTAATCCCTGAATTGCCTAAACTCCCCCTTGCTCCGGCTATTTTCTCAGTTTCTTTGACTATAGCGGGGTTAAAATCTTTACCTATATCTGCTAAAAGTTGGGCTGTTTGGATAGCTGTACCACTGGGAGCATCAGCTTTTTGATTGTGATGCAGTTCAATAATTTCCACATGCTCAAAGTAGCGAGAAGCTGTGAGAGCAGCTTGTTGTAATAACACCATCCCAATGGAAAAATTGGGGATGAGCAAACAGCCAGTGCTGGCTTTGTCCGCAAATTCTGCCAAACTGTGGACTTGCTCAGGACTTAACCCTGTCGTTCCTACCACTGGACGAATCCCATAGGCGATCGCACTGCGCACATTTTCATAAACTGAATCCGGGTGGGTAAAGTCTACGATCACGCCAGGAGCCATTTGTCTTTCACCAGCTACATAGGCTAGCATTGGCTCTAACTGGTCGGTGATGGGAACTTCTAAGGGGTGATTTAAACCTGCTAATTCTCCCGCATCCTGTCCTTGATATGTTGGATTGCGGTCGATAGCACCTAATAAGACCATATCGGCGGCTCCAGCCACCGCTTTAATCACTTCACGCCCCATTCTCCCAGCTGCGCCATTAATAATAACTGGGATCAAAGCTGGATTATTCATGATTTGCCTCTTAATTTACACTTAACATAATACAGAGAATTTTGCCTAGATATTTAGCGAAAATTTGGCTAAGATGGACAAGCCAATTGGCAATTGTTCTGTTGTAATTAACATATCCAAAAAATGTACAAAATGAACAAAAGATTTGTTTTAAGGTTACTTTCTAGCCCCGTACTATTTGCGTCTGTGATGTCTATGGTCATGACAGGTAGACCAGCTCACGCTAGTCAAGCATTTATTAATACTAATACAAGTTCAGTCTGCATTGCTGCTCCTCACTCTGCGACTCCACGTTTAGTCTGTATACCATTAACTAAAGCTAATCGCAACCTGAATAAATCACAGGCTTTAGTAGCAGCAGTACCACCTAATCAGATCAAAGAGTTACAATTCTCCGATGGAGAAAGTGATGAAGCTATAAGATTATTTGGCTGTGATTGTCCAATTTGTATTAATGCTTTACGCCAGCTACATGGCATGTCTCAAATGGCAGTATAAAAAATTAGTAACAAGACAGTGATTTAAAAGTCCTGTAGTCTCTAGTCTACAGGACTTTGATTAACTGTTTGAGATGTAATACCAGCAAAGCTTACAGTTGGTCCAATTGTTTTCTGAGAGCTTCTAATTCCGCATCTACGGGAGCAGCTGGCGGTAAGCTTTGTTGTGGGGTTTGTGCAGGTGGTAAAAGTTGAGCTTTCATCGCTGCTAATTCATCATCTACATCACTACTACCTTCCAATCGAGCAAACTGGGATTCTAAATCTGAACTGGCTAATTCACCTGCTGACTGAGCGCGAGCTTCTTGGATCATCACCTTTTCTTCCATTCGCTCAAAAGCTGACATAGCACTATTGCTATTCATTCCGCTCACCATCCCTTGAAGCTGCTCTTGAGCTTTAGCTGTGGTAATCCGAGCTTTGAGCATTTCTTTTTTCGTCTTAGCTTCGGAAATTTTGCTCTCTAGCTGGATTAAGTTGCGTTTGAGGCTTTCTACTTGAGATGTTTGCTGGTCAAGGCTAGTTTTCAAGGCGCTACCAGTATCAGTATAAGTTTTTTTGCGCTCTAATGCTTGACGCGCTAAATTCTCATCGCCTTTTTGTAAGGCTAGTTGAGCATTGCGTTGCCATTTATTAATTTCATTTTGAGATTCATTATACTGTTTCTCCGTCCGTTTTTGGGCGGCGATCGCTTGTGCTACCCCTTGTCGCAGCTGTACCAAGTCTTCCTGCATTTCCAGAACAGCCTGCTCTAGCATTTTTTCTGGGTCTTCTGCTTTACTTACTAGGTCGTTTAGGTTAGCACCAACTACTCGTTTAAGGCGGTCAAATAGTCCCATAACTTTGTTGTTCCTGCAAGGTTTACGCGATTTTTTTTAAAAGTAGTCTCAGGTTTAATTCGATCTTTTCTCCATTTTGGAGTATAAGCATAAAAATGAGAAGGAGTGGGAGTTTAGGAATTAGAACTCGGAAAAATCCTCGTTTTCATCGCAGATAGTTCTGTATCAACGTCATTGATAGATTGCAATGTCGTGAATTTCTTTCCCAGTTCATCCGCATCGGTCAGCGCCAAAACTTCTACTTCTGCTTCCATCTGCTGTACTTTTGATTCCATCCGCCTCCATATGTCTAAACTAGATACAGCAGAAACACTATTTAACATTTCCTGAAGCCGATAATTAGCCTCAGCAGAACGGGCGCGAGCAATATACATATCTTTTTTTAATTTTAACTCAGCAATTTTCAATTCCAGAGTCCGCATATCTTCTTTCAACTGGGAAATAACATCTTTATATTCTTCTATCTGCTGAGATAGAGCCATAGCATTTTCCAGATAAGTTTGGCGTTTTGTTAAAGCGACCCTGGCGAGAGATTCGTCACCTTGTTGTAGTGATAGTTGAGCACGACAATACCATTCCTCAGCAGAGGAGAAAGCGTTGTTGGCTTGGCGTTCACTCCGTTTTTGGGTGGCGATCGCTGCGGCTATTCCCTGACGTAATTGAGTCAAATTTGATTGTAACTCCCCAAAAGTCTGTTGGAGAATTTTTTCTGGGTCTTCTGTACTGCGCACAAAACTCTGTAAGTTAGCACTTATTACCCGCAGGATGCGTTTGAACATTTCAAGTTTCAGCTTTCCATTTACTATTTTTGATTATGACTGCTGTAATCTAGCTTTAATTCCTTGACTTTCTAGCTGTTGTATTCTTTGCTGTGCTTCCTGTTTGGTCTTTAAAGCGCCTAGATAAATATATTTTTTATTAGGTGATAAATAAGCATCACGGACTATTTTCCGAGCAGCAGATAAAGTACCTTGACCTTGATTCTCCGCTATCACATGATAAAACCCATCTACTGATGGTTTGATTTTTCTATTCAGTAGGTTGATGTTAGCTTGTTGAGCTTGTTGTGATGGAGAGAATGGTGGTATGCGAGGAACGGGCTTGATGGGAGCTATTGGTTGTATAGGCGGTGAAACAGTCATCGGACCTGATAGATTTGGCGGAGGAAGAGGTACCGTTTTGGGTTCTAATTTGGGTTCTAAGTTAACTACATCGCTGGGATCTCTTAAATTAGGAAACTCATGAGTCGCCAAGTTGGGATATTTACTTATAGGCCTAAGTTCTGGCTCAACTTTAGCAGTGGTCTGATTATCAACTACTGGTTGATCAGCAGATGAGGTGAAAAAATTCAAGTTAAGTAATCTTGCTAAATCCAGTCGAGGTAAATTCTGAGGATTAAAGACTACATAGCCCAGAATCAAGCTAGACATCAATAGCAAGAATATAGAGCTAATTCCTAGAGGCGATAATAGACTTTCGTGATTATTAGGAGTTGGTTGTGTAGGTTTACTAGTTCTGGTTGATTCTGAAGCGAGACTGCGTAGCAATGCTTCACTAGACTCTAGATAATCATCTGGTGGTTTAGGCGTATTTTCTGCGGGGAGAAAGGTATCATTCGTAGCGATAGTTGGCGCAAGCTGCTGCTGATGATTGGGCAAATCACTAGTAGAATGATGATTAATGTTTTGATGGACTAAACTCCGGTTAGATATGGGTAATGTTGCATCATTACTATCTGTGGTTGATGGAGGTAGTGAAATATCTGGTTGGGGAGTTTTTTGGGTAGGAGTATGTTGATCATGACTAATTTCCTCAGTTAGTGGTAGGTGTTCTTGAGCAAATTCTTGAGGCTGAGGCTTTCTGATTCCATTGCGGGTACGACGGTATCTAGTTAGCTCTTGGTCTAATTGCACTTCTAAGCTGGCCAATGCAGATGTTAATACAGGTTTCAATCTAGATGTTTTTGGGGATTGAATGTCAGAATTGATTAGTGGACCTTGCTCCATTTCCACATTTCCTCAAACGTAGACTACCGAATTGATTGGTATTGATTGGTATTGATTTTAAATATACTTCGTTTTTACTCAAATCCAGAATATTCGTCCATATGTCTCTAAAACCAGTTAATGATATTCTCAAGGTCTTAGCACAGAAAGCAAATTGGCAAGAGCAACCAATGTTTCTTGTGCTGCAATTTTGGTCAGAAGTAGTTGGTACTGCGGTGGCGGCTCAAACTCGTCCTGTATCAATTCAGCGTGATGTCTTATGGGTAGCTACTTCTAGTGCTGTTTGGGCGCAGAATTTAACGTTTGGGCGCAAAAATCTGACCTTAAAGTTGAATCAAAAATTACCCAAGCCTTTACTAGACATTCGTTTCTCTCCAGCCGAGTGGGAGCGTTACGCAGATAATAAACAGCCACAAGATATTTTTTCTCCACAAGCACATCCCAGTTATTTGGGT
>Ga0116226_10005594_pt1 | contig 11231 bp, 6 predicted proteins | sample S1TSphfallax_FD_89692 | JGI IMG/M metagenome (GOLD analysis project Ga0116226, IMG submission 89692) | Host-associated microbial communities from peat moss isolated from Minnesota, USA - S1T2_Fa - Sphagnum fallax MG | ecosystem: Host-associated > Plants > Peat moss > Unclassified | place: USA... | reverse complement strand
CTTTGTTTTGTTGCAGAGCATTGGCTATATGTTGTGCTCCTTGTGGACCAATTTGATTGCACGCTAGGTACAGTGTGGTGTGTGTCTATGGAAATAGTGAGTAACTGATTGAATAAGAAGAAGAGCGGTGCTGGTCATGTTACTTTGTTTTGTTGCAGAGCATGCGCCAGATATTGTGCTCCTAGATCACCAATTTGATTTGCCGAAAGGTCCAGTGTGGTGAGGGTCTGTGGAAATAGTGAGTGAATGATTAAATAAGAAAAAGAGCGGTGCTGATCATGTTACGTTGTTTTTTTCCACAGCATTGATTAGATATTGTGCTCCTTGATCACCGATTTTATTGCTCGCTAGGTACAGTGTGGTGACTGTCTATGGACATAGTGAGTAAATGATTGAACAAGAAGAAGAGCGGTGCTGGTCATATTACTTTGTTGTGTTGCAGAGCATGCGCTAGATATTGTGCTCCTAGATCACCAATTTGATTTCCCGAGAGGTCCAGTGTGGTGAGGGTCTGTGAAAATAGTGAGTGAATGTTTAAATAAGAAAAAGAGCGGTGCTGGGGATATTACTTTGTTTTTTTGCAGAGCATTGATTAGGTATTGTGCTCCTTGATCACCGATTTTATTGCTCGCTAGGTACAGTGTGGTGACTGTCTATGGACATAGTGAGTGAATGATTGAACAAGAAGAAGAGCGGTGCTGGTTACGTTACTTTGTTTTGTTGCAAAGCATTGGCTAGATGTTGTGCGCCTTGATCACCAATTTTTTTGTGCCCGAGATCTAATTCAGTAAGTGCCTGCGTGAAATAGAAAGAGAGTAGAAATTCTCAGAGGATTTCATTAGCAATACTCTAATTGAACGTTAATTGTAGAACAAGAACGGACAAGAATGCAAAGTGGTATGTGTGAAAACAGACTGTTGGAAAGTACGAACGCCTTTTGTAGGTGGAGGGACCATGAAGATGTCCTTTTTGTGCCTGCTCATGTGTATCTGTTAGATCAAATCATTACTGGATTCCACTAAAAAATATCAATGTTTTTTTAAACTTCGGGTCATTGGATGCAGTTAGTGGTTCTGTGCGTTTGTTAATATAGATGCAGTCGATAGTTGCTCGTTTGCTGGTAATACAATTCAGTTATCTGGCTTGGATTATAGTGGCAAGCAGTTAATTAGGTTTGGCAATTGGATAGGTGCGTTGATTTTCTTTTAGTTGAATGACACAAAGCCTGTTGGCTTCATTGAGACAGATCATCGCTTGAAATTAAGGAGCAGAAGAAAGCAATACCTTTGCTTTCTCCTGCTCTAAAATCTATGATGTCCAACGCTTTAACCAAAGTGACAGTCGGTTGCGAGCAATTACCGTGGTCGATCTATCTAGATCGGATTCCATCGAAAAACTTTTCAACAAGATTGAATTTAGCGATCGGATTCGACCAGACTGCGCCTGTTAGAGTTCGATCACTCAAAATATGTTTCGTGTGACGAATTATACTTGTGACTATCTAGGTGTTTCGCCAAGATGACGTCTTCTGTCATGTGCACACTGACAAATGCCCCTCTTTCTTTTATTACGCACACGGTGTAGAAGAGTGAGCGATCAAATATGAGAGAACACATACGTTCGGCACGTCGTGAAGAGACCACCAATAGATACGGTAAAAAACCTTAGTTAGGATCGAAAACCTTTATAGCTTTCACCAGATACAAAGTTTTTAATGTTGCAAGATATTTTCGATAGGTTTTACAGGGTCGAAAATTCTGCTTAGGAAACCTGTAAAAGGTTTCATATAGTTACACACCCAGTAACTCGCCATAAGTTTCCGAGGATACGTTTTATTAAAGTACGGTTTGACCCGATCCACCCGGAACGATTGATCAAACGAGATTTTTCACGAGCCGGGTCCCCTGGCTCGAACTTCTACTATTTTTCTTTTACGAATATTTCTTTACATAATCAACTAAGTCAAGGCACTTCTTCAGCTTAATGATACTTATCACCTAAGCACCGTGTTCCATAGTGTGGCAATCTTACCAGATGGTATGAGAGTATGAGTGAAGTGAAGCAGAGGGGAAAATAGACCATGATTAATAGTATAAGTTACAAATAGTAGCTCACTCGATTCTTTGAAATTGATCAAGGAAAAAATTACCGATACGCAACTTCTTATTAATGAATGATGATCGACATTAAGTCTAGATACTACAAAAAAAAGGTGGCTTGTCTAGTTCAGCAACCAATTTCACTTCTATCTCATGTTAGTTCTATTATCATTGGAAATGTCTGAGTATATCAAACTCATCGTCATACAGTAAATGATCAAAGTGATAGTTGAACTGCATCCTACCGAAAACGTTTTGAAAAAAAGGTTACTTCGGGTGTGCACCGGTCCGGCTGATCGAGAATAGGAAAATCAGTTGGCGGGCAGTCGGGCTGGACTTGAGTGATGTTGCAGTCGAGTAGGGCTGGTGTGAGAACTTCTTGGCTAGCTTTGAGTCGGATCGCACCATCAAAAAATGCCTGTTTGCGAGGTCTGCTCTTGTCGCTTTAGTTTATAAATAACTATTTATGTACTAGAGCATGGCTGATATGATGAATAATATCCTCAAATTGTAGTCATTAAAAAAAGGTCACATTCAAACTATTTCAAATCAATTGATTCCAGAGTTTCGGTAGTTTTTGAAAAAAATAACTTCAAGGCCGTCAAAAATGGTGCTCAGTCGGTTCTATATTTCCTCAAAACCTCGTGGAATATCATAAAGTTTAGAAAATTCTCGATAATGTCTATGAATATCCCCTGAGTTCTTTTTATTGACAGGATATAGCCAAGTATAGAATTCTATCGTAAGAAATCTATCGTTTTGAAATTTATAACAAGAAAATGAATCAAAATAATGCATTTTTCCGAAAAGAACGACGCGCTTGAAAAATGATGAGAATATGACTACATAATAAAACCAAAGATTACCTGGTATCGATAATACGTGTCTGTGATGGCGTTGAGCCTTGTGCAGACATTACGGCATGACATAAAAATTTCTAATTCATCGAGATTGTCCAGAACTCGATAAATCAGCTCGACGGGTAATGTGTGCAGTGATAAAGCCATGTTATTATACGTTGATGTTGTTTCCTTCGAAATGTGCGAATGTTTCACCTGAATGTGTGTGCTTTGATATACTCTCTTATTCTTTAAATATTCCTTTGCTTATTATGTGTCATCAAATTTCTCGTGATGGTGCAATTTCTTTTCTATATATAGAACTGCAAAGGTGTGAGAAGAAGGATGAAATCAGAAGGCTTTATAGAAGCAACTATATACTCATCACCTCTTTTTTTCTTTGGATTTGATGCGAACCATTGACTTCATTTCTCTCCAACACTTGAGGTTTCAACGATTTATTTATTTATTTAATTAAATAAATCTACAGGAATAGAAAAAAAGGAAGAAACAACGCAGGACCAAGTAAAAAATAAATTTAAGAAAAAAGAAAGAGCCTTGGGACTCCTGACTTAAGTGTGATGCCCTAAGCGAAAAGAGATGATCTTATTGAATAAGTTCACAATTTATCAAAAAGCTCTTATTTTGGGTTTCGATGACAATAATAATAATGAATAGACACAACTACAAGGTTTCTCTCTTATTAGATTGATGTTAGTATTTTTACTTTATAATAAATTTCAAAAATAAATTCATACTATCTGTGAGTTGTCCGATATTATCTCTGAAAATTCAGATTGTTCTTATAACGGTCTTTGAGTGTTTTTTTTGTGTGAAAAAACTACAAAAAGTCTTCAATATTGTTTTTTATTTTTATAAATTCTCTGACTGAATTAATAAATAAAAGAAACGAGACAGTCATGTCATGAATATTTATGTTCAATAAACACGATACAAATTAAACATCTATGAATAACAAATATAAACACACAGCATATGAATAGTTCCATTTTTGTTTTTTTGATATTCTTTTGGACAAATGCATCTTCTTGAAAACAACAATGTATGTAAAATTAAACTAAAAGAAATGTGAAAAGCCATTATCCAATGATTTCCTATCTACTTTCTGTTAGTAAATCTACCAAGGAAGACTGTCGCAAATATCATGTTCAAAACAAGTCAAAACGATGTCGATTCTATTTGTTCGATGGTATCATTGCAAATCAAGAGCATTTGATAAATATAATCGATCGATTGAGAATCTGGAACTATTGGGCTTATTGGTATCGTTTAGCAAGACTATTAGTCGATCTATACAGCAGACGCACGTTTCTAGCTCCTCAATACAGAGTTTTGCGAAAAAAATCGTCCATTTTTTTAAAACAAAAAAAAGTTTATTATTTAAACCATGTTTGAAGAATATGAAAAAATTATATTATGCTATTATTGTTTCTTATTTTATATTATTTGTGAACTGGACACCATCATACATTTAATTTTTGTTGCTTTTTGTTATCTTCAGCATATATCAAAACATTTCGATATGTATCAAATGTAAGTGAGACTTCTTGTTCGCATTTTTTTCCGCGAATAGTACGTATTGCCCAATGAAATAGTGTTAATGTATTATAGAATAATAATGGAATAACAAATATCGGAATAAGCAGTACAGCACTTGTTTGATATGTCAAAATAACGTGTGATAATGCTAGAGCTTTTTGCAATGCTATTATAATTAGTATATAAATGACGAAAACAGCTGTTCAAAGAACCGTGAGCAAAACGAGTATAAGAAGACGAGAAATCATCGATGCTTTTAACCACCATTGTGAGTGTCCTAAAGCACCCTGCCAACTAAATGTAAAGTATAGAATTGTTCTGATAATAAATGTGGTTATCTGATGCCATTGAAGCGCGTTTGTTAATGTGTTGATAATATTACTCCATCGGAAAAAGTATTTCGTGCATTGAATATGGTAATCTGTGAATAATGTTTCATTTTGCAGTGTACTCGAGTTTTGACATAAACTGGAAACATGCATGTTTATCACATGAATATTAGAGTGAAATGCGTTTATAGGATTGAAAAATTCACCGGCAGAAATATTTGGAACAGATTTTAGTCTAATTAAACATCCTTTAGCGTGTACTGAATTGCTCTCAAATATTTGTTGATATGTTTCACATGTTTCGATCGAATTTGTGTACATAAACAGTTGATCTACTATAACTAATGATAAGATATATGCTTGAAATGGAAACAATAAAGCAGCTGATCTTTTTATACGTTTCGCATTTGTTCTCGTAAATATTTTTTCGTTCATACGGTGTAACCTTTCATCTTTGGGTATTTCAGTTGGAAAAATATGACCTTTAGGAGTGTTGATATATTTTATCATACTGATAAATATTCGTTCAATAATACCATGTGTAAAAAGTCCCAGACACCAATTAGTAACACTCTTGAAAAATGATAATTTCGTGACCGATGATAAAAAACTACTTATAATAAGAATAGTCAATGGAAATAATGTCATAATGAAACAAATAGCAATGAAAATCTTTTCTACTTCTTCTCGAGATGCATCAACATCACCCATCAGATACGACGCAAACGATCGTTGCATTTTCTCAAATTCGAATAATGCTAAACAATGTGTAAAGCTGTATAGAATAGGAATGAAAGACTGTCAAATATTTTTTTTTATTGATAATAAAAAGCACCTTATCTTACTGTGAACCTTAATATATTAATATATCTTAATCAAAATATTTACCAAGTACACACTTATGCAGGATAGATGACAAGACAAATATTGTCATTTTCATTGAATGAGGTGCAACGTTTGAAGCAACTTGTTTCGATTAGTCACAATCCTAATATATATATATATATATATGGATATCAAGGAGAATGATGTAACTCATAACCAACCAACTGATTTTAACATTTAACAGAATATCAATATTTTTTATCGTTTCATTTTTCTTTCTTTCATATGTCGCCAAGGTCTTATATCATTCTGATTATGACAAGTCAAATCCGATAATGATTTTATTACGATGATTTTATTATTTCATTACAGAAAAATATCATTCGTAAACTAAGATCATGTATTAGATCATATTCCAACTCGAACATTATCGAATTAATTTATATCAAGGAAGCTATAGTTGCCTTTAACGGAGGCAAGTCTGCGCACGAGTCATCTTTAAAGGGAGAAAGCAACATAAAATCCGACGAGAAGCTCTTCGATTTCACCGGATAGCGTTTCATATTTGCATGAAATACATGAGAACAAAAACAACACAGGACACATAGAATTCAGTATTGCCAGTATGGCTGTACGTTCGAAAAACTTAAAAACGCAATAATAGATTTCAAATGTGCAGTAGTCAACGCTTTTAAGCCAAACTGAGTATGAAATAAATCGGATGTAGGCAGTGCAGTTAATGTAACGGATACACAACGCCAAAAAAAATCTGTATAGAAGGTACTGATAATTTATTCGATGTGACTGACGAAAGAGATTTTTTTCCATTATGATTGTAAAATAGGTATTGTTGTTGTTAGTTCTGGATGAGGAAGAAGAGGTAAATACAAGATACCTTCAGAAAAAAAAACATGAAATCATCTCTCGTAAAAAAAACTGATCAATCTGAATATCCTGCTCAATTCCGTTTGTAATTATTTTTTCTTGTATCATATCGTGAACAGTTAATTTAGAAAAATCAATCAAAAAACAAACGATTGTTAAAAACGGTAAACTTAATTATTCTATTTTGAATTTCATCACTCTTGGGAAATATTTTATCAAATCTATGTTGTCACTGACATTTGCGTTCTTATTAAAATCATCAAATACGTACAATCATGGCATGTCATAGCTTAATTATGCATCTGCTTCAAGCTATATATAGAAACAACCAATAGAGACAATACTTTGTAACTTCATGAACTCATTAATGGTTATAATATAAATTAAATATCCTAATAGAATTGCCACTGTAACTCGCTTAGGTGAAAACCCTATTAATATGTATAACGCTATAATCAGTGCGTTCGAGAAACGATATTCAAACACTTACAAAACAGATAGTAATATAGACATCATATTTTATTTTGTATAATTCAATGAATCATATAAATAGCAAGTGTACAGACAGCAGAAGTAAAATTTGACGCAAAGACAAGAAATATATAATTTTAATGTTTCAGCTAAATAAGAACTTCTGTATTTGTATCAAATAAATGAAATTGATCAATGATTTGGTATAATAAATAAAAGGATCAGCCCCCCTGATCTGTAGTGTATCTTTATCTAGAATCACGATAATATTCGTTCTTATGTGAAATATTAATCTTAGAATATTTCCACGGTAAACACCAAAGAACTAGTATTTTAATATCATCTTTTTTCACTTTAGAGTATAAAACTGAAGAAATATTTTTTGTAACGTAATTTCACTTAAATGCATGCAAATCCATTTTTATATGATGATGAAAACGAGATATAAACATTCTTATCGACAATGCATTTCCTTGTTTAGCAGTGAAATACAAGGATTTCATAGATAACTTTTTAATACAATGATAAAAACAAGAAAATAATATTTTATGAAAAAATAGATATCGTTTTTGTCGCAAGAAATAGTGATATTAACAAATGCGATTATCCCACAATATCTTTTATTTATTAACCAAAAACTGATAATATATATATATATCACCAACAACTGTGGAAAACATTTGACGCATTCTGTCTGTGCCATCCTGACATGTGTTATAATAATAATAGAATCCCGATTTTGCGTCCTTACTATTACAGAGAACGCATTCCTCGGTACACTGAACCTGAATAAGTCCATCCAGTAAGATCACCTGTTTCAAATTCTCCATTAATGATCATTTGCGTCGCACCATGATAAACACTCACCTCGTCTAGCATCCAACCTCCAGCATGGTGCTGAAAAACGAAAGACAATGTTGCTGATGATCGTGTAGCCGTCCAAGTGTAAGTATGACAAACATAATATGAATAAAATGATGCTGGATTTCTGATGGTGTACAGTATTCCATTCCGGCTTGCTTTAGGTGTACACACTGGAGTAATTGTAGGTAAAACTACCGGAAAAATATTTTCACGGACTATTGAGATAAATAATGAAGACAAGCTTTTCAAAATAAGACACCAATTTATTGGAAATAGAGATTAGATGAGCATGAAACAAAGTCGATTTTAATTATTTTGAATATTTCACATTTTGAAATTTATTTGGTAGTGGTCATAGTTATTGATATAGTACGAGTTTTATATCGTGGTTGACACTTATGAAGAGTAAAAACTATTAAAAATAACTTTTTAATCACAACACACTATCAATGTGAAACTTTAGGATAGCATGCGTAAAATAAAACCCAATTTTCTATATAAAAATAATTTTCTCTTTTTTCGAGACTGAAAGAGAATTTGGCATCCATGTTTGCCTCATAGAATCATTGATCGAAAGTATCGATCAGATCACGAGCGCTTTTCATGGACAATTTTTTGATCAAATATTTTCATGCAAACAGCTAATAAAATGCTAGTTAATAACTCGATGGGCTAGGCGAAAAGCTAGATGATTATTTCTTCTCTTTGAAAAACGGAACTTTAGTAATCTTCGATGAAGATTAAAATCTTTAAAATCTTTAATAATCTGCAAAGATTATTCAATTCAATTAAAAAATTCAATCTTCTGATATTTAGAACAGAGAAGATCAATTTAAAAATTGCTGAAAATTATGCCGCCTTCAGAACAAGAACCTTCTCATATATTCATTAATGCGACTACTCATGTATACATTAGAAAACGGGAAAAAAATTAGAAAAATACTCTATTCTATTTCCTTAGTAGCTCCCTCTAATATTACTCTAAATAAGTAGGCACACAGAAATAGAAACGATCAGAATTCATTAAATGTTGTGTTTCCTTTTTGTTCGTTTTTTTCGGATGGATGCGCATGTGTGAAGGTATCCCTTTGGTTTTTTTAATTTTCAGCAATTCTTCCATGATTTTGACCATTTTTCGCAAGTCACTTTCACTTTTTATTTTCTCAGCGTAAATTAATACACCAATTGCAAGGACGCTTACACAGCGGGTCTGTAAGAAATCGTTTGACCGTCTGCTATCGAAACGCTGATTTTTCCCAGTGGAAACTGAGCATATTCTTGCGTTTTGTAGAAAACGACATACATGTATTCGGGAGATTGTACGATTCGCCTGCTTTTCGAGCATCAGAGCACCCATGTTTGTTGCTATCGCATTTCATTATATCCGATTTCTTCCAATTAGCATCAAGCCGTTGTCAATATTAATCTATGTGAAATAGACACGCTTGTAAGCGGAGAAATAGGATCACATGGCTCGACATTGCGATTGTAAAACACTCTGCTCGTACGCACAGCAATACGATCGTTTGTGGACAAATAAACCTTGTCCACGATTTTCGTTCTACTCTATATTTCTTCGTATACGATTATATTTCTCTGTATACGGTTTGGTGATATAAGAGCGTCCAAAATATGATTGTATAAGGAGAAATACGGAAAGAGAGGGGTTACTTCATTTTGACAGTAAATCAAGCGCGTAAGGTAATCTAGCACCATACCACGGGATCTGTCATAAGCCCAGCACTTTTGAAGGATCAGATATAATCGGATACCACATGAAAAATATTATCGATATCTGCTAAGAACAAATCGTCAACTTATGACATCGTACTGTCAGAAGCTGTCTTACCGAATAAATCTCATCGGATCTGACAAAATTCTAGAGTAGGTCTAGCGATCTTGAGAATTTCTTCTCACTTTGATGCATGCGTTATGCTACGAGCTATTCATCTATTGTTAGATTTGCATCGCAAGCTTTCCTTCCGCTAGAGAACTGTAAAAATTGGGTCCCAATTAGAGATTTATAACATCGCTGAAGTTGCTCACTAAAATCATATACTTTAGCCTCCTTAGCGATACAATTCGACTGACAGGCACGTCACTTTGTGGTGTTATGTGAACTTGTTTATGATATGGTAACATTAATCCATATACTCATGGATGTTTTCGCCAACATCCTACTTTTTCGTGAAAAAAAGAAGAAAAAGAGGATTTTTCTGAAAAAAGAGGCTAAAAAGAGGAATTTCGAAAGAAAAGAGGAAAAAGAGACGGAGTGGCATGCCAGATGTATGGATGTGTGTGTGAGCGGAAAGGGAGAGAGAGTAGATATTTTTGTCTGTTTTGTTTGGTGGTCTGAATAAAAGTGTAACAAAAAGTGTTGCCCGTGTAGGACACAACAGGTACTAAAAATCGACGCACCATAGATTGCCTTCAATTTTCTTGGAGTAACTGGCATCTCGACATGGCCCGAAATGTCGACAATTTTTCGGTCTGGCCCGAAAATTCTATAGAACGAAAAAAAATCGTTTCTTTTCTGAAAAAAGTAATTTTTTCGGCTTTATCGTCTTCAAACATGCTTTTTCTTTCAAAAAAATTACTTTTCGAAGCGTAAAAAAAAACGTGTTTCATTGATTTTGTCTCGCTGGACAGTACAAAGCTCGAAAACAGTTGGAACAACCATGTCTCTCATTAGTTACGTCTCATACCTTACATAACAGCATTGAAGACAACTTCACATCTGTTACGAAATCAACTCGTACCTATTAATCGATAAATTTGTATGCTCTCGTAGGTTAGCACAAATATGTAATCGACGGACGACAAAAGAGAAGAAAAATCAGTTATGCTGCTTTTTTTTCATCAGGGCAAAGAAAGGAAAGAAAAACTCCCGTAAACATATTTCGTAGTGAAGAGGTATTGAAAAACAAGACGAGAAAAATATTAAAGCTTATATAACCAAATGTACTCATTTTCGCACAATAAATAACGACAAACGACATATATTTTTTCAATTCAATTATATAGCCATGCCAGCTGAAGTTTACGTACAGTCAAATCTTCCAATAGATCCAATGTTAATAACGAATGAAACCGAGTATAGGTAATCGATCTTCTTTCTTTATTTTTCACTAAATTTCTCTCATCTAGTAATCATGATTCTACACAGAAACCAATGACCAATAACAAAAATCAACTATTTACTACAATACAAGTTGATAATATGAATCAAACCAGACACATTCAAAGCCCTACCATAACGTTTAAATCGCTTAATTATTATCTGGACACACAAAATTCTTGCAATGTATGCCAATTACCATGTTTAAAGAAAACACGAAAACAAATTTTAATCGATTTGT
>Ga0116226_10005593_pt1 | contig 11232 bp, 9 predicted proteins | sample S1TSphfallax_FD_89692 | JGI IMG/M metagenome (GOLD analysis project Ga0116226, IMG submission 89692) | Host-associated microbial communities from peat moss isolated from Minnesota, USA - S1T2_Fa - Sphagnum fallax MG | ecosystem: Host-associated > Plants > Peat moss > Unclassified | place: USA... | reverse complement strand
TAGATTTCCCTTTGCTTTCATATTCCCATTATTGCAATAAAAAACATAAAAATCTCCTTGATTTTTTAGGTCAAACTTTAAGAGGGTTTTTCAATTATTTATTCTAATTTCAAATGTATTTGGCAATACACCTTAATAATTTCTCAAGTTTTTTAAATTTCTTTTCATAATTGTCTACTACCAAAGTTGCAAGGGTACGACAATATTTGAAAACATTTGGGGGACAAGGGTATAGGACTAGTTAAGCTAATAATATGTATTTAAAGATCAATATATAACACATAATATGAAAATTACTCATTTACCATATTGTTCATGTTTAATTTATATGGAAGGTAACATGTATTCATTTGCAATTCATGGGATAAAGTTTTTTTCAATTTTTTGTTGTCAAAAAATTGAAGAAATAAACCTGAATAGACTAATTATATTAATCAAATTTACATTAGGAAAAGAAATTGCAATTGTTTTGTCAAAAAACCAACAAAATTTGTTGGGAAAATAAAACATTGCAAGTTGGAAGTGGTTATTAATCTTATTATGTATTAAAAAATAGATGTGAAACACTTTCAATTTCAAAAAAAATCACGTGATGAATAAATGTGAAGTCCTTAGCAATTTCACATATATTCTTAAACTAATGTTTCCCCCTTTCCTAAGGGCCATCTTGAAAAAATAAACAGTCATTAAATATGATCAACAAATTAAATGATGCATTGGGTTCAACACAATTGGATTATTTTCACCCAAATTGTGATTAACAATTTAATTATTTTTCTTGCACCACCATTTTAAGAAACAAAAAGTATGATGCATTAGTTAAACTTACCCCCTATAACCCTAAACCCCTTATGCCCATTTGCCTTGAGGAACTTGGCATGATTCCCTTGAGGAACTTGGCATGTTTCCTTGGGGAACTTGGGCCCATTTGCCTTAATCAACCACATATTCATGAGGAACTTGGTCCATTTGCCTTAGGGAAGTTAGAAGTCCTTTCTCCTCAAGGAAGTTGTGGAAACTTGGTTAAATCCCCTTTTCAAGGAGGTTGAAAGTATATGTCTTTGAGGGGAAATTTGATTGAGGAAGTTGTGCAATGACTACATTTAATTTTTCATCCATCTGTAAAAGAAAATGAAAAGTTGAAAAAAAAATTGAACTTTGAAGCTTTGAACTACATGGGGCAATTAAACCACTTCACCACAAATGTTTTTTCTTAAATGGTGGGGGCAAGAAAGGTATTTAAAACATTAATCACAATTCAGGTATATTTTTTTTAAAGTTCAAAAATAATTTCCTTGTTGGGCATTAAAGTTATCTATATAGTTGGGCAAACATGGCATCAAAAGCATGTGTTTGGCCTATTTATGGGATGTAATTTCAAATACAATACCAAAAAATTACGCACAAGCCCAATAAGGCATAAATTTAGATTTTGAATAAGATTCGACACGAACTTAATTTCCTACTATGCATTACTTGGAGAAACCCGCATCTTGGCCCCTTACTTCCATGCTCGCACCTTCATCGTCTTTGCTTGCTTACCTCACATGTTTACCTTAATGCTCACACCTTGATAATCAGGGCTTGCATCAACTTCGAGGTTTCTTAAAGTAGTCTATTTTACCTCTCCCCTTTTTCCTTTATTTGATTCTTTCATACATGCAGCTACTACTTTTTTTGGCTTTCAAACTACTAGCTCATGGGTTTGGAACTCATGGTTGCTTGCTATTGGGATTGTTGTCTTTGGTGTGTAGGAAGAAAAACTTCGTACCTTAGGTGGCATCACCATCTTATGTATAGGGAAGTAGAACCATAGCTAAGCTATTGGTAATCCATTAGAGAGCTTTGGTGGAGGAAGAAACTGATCGCTACAAATGAAAAGCAAACAAGTAGAGTCCATGTCCTAGGTATTTTAGCCCATTTTTTTTCCACACATGGGTTTCATGTCCCTATGAATAAATTTTCAACTTTTCATGGTTTGGTGTTTTTTTTCTCCTTATTATGGATTTTAGCTTTTGGTCCTACATGCACCCATGTTCCATACATTAAGGTTTTGTGTCCTTGGGACTAGATTCCTATTTCTTGTGGATTGGTGTTTCTTTTATCCCTATGGATTTGAGCTTTTGATCTTCCATGCACTCTTTAGTGTGTTTTTTATGACACCAACGCATGAGGCCATAAAATGACACATAAATTCAATTAACCCCTTTTGTGTTACATGTGCTCTATTTGTAGGGAGGTCTTGCAAATTATGTGTACTCCTTGAATGGTATACCAAAAGGTGTTGAATGAAATGTGAAAAGGCATGAGGTGCAACTTTGTTTTACTAATAGATTGCAAGATCTTTGCTTCAAGAATGGTGGGATTTACATCAAGCTTGGTCAACATATAGGTCAACTGGTATGCCTTCTTAGGGTTACAAAATTGTGGTAGAATTTCAATGCCTTGTTGGTTCATGGTGTGACAAGAAGGTCATGTTTCCCATTGTGGGGAGCTCATGTAGAAATCAATGAAGATGTTATGGTAGAGATGTCTCTACATTATTGTTGTTGAAGATTTCTCAACATGTGTGTCATTATTATCATTATCTGCTAGAAGTACATCCTTTTGTGAACAACTTGTCTATTTTTCTAGTGAAAGGATTTAAAGCAAAAAATATATATATCTAGATTTCTAAAATGGGGATATGGAAGCTTGGACATGAAATTGAACTTGATTGATTGAAATAGGCAACATGGGAAGAGATAGAGGTCACTAAGAAGAGGTGACCAACACACACCACACATACCGTGAAAGATTCTTTGGAGATAAAACACAGTGGAGGAATTAGATTAAGGTCATTCTCTAACCATGCTAATGAAAATAACATAGTCATCATACTTGTGTTGTGGATGAAGGAATTAGGAATAGTAGAAGGGAGCGTGCTTGCAAAGGTAGATAATTATACATGGCTATTGTAAATGAAAGTAGGAAAAGCAAGGGATTATTTTTGTCCTTGCCATAGAAGTTTTGTTAATTTCTTATCATGAATCACCTTGCAACCTCATGTGTTTCATCACCTTATGTCTACATTTGCAGGAGCGTCATCATCGCTTAAGCTCATGAGATTCATCAAAATGGTCTACAATAATTTGGAGGCAGCCAATTTTGTAAACTTTGAAACTTGCAAACCTTAATGTGTTTTGAGGAAGGAGATTTGAGGAGTACCATCTTATTTTAAATTCTACATCAACAATAACTTACAACATCTTTCAAGGTGAGGTTTAGTCCAACAAGATGGTTTTGGCAACTCAAGGTATAGAAGAAGAAGATTTTTTTAATTTTTTTTTCGATCAAATTTTTTTCTTTGGCAAGCATTTCTCCTACTATTGTGGTCATTCTTCACATGTTGCTGCAAGGCTTGCAATTTTTCCAAACTTTAATTGGTGGCTAGTTGAAAGATTCCTTGAAACAATCTGATTTTGAGCTTCCAAAACTACAAACAAAATATTTTGTCTTCTTTCCAAAAATTGAAGACCTATTTTCACCTCCACAAACTCTAGAATTTATGCCTTGTAACCCAAACTCTAGACCTTCAAAATGTCCCCATAGCCATGAAAACCCTAGGTGAACGTATCCTTGGGTGGTACCACTAAGAATCACTTCAAGGAATGAAAAATGAACCAAAAATAGTCAAATCATTTTCTTGGGCCTTTAATTTTAAATGTTTTCACAACTATAATTTTTTTTCCCATGTTTATCAATTGCATGCGCTAATATGTGGTTTGAAGTTTATTTTGGATTTTTTTTTTGAAATTGTTAAAAATATATATTTTAAATTAAAATGGCCCCTTCATAAATTGATAGCCTTAATTGGAAAATTCATAACCAAATTATACCTATTCAATTAATTTTTTAATAGAAACCTAAAAATAGAATGACTTCCAAAATACCTTAGGAAAACAATTCTTAAGAAAATTCCCAAATTATGTTTCAAATTTTTGTTCTTAACCAAAAAATTTAAGGAAAGGAACCAACGTTACATTCCTAGAACTTTTCATAAACGCAATGATTAGAAACATCACAAAAAAAAAAATCCTTAACATGGTTGAAATTTAAAAATCTATGGAATCTTATAAATGCATTCATTCAAAAATATATGAAAATATTTATTTAAGTGTTTCTTATGATTTTTCAAAGTTTGATTGGTTTAAGAAAATCAAGGTGTGACGGTTCCAAATGGTACCACCCAAGGAAACTTTTAGCCCTTTAAAGAATACCCAAAACATCTATTGCTTCCTTTAACGAATGCATTTGGGATTGAACATATCCTCCCAAAATTGCCTTTAGACCTATTTATGATGTGGCACCTTCATCAAGTAAACTGTGTGTGGCATAAAATTATGGGTGAATCCCTTGAATGGCATGCCCTAAACATTGCATGAAATATCACAATGTGTTCTACCACCACACTATTGTTACCCAAGGACTTCCAAGGCATTTTTGAAACAATGTTTGCAATTTGAAGTTCATTGTTTGAAGCTTTGTTTCTTAAACGATGCAAACATTTGAAACTTTAGTTTGAAGGTTGGGTTTGAAATTTCATGTGTTTTTTTGGTTCTACAACTCAATAAACTTTGACATTTTGAAAGACTCGTTGTGCATTAAAATATTAACATATTCCTAAAACCTTAACTTTTGGTTTGCAGTGAGAATGACTTAGAGTTTTTGATGAATTTGGTGCATGTGAATTTTAGTATTATCCTAAAACCCTACTCGAAAACTTGCAACTCTACAAAAATCTAGTAATTGAAATTCAGTTTGGAAGCTAAGGGTTTATACTTGAAGTGGCAACATGTGGTTATGGTTTGTAACTCAAACATAGACCTTAATATGTTGCCCTTAATGAATATGGTACTCTTGACCACACTTGAAACCCGTTTTCTTGATCTAATGGCTTTCAAGTTTATAAAATTTAAGGAAAGTTTATTGGATTAAATCTTCCTAGGTACTTATGTACCCTTATGTACCTATTCCATGTTTATCCATAATAAGTTCAAGTCTTTTGATAGACTACATGTGTGTGATTTTAAATAGGCCCCAAGGCATGGTAATTAAAGTTTAGTTTACATGCTAAGGTTTCCATTTGAAGTAACAACATGTGTTTATGGTCTGGAGCTCATACATAGACTTGAATATGGTGTTGAAACACATTTGAAACTTATCTTCTTGGATCTAATTGCTTTCAAGCTTATAAAGTTCATTAGATTGCATGTGCCTAGATATTTATGTACTCCTAAAACCTACATTGTCCATGTTTAGCCATAATGACTAAATTTTTTGATAGATCACATGTGTGTGATTATGAATAGGCCTTGAAACATGACCTATTTAACTCAATTTGGAGGCTAGGTGTTTTTGCTTGAAATAATAAAATGTGTTTATGGTCTACAACTTAGGCATGCATAGACCTTAATAATATGTTGCTCTTGATGAGTATGATACTCAAACATGTCTAAAATTTGTCTTCCTCGATTCAAAACTTTCAAGCTTATAACGTCTCATGGATTGCATTTGTATGGGTATTTACGTATCCCTGAAATTTTAGTTACCCATTTTTAGCCAAAATGATTTCAAGTTTTCACCTAAAATCCATTGGTTTGAAATTTGGTCATTGAATTATAGTGACTCTTTTGGTGGCAGGATTGATTAGTTAAAGTTATGTCCAATGATTGTTATATATGTAGATCAAAATGTGAGTGGTCCATTTTTTGTTTGTGCATGTTTCCAGGGATGGCTGAATTCTGGACAAGTATAACCTTAGAGCTAGACGTACCAAAGACACAAGTATCTAAATGTATGGCATTGCTAGATTTAAAGCCTTTCATCCGAAGGAAAAGATACCAAGGTAATTTGTTGATTCTCTCCAACTCAACATCATGGCAACTTCTTACAATTTATATTTTGCAAACTATAGCTGAGGTAAGAAACAAGTTACTCAATTTATTCTTGATACTGTGTGGAAGCAAGTTTACACTGACTATCAAACCACTTATCTTGATTCATACCTTGTGGAAAAAACCCTCAAGGACCAATTGAGGGACACTTTGAAGGAATTAATAAAAACTTCAAATCAAGAAGGTTTGAAGAAAGCAACACTACAATGTGATCAAGTGCTAGAGTGCTTGAAGGCCACAAATGGACATGCAACAAGGAATGTCTTAAAGAGACATCAAAGTTTAATCGATGGGGCATTTATACCTATACCTAAAACCCCATGTTCTAACTAGTTTGAACTTACAACCCCTACATCATATACCGACCCATCTTTGGATTTTACACCATCCTAAAGTGATGGTGAAAAGTCAATGGCAAAATCAGAGATGTTGCAAAGCTAATCCAGAGCATGGCAACAATGGCATCTCACTTCTCAACAACTTCCCAAATTCGAGATGCCTCCTACTTGGCAAGGTGGAGATCAACAATGAGAAGTTGAAAAAGATGAATACTAGTAATTTGAAAGTAGTTAAAGGATTAAGTGTTATCATGGAAAAAAAATTCAGTTTAGGTGTTAGAACTATTTTGCACCTATAGCTAGAAGTCCTTAGCCCGACCATGTTTGACTAGGTTAGTAATTAGATCACCAACAACCTCGTATGTGAGGTCCATGCGTGTCTTGTGTAGGAAATTAATTAGGAAAATTGTATCTTGGAACAAATGTGCATATTTTGGGTTGGTTGACAAACTTCTTCATGAAGTGACTCCATTTTTTTCCAACCCATCTATGGCCTACTCCACTTGTACCTTAAAACCTACATGCATTTTGTTGTAGGCTTGCACTACAGCATGGTCTGCTAGCTCTCATCAACCTATTCTTTACATAATAAACATTTCCTCACCCATATAACTTGGATCTCCCAATAGGTATTCAAAGTAGTCATTAGCATGGGTGAAGTATTAATGCCAATTCTTGTAAACATTGGAGTGCCACAAGATGTTCACATCGTGATAAGAGCCAAAATAACCAATGTCTATGTAGATGAACAACCCATGATGGTTTAGAATGACAATGTTGTTCATTGCATATATCTTTTTCTGCCCATTAAACCATGTGCCATGTGCTTCATTCTACCAAGGCTTGTGAATTTCAATCAAAGTGCCATCAATAAACCCAATACACCCTAATATTTTTCGTAAATGCACACCCAAACTAAGTCTCTCCTTAGGTGTGGGCCATTGGATCTCATCCTCAAGTGCATAGTTGATGCATGATGCAATAAATATTGCATCATCACACAATGGAGATTTTGACCAATTCCAGATAAAGGCGGCATACATAGTGACATTGTCATGCTTCATGTAAAGAATGAAGTTCAAGAAACATTGTTCAAGTGTCAACTTTGAGGGCCCACTTGATACAATTCACTTATTTTGATGCAAAACAAAATATCAGACCTAAAAACCCTAACCCCAAAAACCTACACCCTAATCATAATTCACAAAAATCAACCCTAAACCCTAAATTTTAAACCTAAAAATCCAAACATCAACCCCTTAAACCTAACGCTAAAATTCAGACCTGGAAATGCTAACCCTAACTCCAAAACCAGACCCAAAACCCTAAAATTCAAACCTGAAAACTTGAACCCTAAGTCCAAAAACCTACATCCTAATCATAACTTGCAAAAATCAACCCTAAACCCTAAATTTCAGACCTAAAAACCCTAACATCAACCCCTTAAACCTGAACCCTAAGATTCATACCTGAAAGTGTTAACCTTAACTCCAAAACTAGACCTAAAACCTTAAAATTCAGATCTGAAAACCCTAACCCTAACCCCAAAAACCTACACCCTAAATTTCAGACCTGAAAACCCTAACATCAAGCCCTTAAACTGAAACCCTAAAATTCTGACCTGAAAGTGTTAACCCTAACTCCAAAACCAGACCCAAGACCTTAAAAATTCAGACCTGAAAACCCTAACCTTAAATTTAAACCAAAAAATTCAAACCTAAAACCCTAACCCTAAGCCCCAAAAATCAAAATCAAAAACATGAAAGATGAAGCTCACCGATGGATCTAGCATGGGCTCTAATGGTAGGGATCACTCAAGAACCCAACTCATCAAATTCCTCGAATGTAAAGTTTGTCAAAGTCTTGAATAGTGCCGGTGTGGCTTGTACCCAAAACATCCTGGACACCAATGGTTGGGTCCACAAATTGACCCTCTCTTCTTCCATTTCATGTGAATTGAACAAATCATTGGTGTTGGAAGCTATTGTTGTCCTCATTTGAAAAAGAACAAAGTTATCCTGGTCCTCACCACTTGAAGATGAGGTGGAATGATCACTATTTGAAGAGCTTGAGGAAGACATTTCTCAAGGTTTGAAAAGGAAAAAAGAGGGATAAAAAGAAGGAAGACCTCTTCTTTATATAGTCCACATGAAAGTCTTAATCTACATTTTAAGTAATAACATACTTTAGATCTAAACCCTAATGTTTTATTTTCTAACCTTAAGTTTTGAAAACCATACTTTAAAAACCTTAACCTTAGAACTAAACCCTAAACCTGAAACCCTAAAATTTCAATTCCTACACTATAAAGCCAAACCTTAAAAACCTCAAAAAAAAAAACCTTAAAATTCATACCCTAAAAAACCCAACCTTAAACCCTAAAACAAACCTTACAATTCACCTTTAGAAAGCCCAACCCTGAACTTTAAAACCAAACCTTACCATGTGAACCTACAAAAGACCAAACTTAAACCGTAATTTCAACCCCTAACAAACCCACATTTAAACCCTACAACCAAACCCTAAAATTCAGACCCTAAAAAGAATTCAACTAAACCCTAAAAATGAACCCTAAAAAAAAACCCAAACTTATATTTTAAAAATCAAATCTCAAAATCTCAAAATGTAAACCTTAATATTTAACCTTTAAAAACCCTAACTTTAAAAATTGAACCTCAAAATAACCAATAGCCATTGACAATGATCAATAGCCATAACAATAGTTAGTAGCAAAATCAAATAGTGGATAACCATAACCAATAGCCATCAACAATAGTAAATAGCCATAACCAATAGCTATAACAATAGTCAATATCAAAATCAAATAATGTATAGCCATAACCAATAGCCAACATCACCCTAGCCCAAATTTAGCTCCATAAAGTCCTACTCACTTTCCCCAATATTTTTCAAATTTTTAATTTTAATTTTATTGAATTTTCAAGGGAAAAAATATTTAATATTCAATAAATCATGCAACATAAGTTCTAAAACATCACAAAACCGAAGTTGTACACCTACACTCATTGTGTGGGCTTTCCAACTACCGAAAGCACGATGGGATTGCCATGGTGTTGGAGATCTCAATAGACAAACAAATCAACAAGCTTACCTTCCATATCATAGATAGATCATATTTGGTTAGTAAAATGAATGGTGCGAGGATATTCGATTTGCAAGGAAAAAATTTGAAGGTTTAAGTTTAGGTTCTTGTGATCTAGACTTAAAGCGGCACCCATTTTGTTGGAATTAGCACAAGAACTAGATTATGGAACTAGCATTTTGTTAGATCTTTGAATTGAAATTGGAACGGTGAAAAGATATTCATGAAAACAAGGTTTAAAATTTTTAAGTAAGAAAGTTCATTTTTAAAATTTAAAAAAAAAAGAGGTTTATAAGTAGACTAAACTTTATAGTTCAATTTTTAATTAGTTGTTGAACTCCATAATTACATAGACCCATCCATGTCCAACATATTTTTAGGGGCATAAATATTGATCTCATATATCAATAGTTTTAAAAGGATAATACCCCTATCAATAAATGTCTTTGATTATTTTTTACATTAAGCACTTGCATTTGGAGGGCACCTTATACTTATGAATATCATACACCTACTCCTCGATACCTACCCTAAGAACCATCCCCTTCCTATGCCTTGTGATCTATGTATGTCGAGGTTCATTCAAGGGGGGCCAACTTGGCTACTACATTACCTCATCCAAGGCCACCTTATTTCGAGAATGCCGGCACACTAGGGTTTATGGGTACACACCTTCACCTTACATCCATAAATTACCCTAGTTGTCATTTGATGGATGGGATTCATCATCCAAGTGATCAATGGCTTCCATTTGATTGTTCTCCCATTTGGATGAACTATTTGTGGGTGGTTTTTCTTTTCTTTTCTTTTCATTTTTTTTAGTGCAATTTTATGATGCACCATGGGGGGCAAAACCCATCATCAAATGATCTCAAAACCTTCATGGTTTGAATTGCTACAAAAAAATTCATTTACTTACTAGGAACTCAACATGTTGCTATTAGGACCAAACTTTCATTTCAAGACCATTTCTTCTTTGAACTTAGCTTGATTTTTTTTGTGTTGTCAACAAGTATAGGAGGAGGAGGAGGAGGAGGAGGAGAACCCTATTGATTCTAAAAGTTGTTCTTAATGATAATCTAGTTGTGTGTGACAAAAGACTTTATTTATTTATTTATTTATTTATTGTCAATAGGCTAACTTCATGGAATTGAAAAGTTGTAGTCCCCACCCAAAGTTCTTATGGCAATGCATCTAGTGTTCTCCAAACTAGTCTCATGTGATTGCTTCATTGTTCTATCTTTTGACTAAAGTTTTTTGTTTACATATTGACTTCCAAAGCATTGCTTCTTCTCCAATTGACAATAATAATAATAAGAGATCACACATATAAGGATTTTTTTTTTGACAAATCCCATGCATCCACTTGTGCAATAGGAAACTATGGTGCAAAAAATTGTGATGGAGGTCAAGTCACAAGTCTCCAAATAGAAGCATTAAAAAAAAATTATATATATATATATAGAAACAAAAATTGTTCTTGCTCATGATGCTAGAACATTCGGTGATGACAATACAATTTGTTGTTGGTGCTAGAGTGGGGTTCAAAAAAATCAAAAAATGATGGGGCCAGCCCAATTTTGATGATGCAAATGTTGGGGTGGGAACCACAATGTCATTAATTTTGGTTGGTTTCTATTGTGAATTTCTGCTTGTGTATTAACCTTGCAAAAAATTATTAATAAACACATCAAAAATCTAGAAAATGTACAAGGGAAAAACAAAATAAAATAAAATAAAATAATTTACAAGTATTGTGTTAGAAATGCTCTAAGGAATGGGAATCTTATAAATATCCAAGCGCCTTGGGGTTCCAATGTTGAACATGGTGAGTAAAATAAAAACTTTAATATTT
>Ga0116226_10005591_pt1 | contig 11234 bp, 8 predicted proteins | sample S1TSphfallax_FD_89692 | JGI IMG/M metagenome (GOLD analysis project Ga0116226, IMG submission 89692) | Host-associated microbial communities from peat moss isolated from Minnesota, USA - S1T2_Fa - Sphagnum fallax MG | ecosystem: Host-associated > Plants > Peat moss > Unclassified | place: USA... | reverse complement strand
GTTCGTGCCCGATCCGTCCAGGGCGTCCAGTGATCCACCACCTCCAAAGAGGCAGGGCTCGCTGATCTTGGCGCGTATTTGAGTTTTAAGAACGATTCGCCCCACTGAGATTTGGCATCAAAGTCACCGTTGCCGGTGAGTAGATAGAGAAACCCTTGTGCATCGGCCGCTGCACCCTGACCCGCCATCCAGACTCCGGCACCTTCGCCCGACGTGAGCGCGAGCATCGCGCTCACCGAATTACTTGCCACATCAAACGCAAAGCAATACCCGGACGCGTCGGCGCCCGTCTCCAAGATCGTTCCGGAACAACCGAAGACCGTCTTCACCCCGTTGACGTTCGTTTCGACGAGCGAGGATCGTTGCTTGCGCATCGCCGAATTGAACACCTGCGCCCCGCTCGTGCCCTCAATCAGCACGGGCGCCACCACCTGACTACCATCCGCAACATTCAATACGAACATGAAATACCTGCCAGTCTGCGAACTTCCAGAGTTATCCGGTGAAATCCAGCACACTTGATAGAGACGATTTGTATCCGCGTCGATCACACCGGTCGAGAGACACCCCCAATGCTGATTGATGAGCTTCGAATCAATCCCCGCGGAACCGGTGATGGGCATGCCCAACGTCACCTGCCAAATCCCCGAGCCATCGTGAGCATCGACGCCACGAACCACATCGGCCATCGAGGGCAGCACCATGACATCGCGGATGCCAAGAACCGTTTTCACCCCCGGAAGAATCAGCGGCTGCGCTTCCATCCCGCGCGCATCCCCAATCACTGGAATGACGGTCGTGCGGACGAGTCCTTTGGCTGAAATGAGGGCTTGCGTGAGTTCCGATTCGCGCGAATTCCACCCGCTTCGCGAATTGTCCGCCGAACGGGTGAGCCACGGGACCATGGTGGATTGCGCCACGCTCGTATGGAATGCAATGAGGAAGCAGGCTCCGAGGAGCATCGTGCCCGTCCACCGAGTTTCGCAGCGTCCTTTCATGCTTAAATCTCTCCATCCCTATGAAGCACTCGCTGTGCGACACGATCATCGGCTCCGATCATCAGATTCATCAGGACGCCCACCGGCCTCAGGCCGTTTTATTGACAACCGCCATAACCTGATCCCCATACTTTAGAATGAGGTTTCTTAAGCTCTGCGGAAATCGAACGACATTAGATCTAGTGCGGCGGCCCATGCCCCACTCCGTCCTGCTTGATTTGCACGACGCCCGGAATTGCCACCAACGTCGCTATCTTCAGGATAACGAGGTCGGCAATCGGTGCCCCTTGAACGGCATTGAACGCATAGAACAACCGAACGGTCTCATACCCCACTGCGCCGTTGGCGCCGAGGTAGGGAACGATCCCTTCCAGTCGAGCCGTACGAGAGTCGCCGAGATTATTGGTGGGGCTCTCGATCATGTTGCGATAGATATCCGCCTTCGAGGGATCCCATGGCGGCAAGCCAGAAATGCCGGCAACCGGGATGCTACCCACCGGCGAGAAAACCGCATGCTGCCAACCGTCGCTCAAGTACCCGGATGACACGTCCGCCCGCAGTTGGCTCAAAGTTCCGGTACACGGTCCGCTACGCAGGTAACGTCCGCGAAGCGAGAACTCAGGGAGTACATTGAGCGGAACCTGAAGGACATTGGCGGCGCTCGCACCCCAACTATCGTTCACCTGAATTGTCTTATCTAACCAGCAGTTCACGGGAGCCCCCATACGTAGTCGTGAGTTTCCCGCCGCTGCTCGCCCTGTAGCCCGAATCAGTGCGGGGGTATGCCCACCACGGCGATCTGGAACGCCGCCCACAGCGCCGGATCCGCCGACGGATTACGGAGGAGCGCGGAGCGCAGGGCCGAACTCAAAGAGCTGGTGGGGCTCATCGAATCTCGTGACAGATGTCGATAGAAATCTGTCATGAGGACGGCAGTCATCTCATCAGGGACGGACCAGAGTGATGAAATAACCGTCCGGGCACCGCGGGCCAAGGCGGTGTATGACAATCCGAGCATCCCTTCGCTCAAGACTTCCTTGCCGAGGGCCGTCTCGCAGCCGCTGAATACGGCGACCTCGGCGTTTAAGTGAAGGGTCGATAGATCGGCCGCGCGTAATGAATCATCGATTGGCTCGCCCTCTGGGGAATAGGCGCTGAGAATCAGCGAGGAAAGCTGGGGAATTCGTGCATCCACGAAACCGTGAGATGCAATGTGAATGATCCGGTAGCGCGACCAGTCTAATTGCAGGAGCCGAGCGCGGGTCGCATTGAAGCCGTCGAATCCCTCGACCGGCGTGTTGACCAACTGCGCCCGGACCGCTTCGGCCTCTTTGGCCGTTGCCGGTAACCGTTGATAGATGCGATTCGACGGAATAGCGTCGTGGCCTTCCGAAGATGCGGAATGAGGAGGAGTTGGCGCGAAGCGCTGGTCGGAATGGTCATACACGGGATCGGAGACCAGCAGCGCTCGGTCCGGTGGCGGCGACGTGGCCGGTCGTATCGGTGTCAAGAGGATCCACGCCGCAGGGGTCAAGGCGATGTCATGCGAGGCCACCAGATAAGTGGCGTCCGAGCCAGATCGCCGGCGAAGCGCCGCGAAGGGCACGTAATTGAGCGCCGCATCCGGCACCACATACCAGTGGCGGTAAGGGGCGAGCCATGTCTCCAGGGGACGCAAGACGAGTTCATACAGTCGTTCTGCGGCCTCGATCCGTTGCGCTCGCGGCACATCCGCGAGTCGCTTAAGCGCATCGTGAAAGGTGCGGGCCTCGGCCGTAATCGTACCGGGGTCTACCAACTTCACCCACTCAAGTCCGGCCGGCGTGTGCGCCCAGGAGTACGCGGATCGCGATCCGATCCAATAAGCAACGATGGCGGTGTCTACAGGCAGATCCGCACCTGACCGGAGGTTGCGCCGTCTGCCTGCACTCGGCAGTTCCCGACCCATTGGGATACGTGACGCAATCTCGGTATTCAGCGTATCGACCTGGCGCTGCCGCTCGGCAATCTCGCTCCTCAGCCGAATCGCACGCAGGTCTTCCGATCCCGACAGATCCAATCGACTCTCCAGTGAAAACTGAAGGCCGGTGAGCTCTCGATACAAGCGTTCGCGACGCGCGAGGGGTTTTTCCAGCGCTCGGTGAACGGATGGCCCGTAGTCCTCCGAGGCGATATCCCGAAACGAGCGAGCTCGGGCGCTATCGGCCGTTTGGAATGCCGCTGCGGTGAGCCGCGCCGCTTTCGCGGGCTGTCCCAACGCCACCGCCGATTCATGTTGTGCCCAGAGCAGATCGAGCTTCAACTCATAGGCCGCTCTCACGGGTACCTGCATTTGGGCGCGAAGCTCCGGGTTCGCCGTCTGCAGGCGGAGCGATTCAGCATGGGACAGTGCCTCATCCACCGCCGTGAGGCTCTCGGACTCTCTCTTTTCCTCATGGAAGACACGGCTCCGCTCCAAATCGGCCGAGAATTGATCGGTCACCGTGCCGACGCGGTGAAAGACCGGGATTGCGGCTCTCAGGTCCTCGAGGGCTTGGCCCAAATCACCTTGCTCGCGCTCCACGACCGCTCGGGCCAATCGAGCCTGCGCGACGACCAGCGCATCACCGATGGCACCCGGCTTGAGCAGTTCGTCCAAGGCGACCAACGCCTCGTCCGGCCGACCATCAAGCGAGGTATGCGCGGCGAGCTGAATCCGACCGAGCGCCAGCGCGATCGGCTCGGAGGCGAGGGTCAATGACTCACGGTCACAGTCGATCGCCTGCCGATAGTGTCCCCGATCGGCGTACACGGTGGCGAGCGCGCGCAAGGTGGCACGGCGTCCACGACCGTCAAAGTCAGCGGTACGGATCACAAGCGATTTTTCGAGGAACGCCGCCGCCTGATCTCGATCACCGAGCGCGTAATAGGTGACGCCAATGCCGTAGAGGCTCTGCGCTTCTTCCCAGCGATTTTGCGTCTTGACCGCAAGCTCGAGCGCGCGATCATTTAGGCGCAGGGAGTCATCCAGGCGCCCCAGGGCGAAGTTAAGTAGCCCTGTGTTGTTGAGAGTGCCCAAATAGAGCTGCGGATAGGGGGAGGACTCCAGCACCGTAAGCGCTCGATTGAATGCCTCGAGCGCTTGGGGCAGATGCCCAAGGCCCCAGTCACACAGCGCTTCATTCTGAAGAGCGATCGCTTGACGCGGACTTTCCCTCAGTCGGGCAAATGCGTCGCTCGCAGCGCGAGCCGCCGCCACACATTCAGCCGACCGCCCCTCATAGAGATAGGAGAGGGCGATGTTGTTGACTTGCAGGGCGGCATCGTATGACTCTCGCCGACGATGATGGAAGTCGGAGAGCCCCTCGAGGAGATGGCGGGCGTCTTTGAGTAATGCATGGGGTGAAACCGCGTGTTGTTCCGTTGCCGACGGTGCGGCGTCGGTCGCCATTTCGATCCAAGCGGCAGCGATGATGGCCTGCGCGCGAGCCCGGCGATACCGATCGCGGTAGCCCGGCAGATCGATGACCTTCTGTGCCCAGGCGACAGATTGGCGCCACCCCTCGAGATCAAAGTACCAGATGCCGGCGAGCGCGAGCGCCACTTCCGCCCGTAAGTCGACATCCATGCCACCCTCGAGCAACGTCTGCGCGGCCTCGTAGTGCTCGGCGGCACTTGCGTACAGGGCTTGCGTTGAAACGGTCCCCGCGGGTTGATTCCCCAAGCTGATGTGCTGCGCCGCGGCATATTCGGCATCGGCGGCGGCGAGTTCGCGATAGATCCGCAGGCAGACCGGCGATGCATCGAGCGCAGCCCAATCAAACACGGCAACAGCCACGGTGCCGGTCGCCGCTGCATGCTCTTTCCCCGATATCCGCAGCGTCAGAGCGGAGCTATTGTCAGCGTGTAAAATGAGCCGGCGGGTGCCGGTGCGGCGTTCCGGGTGATCGGCTTCGGTGAGCCGATGGCCCGCCGAATCCCGGATCTCGACGAACGCGTCATCACCCGCTTCTCGGACTTCGATAAGCCATTCGTGATGAGCCGGTAGGTGCAACGGCAGCTCGACGGTCTCGGAACCGCGCGTCGTCAGATGGGCATTGAAATCGAGGCGGCCCCGATCAAGGCTCTCGGTGCAGCCCGGTGGATGATTCTCGCCGAACGCGATCGACGACATCAGCAAGAGGGCGGCTGTAAGCAGTAGGACGCCTCGCGAACAGAAAGGCGGGCGCCGATCCCGTTGGGAACCTCGTGAATCGCGGGATATACTCGATTTATGGAAGTCCATGACGCCGACAAGGGAGGACCGGCCTCCGGAGGGAGTGAACCGCGGCTGATTGAACATCCTGTCACCGATCCGCTTGAGCAGCTATCGGCAGTCTATCGCGATTACCCAGGACTCAGGGCGCTCATCCTGCGGCGAGTGAGAGACCCGCATCTCGCCGCGGACATTTTGCAAGATGCAGCAGTGACGACACTCGAAAAGCTGCGCGCTGGCGAAATCTCGCAAGCCAATCGGATCGGTGGGTATCTCTTTCGGGTGGCGCTCAACCATCTGCGCAATTATCGGCGCAAAGATCGAACTGCCCTGTCGAGTTCGGAAGCGCTCGAATCCCTCTCCCACCCCGATGAGAATGGCGGGACGGCGCAAATAGACAGCGCCACCTGGGCGCGAGTGGCTCGGGACGTATTACGGGAGTTGCCGACCCCGCGAGATCGCGATCTGCTCGAGCGCTTTTACCTCAAAGAAGAGAGCAAAGAAGATATCTGCCGGGCGCTCGATTTGACCGAAGAGCATTTCAATCGCGTGATATTCCGCGCCCGCAACCGATTTCGCGAACTCCTTGAGCGGCGGGGTTATACACAAAAGGATTTGCTCACGTGGACCGCGTTGGTCTTGGGTGCAGGAAGCGTTTGTGCAATTCTGACAGAAGGCTGCCGAGTATCGCTATGACCGACGAACGCCGCACCGGGCTCGGACAGGAGTATCTGGCCGATCGGCTCTCCGATTTCGAGCGGGCGGCCTTCGAGAAGCGTCTCGTGAACGAAACCGAATTGGCCCAAGAGCTTGAGATGTCCTTACGCTTTCGTGAAGGTCTCGCTAGGTTACGGGACACAGGGGAATTGGAGGGCCTCCTTCGTCCCCGACGACCGCCGTATCGGTTGGTTTTCGCGGGGCTCGCTGCGGTATTGCTGGCCACACTCATTATCTATGCGGTATATCCCCGCCGCTCGCCGGTGGTCATGGCCGTATCGCCAGCGGCACTCACCGCCCCCGCCACGGCACCCTTAAGGGTAGCGGCGAGTTACTCGTTGGCGCGAATGCGCGCCGCGGTCAATGTCCCGACGTTCCCGCTGCCCTCGACCGGCGCCCTCGAACTTCGGGTGTTGACGCCCTCGGCCGCTTCGGGCCTGTTTCAGGTCGTCTTGGAGAGCACCGGGCCCGACGTCGCCCCATCGCGGATGGGTGCAGTCGATCACGTTCGGCCGGATGGCGACGGGTTCGTCGCCATCTACGTGAACGCCTCGCTCTTAAAATCCGGTCACTATTCGATTACGGTCGACTTGGAGGACTCCGCAGCACCGATCCACGAGCAGTTTGACTTTCGATTACAGCAATTACGCAGCGCCATCGCCCCGGGTTCATGATCGTTGAGACCCAGGCTCCCCGCGCGGAAGGTAGAGGCGTTCGGAGGGAGTGAATCTGCGTTTGCCGCTCGAGTTCCACCGCTGCGACGCCTGCAATCGTGCGCAGAGACGCCACGCGCTCCAATTCGATGGAACCGGTGTAAATCCCCACGCCGGTCAGGGCGGCATCGGATTCAAATCCCAGCGCCCGGCAGGCATCCAGGATGTCATCCGATCGACCGAAGGCATCGTCGGCAAGGGCAATCGCAATTCGGATCCGACTCGTCATAGCACACCAAGCCATTCGATCAGACCTATCCAATACCTTCCGCCAAATCGCGCCTCACGGTGCTTGCACCAATCCGGCACCGACGTCGCGGGCCGGAAGCCCCAAGGGACGTGCCGACCGCCTCAATTGATCCCGTAACTGTCGTCCCCGAAGCGACGGATTCGCCTCAAGCATCAGCGCCGCAATTCCGGCGACATGCGGAGAGGCCATGCTGGTCCCGCTGTGGGCTCGGTACAGTGCCGGTCGCGGCCACGAGGAGCGAACGGCGACACCCGGGCCCGCAATATCCACTTGGCTTCCCTCATGATGGACACCACCACATGAAAAAGGTGCGATTCGGCCATAACAATCGACGGCCGACACCGCGAGGATTGACGGACAATTGGCGGGATGGTCGACCGGCGCAATGCAATCGGGACGCAGACTCGTATTGCCCGTGGCTCCCACGATGAGGGTGCCGGCGGCGAGCGCGCGCTCGGCGACCTGCTCGAAAATCGTCGAATACGGCTCCCCCCGCATCACCGTCGCCCCCACGGATAGCGAGATGACCGCGCAGTCATTGCGGACCGCCCAGTCGATCCCGGTGAGTATGTCGCCGTCCGCTCCGCTGCCGTGGTGATCGACAATCTTCCCCACGTAGAGATCGGCAGCACTCGCCACGCCATACCGGGGCCCTTGATGGGCCACCACCGGACCGCAGGCGACCCCGGCGCAATAGGTTCCGTGGCCATTGGTATCATGGACGGAGCTGTCGCTCACGAACGAGGCCGACACGATGGCTCGCCCGGCAAAGTCCGGATGATCGACGTCGAGGCCTGAATCGAGGATCGCCACTCGAACGCCACGCCCGGTGAACCGAGACGCCGTCACTCGCGTTGCTTGAAGTCCCCAGGTATCCGCTGTCTCATCAAACGGGCGCTCAAACCCCGCGAAGGGCTGAAAGGCGGTCGCCTCCGAACTACCTGCGTTGGCGCTGTGCGCCACCTCAATGGCGCGTTCAGGCTCGATCGATAGGAGGCTCTGCTCAGTGCACACACGGAGCGCCTCCACTTGGTCCGGGTCGACAGCAATCAGTCCCGCATCCACGGCAGGGAAGACGACGCCCTCCCCCTGTGTCAGGCGCGAGACGCCCGATGCCAAGCCATCTGCGGCACCGCGGATGCGCACCGCAGCGATCTTCCAAAGCATTCGGGTGGCGTGCATCGCGGATCCTTGGCGCAGCAGCATGAGACATCGGGCCGGTCGCAGGGAGTTGTTCAAATCAGTGGTCTGTAGGGCATGAATCCATTTCGATGCAAACGCCCGAGCGCGTCGACATTCTATTCGCGTCAATCGCTCACTCATCGCCTTCATTCATTCATTCGAATCCATGGATAGTAGCGGGGCTCTGTCGTGACGCAGTGCGTTTTCTCAGCAGGCCCGCATAAATCCTCTTTTCGCTTACACCCGGGTGAGAAGAATTCGGTGATCGATACAGATATCTAGAGCGTCGGCTTGTGACTGCAGGGAAACGCTCGGTGGTGAGATCGCATAAGGATTTAGCAAAGCTCACCGCCGCCGCACTTGACCTAGGGGCAACACCCGCGCAGACGGGGCGATTGAATGCGACGGAACATCCAGTTGGATGAGTACAAGAAAACAACCATCATGATAGGGAGATCACCATGCTGCTGAAGGAACACTTTGAAGGCATCGTCCGCAAGATTAGCGATGCCAAACGGGGCGACCCCACCTTAGGTCCTCTGACCAATCTGCCCGGAACCTGGCAAGGCAGCGGAACCGGCTGGAATATGATTGCGCTACCAGTCCGAAACGGGGTTGCGCCCCATAATTTTCGCCTGCTCCTCAATCAATTCAATGAAACCTTGAGCTTCACCAAGCTCGACGGCCCGGTCCCCAACCGCGGTCGACCCTTGGACCAGTTCGGCGTCGCACTCCAATACATCCAAGACGTCGGGCAGGTCGCCGCGGTTGACTCCGTCGGATCCGCCATATCGCCGCTCGGAGCCGCGGCGATCCACCACGAACCGGGCTTCTTCATCAATTTCTCGGAGCCGTTGACCCATGGCGAGGATCATCTCCTTGACCTCGTTCGCTTAGGAAGCATCCCTCACGGCGATGCCGTCAATGCACTCGGATTTTCCGATACGTTTGCCAATGCCAGCTTCCCGGATATTACGCCGGCCGCCATTGGCGATTTCTCCTCATTACCGATTGGTGCGGGACCCCGAGATCTATCGAATCCTTATTTGGCTCCCTACAAGAAGTTCCAAGGCATCGCCAATAGCTTCAAGGGCGACGTGACATCAGCCGTGGTACCGAACTTCCCGGGATTCGATCCGAATACCCCGCTCGATTTGCTGGTCTTCGCTCCCCAGGGCACTGCGCCGCCCAAGTTCAAAACCGTCACTCGGCTTATTCTCGACACCCACCTCGGTGGGAACATCGTCAATACCCCCTTCATTGTCAGACAAGCGGATTCGACGCAGATGCGCTTCGTCATGTGGATCGAGGAGTTTGACGACAGCACACCCGGCACGCCGCACTTTCAACTGCAATATGCGCAGAAGGTCTTGCTGGAATTCTTCCCCTCGCTCGACCAGCCGCATCGCAAGATCATCTGGCCGCATATCTCCATCAATACGCTGAAGTTCCAACCGGGTTCGGCCTGATGCCAGGGTGGCTCCGTGAACATCGCTCGCCTGCACAATCCGCGGCGGTGGTTATGCACGCGTGTCAGAGTCGGGCGGTGCCCCAATTGGTCTTCGACACCGTAGGGGGTCGGTAACCCGCATCCCATGATTCGACACGAGAGAACATCGCCGCATAGATAGGGAGATCAAATTCATGTTGGCAGTCGATTGGAACGTTGCACTCCGTTATGCAAGCCTCGTTGCAATTGCATACTCCGTAGACCCATCGGCCGACTACAACCCGGCCACGATAGCCACTATCAAGACGGCTGGGTTCTCTTACCTACACACGATCTATGGTGACGAACTGGCGACCGATATCAATCCGAATATCGGAAAGATTGACAGTTTTGGTTTCCTCGCCTCATCCGATCAAGGCGAACTCGTCGCGATTATTCGAGGCACCGTCACCATCATGGATTGGGTGCACGACGCTGCGTTTCTCATGTTACCGTGTCCTATTGGTCACGGCACTGGGTTGACTGAGGATGGATTCACCAGTGTCTATCGCTCGCTCCGAATCGGGCGAAGCAATAGCGATCCCAGCCTGAGGGAGGCTGTTAGTGCCATTTTCTCGCAAGGCGGAATCACAACCGTGACCGTTGCCGGTCATAGCTTAGGCGGCGCGCTTGCCCACCTGCTTGGCTTGGACGTGGCATTTAATACACCCTGTCGTGACCCCCAGGTGTACACCTACGCGAGCCCTCGTGTAGGCGATCACATTTTCGCCTCAATCTACAACTCGTCGGTTCCCCATACCTATCGGATTGTGAATCGGCAGGATGTGGTTCCACAGCTACCGCCTATTCTGCCGTTGCCCTACGAGCACGTGAATACCAAGTACGAACTCAATCCTCCCCCCGGGAAAGTGGCCGGTACGATCCTCTGCATGCATCAACTTGCGACCTACCTTTGGTTGATGGACCAGCTGGCCGGCAACAACACCTGGCAGTTGACCAAGGGCTGCCAACCGAGGGCGCCCACTACGGAGGCCGCGTTCGGTGCTGCGGGATCGACAGCCGTCGCGGGGTGATCGCCCTACGCATCACAATGAACTCTCGCGTCGTGAAACACTGACAAGGTAGTCGAACAAGGAGAGCCAATGACGGATTTTCTCAACCCAAAGTCGATGGTGACGCCCGGCATGGCCGGAGCACTGGTCATGTTCCTGTCCAACGCGATTTGTTTTCAGTTTCCAGAACATTCGCCTCGATGGGCGGCGCTCATCTTGAGTTTTGCGTTGGGAGCCATGGTCATCGCCGCTGTCAACTTACGGCGTCTGCCGGCCGCCGGCTTCTGGCTGATCAACTCGCTCATCCTCTTTGCTGTGGCTGCGGGTTCCGCAGGAGTCGCCGCCAAGGCCACCGCTGAAACGACAGCGAACACTGCGGCAATCGCTAGTTTTTTTATACCTGGAGCCATCGCGCAAACAGCTGGTCAGTCGACGCCCCGCGGCGCCCTCCAAGGTTGCCCTTCAAGCACAATTGGCGACAATCAGTGCTCAATTGGCTGCACAAAATCAGCAACACTTAGACACGCAACAGCAAGTCGCTGCCGCAGTTGCGGCCGTCAAGGAAGCGGACGCGAAGCGTCAAGCGGTGGAGACGCAGCGACTGCTCGACGCGCAGAAACCCACTCCAGCCTCGATGG
>Ga0116226_10005590_pt1 | contig 11234 bp, 8 predicted proteins | sample S1TSphfallax_FD_89692 | JGI IMG/M metagenome (GOLD analysis project Ga0116226, IMG submission 89692) | Host-associated microbial communities from peat moss isolated from Minnesota, USA - S1T2_Fa - Sphagnum fallax MG | ecosystem: Host-associated > Plants > Peat moss > Unclassified | place: USA... | reverse complement strand
TGAGCCAGGTGGGTATTTTTAAGGAGATGGTGGATTTGACGGGGTTGATTGTGACGAAGCTGGATGGTTCGGCGCGCGGTGGCATTGTGGTGGCGTTGGCCGAAAAGTTTTCGCTCCCCATCCATGCGGTTGGGACGGGTGAGCAGATGGGGGATTTAAGGGAGTTTGACCCGGTGGAGTTCGCAAGGGCTTTGGTGGGGGGGTAGGGGTTGGTTGGTTAGGAATGCTCCACGTGGAGCATTGAGGTGTTTTTGGCTTTCTAACTTATTGTTAGTACAAAATTTCTTTAAAAATAGACGCTCAAAAACGGGTTTATTTCATAGTATCGGAATGTTTTGGATTTTCATTGATTTTGGTAAGTTTTTGGTTTTGTTTGGGTTTTTTGGTGGTTTTGAGAAAGGCGTGGATGCCAGCTTTCGCTGGCATGACGGTGTGGGGCTGGTAAGGGGTTGAGTTTGAAGGTTTTTGGGTGGGTGGAGGGTTGACGCGAACGTTAACCCCTCCGGACGATTCAGGCGGCTTTTTGGTGGTGTTTGGCGGGGTGGAGTTGGGCGCCGTCTGTGGCGCGGTGGATGGTGAGGTGGGGCAGGTAAAGCGCCGGTAGGGTGGCGCGGCAGACAAAAGCGTGGTGGCCGGTGCCGATGCCGGACGGGGCCAGGTCAGCGCGATAATCGCAGGCCAGGATAGTGGCGTAGCGGCGGCCGCTTAAGCGGATTTCGAGCAGGATGGGGAGGTGTGGGTTGGCGGTGTCTTGCGCCCAGCCTTCGATGCCTTGCGTGGTGATCTGGTCGATGCAGCCGCGCAGGGGGCCGGGTGCATGGGCGGGGAGGAGGGGGCGCAGGGCCGCCTCCAGGGCCGGGCCGTGTTCGGGGCGGGGCGCGCAGAGCGTTAGTTGGTCCGGGGTTTGGTAGTCTGGGTAAAGGGCCCAGAATTCGGCCTGGTTGTGGAATTGGGTGCGCAGGCTGGGGGCATCCGCAAAAGTTTCGGACCAGGCGCCTTCGGCTTGGATGCAGTCATGGTGCGAAAATTCTATCTGGATGTAGTCGATCGTTTGGTCCGGCCGGTCCTGGCGGATGGTGAGGCCGTTGATGAGGTTTTTGGCGAGGATGAGGGTTTCACCGAGCAGCATGGAATGGCCGGGGGAGATGAAGAGGTCCCGGTGCGGCAGGGTGCCGTCGAGGGCGCCTTTGGTGATGTGGACGGGCCATTTTTCGGGGTTATTGGCCAGGAAATGCGGGGCGTAGGATTGGCGGCCGAGCCATTTGATTTTTTGGATGCCGCCGAAGCGGGTGATGACTTCATCGCCGATATTCAGTGTTTCGATGGGTTGCTCGCCGCTGGGGGTGAGGATGCGGGTGCCAGCCAGGTAGCAAAGGGCAATATCCGTGCCGCCATGGCCATCCGAGGTCAGATAGAAGGGCTGGGTGGCACCAATGCCGGTGAAGGTGAGATCCAGCGTGCCGCCAGTGGCCGCGGCATCCGTTATCGCCAATGTGCCGCCGCTATTGGCATTGAGCGTGGTGGGGCTGGTGAAAGAGAGATCGCTGATGTCGAGTTCGTCGGTCAGGCCGAAACCGGCGATGGTTTGGCCCGCCGCGAGTTCGGCGCCGGTGCCTTCCAAGGTCCAGGGGGCGCTGCCAAAACTGATGTTCGAGAAGCCGGTAAAGGTGCCGTTCAGGTTCAGGCTGCCGGCGGTGGTGCCCGCGAGGTTAAGAACGCCGATGCCGGCGGCATCATCCACCGCACCGATGAAGACGGCGCCGGCGCCAACGTCCAGGGTGACGGCGCCAATGCTGTTGTAGATTGCATCCGTCGAGCCAGAGATTGTGCCACGGTTGAGGACGGTACCGCCCCCCCGATAAAAATAAATACCATCCCCAAAATTACCCGTACCCGCGATGATGGCGCTGTAGCCATTGCTGACATAGTCTGCAGCATCAACCAAAATCCCTGCGCCACCGTATTTGGAAATTGTGCCGCTATTAAGAACGGTACCCTTATTGCCTAATTGTATGCCAATGATGGTGCCGCTACTGCTGTTGCTCACGTAGCCAGCATAGTTTATGTCAACCAGCACACCAATGGTCCCGCTGTTAAGGACGGCACCTTCGTGTAGTGAGACCCCAAGAAGGCTATTGGTTATGGTGCCACTGTTGAGTAGCGTGCCAGTGCCCAATATATATACCGCGTGATTTCGACCCGATACTGTACCCTGGTTGGTGATGGTGACGTTGTAGAGGCTGGGGCCACTGTAAATGGCGTCGTCGGCGGAGGTTTCGACGGCGCCGGTGTTGGTGACCGTGATGTTGGTGGCGTAGCCGTTGGCGCCGAGGGGGACCGTGTTGCTTAAGCTGGTGCTGATGGTGGTGACGAGGGGGATGGCGAGGGTGGTGGCGGTGCCATCCGAGCTTAAGGTGATGGGATGGTTGGGGTTGGGGGCGGCGCTGAGGCTGACGGTTTCCGTGCCGCCGCTGCTGTTGGTGAGGACGAGGCCGGTGCCTGCGACGTAGCTGTCGGAGACCGCCGCGAAATCCGAGATGATGAGGGTGTTGCCGCCGTCAAAGCCGGTGATGGTTTCACCCGAGGCGAGTTCGGCGATGTCGCCTTCAAGCGTCCAGCCGGCATTGCCGACACTGATCTGGGAGAAGCCGGAAAAGGAGGTGCCCATGTTGAGGGTGCCGGGGGCGGCCCCGGCCAGGATGAGGATGCCGCCGCCGGCAACATCTTTCACCGCGCCGTCAAAGATGGCGCCGGCGCCCACGGCGAGGGTGAAGGCGCCAGAATTGTTGTAGATCGCGTCGTTAGCCCATTCGCTGTTTGGGCCGGCTATGATGGTGCCGCTGTTGAACAGGGAACCGCCATCGGACAAAAGAACCGCGCCGCTGAATCCCCCAATAATTGTACCAATATTGTTGGCAGTAAGGACGTCGCCGGATTGAACCATTATGCCGTACTGGCCACCTATGATGGTGCCACTATTGTTAAAAATAGCGGTTGGATTGTCAAATTGTGTCCCGATCCCTGCGCCATCTATTAGGCCGGTGTTGAGTACCGTGCCAAATCCATTGGTATAGATGGCGGTGCCGTTAGTGTTGTTGATCTTACCATCGTTGGTGAGGGTGAAGTTGGTGACGCCTCCGGGCACATAAACCGCATAGTTTGCCGATCCGGCATTGACGGTGCCGGTGTTGGTGATGGTGAGATTGGCGCTGTAGGAGGCGCTGCCGAGGGTGATGCCGTTGGCGATGTAGGTGTCGATGGTGGTGGTGGACATGGCAAGCTCCTCGACATCAGGCAGGATTGATCCCTAACGGTGAGTTTTATCTCCGCTGCAAAATCTGACAAGGTGAATTTTGGTTAAATTTTCGGCCATGGCGGATATTTTGTGTATGTTTTCTTTATATTACGAGACAATACACTCAGGGTTGTGGAGGGTTGTTTTAGGCTTTTGCTTGTTTTGGGAAAGGACTGGATCGCCACGCGCGCCCAAGAGGCGGCTCGCGATGACGGATTTGGGGCGTTTTTCCCTTAATGCCCGGCGTTGGTGGCTGAAAAATCCGGGGCTAGGCCGCTTGCCGCTAGTTGGGCGGCGAGGGCGGATTTTAGTTTGGAGAGGCCGGCTTCTGATTTGCTCTCGGCGCGGGCGACCAGGACGGCTTGGGTGTTGGAGGCGCGGAGCAGCCACCAGCCATCTGCCGTGGTTACCCGTACGCCGTCTGTGTCCGATACCGTCTCGCCGCTGGCTTTCAGGCGTTCGGCGACTTCCTTCACCACCTCGAATTTACGCGCCTCCGTGCAGTCAAACCGCAATTCCGGGGTGTTCACCACATGCGGCAGGCTGTCATAGAATTCTGCCACGGTCTGCGAGGAGCGGGCGATCACGCCCAGGACCCGCACGGCGGCGTAGAGGGCGTCGTCAAACCCGTACCATTTATCGTTATAAAAAATATGCCCGGACATTTCGCCCGCCAAAGGGGCGTTGGTTTCGGCCATTTTGGATTTGATCAGGCTGTGCCCGGTCTTCCACATCAACGGTTTGCCGCCGGCCTTGGCGATTTCATCGAATAAAATCTGGCTGGCTTTGACGTCCGCGATGATGGTGGCACCGGGATGTTCCCGCAGCACGTCGCGCGCCATCAGGATTAAAAACTGGTCGCCAAACAGAATATGCCCGGCATTATCGACAATGCCGATCCGGTCAGCATCACCATCAAACGCCACGCCGACATCGGCACCCTGTTTTTGCACGGCGGCAATGAGCTGCTCAAGATTCTTGGCCACCGTCGGGTCCGGGTGATGGGCTGGGAAAGTGCCGTCGATCTTGCCGTTCAGAACCGTGTGTTTACCCGGCAGTTTGGCCAAAAGTTTGGTCAGCACATCGCCAGCGGCGCCATTGCCGTTATCCCACACGATTTTTAACGATTTTGCGCCATCCCAGTCTTCCAACAGCCGCGCCACATAAGCCTCGGAGACATCCTTATGGGTGACAGACCCCTTGCCCTCCGGCACGACCTGGCCGGCAGCGGCGCGGGTGCCAAGGTCCAGAATCTGCTTGCCAAAAAACGGCTTTTTGCCGAGCATCATCTTAAAGCCGTTATAATTGGCCGGGTTGTGGCTGCCGGTTACCATCACCGCGCCATCAGTGGGCCCGGTGAAGGCGGCATAATACAGCATCGGCGTCGGGCCTTCACCCACAGCGACCACGTCCGCGCCGCTGGCGGTCAGGCCCTCGATCAGGGCTTTTTCCAGCATCGGGGAAGACAACCTGCCATCGCGTCCAACCGCGATTTTGCGGCCGCCGGCCTCGATGACGATGGAGGCAAACACCCGCCCAATGGCAAAAGCGTCGGCCGGGCCGAGGCTCTCACCCACAATGCCGCGAATATCGTATTCACGCAGCGAGGTGGCGTGAAACTGGTGCGCAAAACTCATGGGAACCCCTTAGGCGTTGCAATAAAGTTTTAGAAATTCCCGCACCGCCGGCCCCAGATCCGGCCGGGCCAGGGCAAAAGCGATCTGCGCTTCCAGAAACCCCACCTTGTCGCCGCAATCAAAGCGCTTGCCCTCAAATTTCAGGCCATGGAAGGGCGCATGGCCGATCATCTGCGCCATCGCATCCGTCAGCTGCACCTCATTGCCGGCGCCGCGGTTCATCTCGCTCAGGAAGGTGACAACCTCCGGCAGCAGCACATAGCGGCCGATGATGGAGAGGTTGGAGGGCGCATCTTTCGGCGCCGGTTTCTCAACCAGGCCCTTCACCTCGACACGGTCGCCCGTCACATCGCCGATTTGCAGAATGCCGTAGCGGTTGGTCTGCTCGGGCGGCACCTCGCTCACCGCCACCACATTGCCGCCGGTCTCATGATACACATCAGCGAGCTGTTGCAGGCAAGGGGTCTGGCTCAGCACCAGGTCATCCGGGAGCAGAATGGCAAAGGCGTCATCGCCAATAAAAGCGCGGGCGCACCAGATGGCATGGCCGAGCCCCAGCGGCACTTGCTGGCGCACGGTGGAGATGGAGCCAGGCGGCATCGCCTCCTCGCGCAGCAATTCCAGAGCCTCGCGCTTGCCGCGCTCGGCCAGGGTCGCTTCCAGCTCAAAGGCAATGTCAAAATGGTCGATCAGCGCGGTCTTGCCGCGGCCGGTGACCATGCAGAATTGCTCGATGCCGGCGGCGCGGGCCTCATCCACGGCGTATTGGATGAGCGGCTTGTCCACCACGGGGAGCATCTCTTTGGGCATGGCTTTGGTCGCCGGCAAAAAACGCGTGCCAAGACCGGCCACGGGTAATACGGCTTTTCGCAGTGGTTTAACCAAGTCTTTGCTCCCGAAAAAGTTGATATAGGCGGCGCGATTAAAGGGCGCTGTTAATTTGGTGTAATTAAGAAGAAAGCAGTTCTTTTTTTGTAAAAAAAGAACCAAAAAAACTTTTGCTCCCTGGGTGTGTGGCATCGCCGGTGCCACATCTCCTGTGGACAAAAGTTTTTTTGCTTCTTTTTTTTCAAAAAAAGAAGACTCTTCCTTCCCTTAGCTTGGCGTGGTCTTAGCCTGTGATTGTGGAATTTTCTGGTCAGCACCTGTCATCGGGATGAAGAACACCCCAATATCCCGCCGCGAATGGATCTTTCCTCCCGCATCCTTGCGGTAGACGTAGAGCACCTGGCCGCGCTTGAACGGCTGACCGATGGGGATGATCATGCGGCCGCCGGGCTTGAGCTGGGCGAAAAGGTCCGGCGGGGCGTATTGCGCGGCGCAGGTGACGATGATGATGTCGAACCCGCCTTGCACTTCTGGCCAGCCATAATAGCCATCCCCCACCTTGGTGGTGACGTTGGTGTAGCCGAGGGGAGCAAAAATTTTCTTAACCGCCGTGCCGAGCGGCTCGATGATCTCGATGGAATAGGCGTGGTCGACGATGCGGGAGAGCAGCGAGGATTGAAAACCGCTGCCGGTGCCGATTTCGAGCGAAATCTCGCCGGGTTTGGGGGCGCAGACCTGCGTCATATAGGCCTGGCCGAGATAGTCGGAGAGGGCGGAGCCGTAGCCGATGGGGTAGGCTTTTGCGGGTTGTTCCCATGCCTCGGCGCTGAATAGGCGATGGTCTGGGTAGTAGTAGTGATAATATTCGCGTGGCAGGGCCTGGAAGGCGGCCAGGACCAGAGGATCGGCCGCGCCAAATTTGCCTGTGAGATAGCTTTCGATGAGTTTTAGCGCGGGGCCTTTGCGGGCCTGAATGGCGTCGAATTGCGCGTCTGTCAGCGTGACCGGGCGTCCGGAGGCGGCCATGGCGGTTTGGAAGGCTTCACGTGTCCAGGGTTGGCCGTTGGGGGTCATTGGCACGGATAGGGCCGGCCCCGGCACCGGCGGCGGCACCTGAACGGGACGGAGAGGGGCAATCGGTGCGGGAGCCGATGTCTGCGCGAAAGCCGGTGTGGCGGCCAGCGCGGCGGCGCCGGTCAAGAGTCCACGGCGGCGGATTTTTTCAGGGCAAAAAACCAAAATCGTTCTCTTCTCAGGGCTGGGAAACTCAGTGCGGCGATTCCATACAGTAAAACCGCGCCGGCTAAAACCGCATGTAAACCGATATTTCTGAGGAGCAAATTGGCCAGTGGCGTGGCCACGACCGAGAAGGCGCCATTCAGCCCCCAGGCCCAGGGGAGAAAGAATTTCTGGTCCAGCGCCGCCAGCCCCAGCGGGAAGGCCAGACCCATGGCGATGCTCACTGGCGCCATCGCCAGCACGACGACTGCAACGCGCAAGCCGTAGGGCAGGCCGCCAGCGGCGAGCATAGCGGGGGTGGAGAGGCAAAACATCAGCGCGCCCCAGATGAATATGGCGAGTGTGGCGCCCCAGATGGCGGGTTCCGCCATGGCGCTGAAGCGGGCGGAGCAAAAGCTGCCGAGGCCGGAGAAAATCAGCATGGTGCTGAGCACGATGGAGAATCCGGCGGCGCGGTCATCGAGGAAGGCGCTGGCTTTTTCGATGCCGAAAATCTCGATGAACAGGAAGCCGAGCGCCAGGACGGAGAAATACACCGCCGGGCGCACGATGCCGGCCTCGCCGCGTTGCCGTTTGGGGGCGGCCAAAGGCACGGCCAGGACCAGGAGGGCCAGAAAAATCGCCTGCGCCAGCACGGCAAGGTTCACCAGCGCGCCGATTTCCGGCTGCGGCAGGATTTGCAGCCGGGCCAGGAGGAGGGAAAGCTGGTTCAGGCGCAGGATGGAATAGAAAGCCGGGCGGTCATCGGTGACGGGGCGGAGGTCAAAAGCCTGGGCTGAGATGGTGGGCTGGCCGGCCAGGATGCCGGCGGCTTCGTCGGCCAGCGAATCATCATCGCCGGTGGAGGTGATGGTACCGGCGTCAAAGGAGACGGCGGGCAGGTCGTTATAGAGATTGGCGCGCGCGCCCACCACGTCGAGGCCGTTATAGTAGGAGACATCGAAAGAGCGGTCATTGCACCATTTGGCGAGTGCGGAAATTTGGGCGGGCGAAAAAGGCGTGGGGGAGACCAGGATGCGGGCATTCCAGGCGGAGCGGTAGACGATCACGTATTTTGACGGGTCGCTCACGCCGTTCAGGGCCAGGCCGGCGCGCACGGTGCTCATCATGCGGAGCGCGTAGGCGGGAAAATCCTGGATGGAGACGGGGATGGAGAGGATGCCGCCGGGGGTAAGCGCCCGCAGATCGGATGCAAAAGCCTCGGCGGAGATGGCGGTGACGTTGGCGGGGGCGGCATCCATGAAATCGGCGGAGATGTCGATGAGGGTGTATTTTTGGCCGTTCAACACGGCGGCGCGGGGATTTTCTGGGCTGAGGGTGACGCGCGGGTCGGGGGTAAGGGCGGGGGAGCCGCCAAGGCCGTGCTTCAGGGCGGAATACATGACGCGTTCGGGTGCGAGGGCGGTGACGTGATGGGCGCCCAAGGCGAGGACTTCGGCGGTGCGGAAGCCGCCGGAGGCGCCGATGAGCAGCACGTCGGGGTTTTTGAGCAAGGCGTAGGGCCCGGCATCCAGCGCGCCGGGGGCGTAGCCGGCTGGGCTGGTGCCGGGGCGGGGCAGGCTGGCGATGCGGATGCCGTCCCGGTACAGGCCGAAACTGCGTGGCGGATCAGAATAGCCGAGCATGGCGGCGTCGTTGGAGATGTCGGTGTTCACGCGTTCGGTAAAATCATCCAGGAGTATAAATTCGCCGCCCGGGCGCTCGACGCGGGCCAGGGTCTTGGCGCCGGGGGTATGGGCGGGGGGGTAGATGGGTTTGTATTGGCTCACCACGGCTTGCGGGCCGAGGGCGAGCAGCATTTCGGCGCCGGCCAGAACTACCAGGCCGGCGATGCCGGCTTTTAGGCGGTGCGCGTCCAGGAACCAGGGGGCCAAGGCCAGAGCGGGGAGCAGAGCCGGGATCAGGGCGAAGGGGGAGCAAACATACATCAGCGCCAGGACCAGGACGGAGCCAGCGCCGGCGCCCAGGAGGTCAGCGGCGTAGACCCGGCCGATTTGGGCGGCGTTGGTGACGAAGCAGAGGGAGATGAAGAGGCCGGCGCCGAAGAAGAAGGGTAGGAGGGCCAGATAATAGAGGCCGATGTTTAAGAGCTGCGGGGCGTAGGTATCCGGGTTCTGCATTTGCAGCGGGTTGAACGGATTTTGCACCGTGGCGGTGTAACCCAGCGCGCCGCTGGCCAGGAGGAAGGCGGGCAGAGCGGCCAATAGGAGGGCGGCGTGGCGTTTTAGGAAGGTCTCGGCGAGTGCCAGGAAGACGCCGGAGAAGGCGAGGCCGGCCATGACGATGGAGATGACCCAGTAGCCGTAATCCGACCAGCTCGCGACGGCGAAGTAGCGGGTGAGGGCTGTTTCCATCCCCACGGCAGCGAGTGAAACAAGAAAGAGGGGTAGGAATTTCATTTTTTGGCTTCACAAAAAACTATTGGGGTCTGGGGCCTCTCGGCCCCAGCGGGGGTCCAGGGGGCGGAGCCCCTTGGCCTTGCTTTCTTATAGCCCATTGTCTCGTAAAAAAGCCCCCATGAGGGTGTTAAATTGTTTGGCATTATCCACGAACAGCGCATGGCCTGCATGGGGGAAAATGGCGATGGTGGAATGGGGGCGGTCTTTTGCTAGATTATCGGCCTGGCCTTGGAGGTGCGGGCGCACGGCGTAGAGGACGGGCACGCTGGTGGAGAATAACGCCTCCTTCCAATAGCTGCGATTGACGGGGTAGCGCAGCAGCAAATAGGCGTCGGGCTCAGGGGTGCGCAGGGCGGCTTCGGTGAGGCGGTTGAGGTAGGCTTGCGGCTGTTTGGTGTGGAACATGGAGGCCACGAAGGCCCGCATATATTGCGCGTGGGTAAGGATGGGGAAGCGATGGGGTGTGGGCGGTGATGGCGTGGGGGGCGGGTTTTCGCCGACGGAATTGTCGATAAGCACCATCGCCGCGACGCGGGAATCACCGGATTGGTGGATATAGGCCAGGCTATCGAGCACGCCGAGCGACCAGCCGACCAGCACGACCCGGCCGGGCAGGCGGTTGATGAGTTCGGCGATATCCTGCCCGCGGCGGCTTTGGATATAGCCGCTCGGGGCGATTTCCGAGAGGCCCTGGCCACGCGGGTCGAATTCCACCACCTGATAGTGCTTGGAAAAATATTTTTGTTCCGGCCCAAAAATCCAGCCTGGCATGGTCCACCCGGGCACGAACACAATCACACGGGCGTTTTTCGGGCCGGTTTCGGTGTAGTGCAGGCGGACATTGTCGGAGGTGATAAAATAATCGTCTTTTGCTCCCGCCGGGCATGCCCAAAGCAAACACAGTAATGCCAGGGTGCGTGCGGCTTTACGCATCCAAAAACACCATCGCGGCCTGGCCCGCGCCCATGCCGACCAGCAGCCCGGCCAGTACGTCGCTGACATAGTGATAATTTGCGCCCACCAGGCCCAGCATCACGCTCCCCGTCACCGCGCCATAGACCACCCGCCATCGCGGTGCTTTGCACCATAGTACCCAGAGCGGTGCCGCCACATAGGTCGTGTGGCCGGAGGGGAAGGCGCCGTAGAGCGGATTATCGGTAAAGGGCTGGAAGGCGTAGAGGTGATAATCCAGCCAGGCATAGGGCCAGGGCCGGCCGAACAGAAATTTTAATTCGTCTTTTACCGCAGCAGCAGCGATGGTGGCGAGGCTGACCGTCAACCATAGCCTGCTCGACTCTCGCGCCTGGACGCGCCGCCATACCGCGCGGAGCAAAAATAATGTGGCCAAAGGCAGCGCCAGCAGAGAGGGGGCGGCGCAGAGTTGAAACACCAGTTTCAACGGTTTTAACCCCGCGCAATACATCGCCACGGGCTGGTCGACGAACAATACGCATAGCAAAATCGCCAGTAGTGCGGGCAGGAGGAGCAAAACTATGGGAGCAACACGGTGCTGCCGGTGGTGCGCCGCGCCTCCAGCGCCTCATGCGCTGCTGCTGCATCGGCCAGCGCAAATGTCTGGTTGACCTGGATTTTCACGGCACCCGAGATCACCACATCGAAGAGTTCGGCACTCACCGCCAGCAAATCCCCATGCGTGGCGGTGTAGGTGGCCAGGCCCGGGCGGGTGAGGAACAGGCTGCCTTTGGCGCCCAGGACCGAAATATCAACGGGCGGGATGGAGCCGGAGGCACTGCCATAGCTGACCATCAACCCCAAAGGCGCCAGGCAATCCAGGCTGGCCGCAAACGTGTCTTTGCCGACAGAATCATACACCAC
>Ga0116226_10005589_pt1 | contig 11235 bp, 13 predicted proteins | sample S1TSphfallax_FD_89692 | JGI IMG/M metagenome (GOLD analysis project Ga0116226, IMG submission 89692) | Host-associated microbial communities from peat moss isolated from Minnesota, USA - S1T2_Fa - Sphagnum fallax MG | ecosystem: Host-associated > Plants > Peat moss > Unclassified | place: USA... | reverse complement strand
TCCCTTGAGCGATGATCCCTTCGTCAAGCTGCCCGCTGTGGATGCCTGACGATCAACCGGCCAACCTCGCCGGAGATCACGACGATGCCGTCGCTCTTACACCACTCAACGGGACACGATCACTGCGGCATCATAGGAACCATCCAATGCGCCCCGTCAAAGCGAACGGAAACAGAATGACCAAGGTCCAAATCGAGTTACCCGACGCTACGGCCGAGGCCGCGCAGGCCGCCGGATTGCTGACTTCGGAGGCGCTTGACCGTCTGTTGTCAAACGCACTGCGTAGACGACAGGCCGCCGACTGGCTGCTGAATATTGCTGACGAGGTAGCTGCTGCCGGGGTGTCCCCTATGCCGGAGGCAGAGATCCAGGCCGAGGTGAAAGCATCGCGGGAGGCCCGGCGGCATCGTGCTGCTGGTGATTGACACCAACGTCCTGTTGTCCGGACTGCTCTGGCACGGTCCACCGCACGCGCTTCTTGGTAAGGTGCGCGATGGCGTTGCCGATTTGGTTCTTAGCCCGGCACTGATCGCGGAACTCGCCGATGCATCGCACGCCCTAAGTTTGCAGGCATCCTGGCGCGGTCAAGTCGCTCGCAGAGCGCATTCTGGCCGAACTGCGTTCGCTCGTTGACATCGTTGCGGCCCCGCCCTTGCCGCAGCCGATTTGCCGGGACCCGGACGACGATGCCGTGTTGGCCTGCGCCTTGGCGGCTCGGGCCGATCTCATTGTGTCCGGCGACGAAGACTTGCGTGTCCTCGCCATATTCAAGAACATCCCGATCGTTGCTGCGGCTGAGGCGCTGGCACGGCTCGACAAGTAATGGAGACCTTGTCCAACCGTGCCAATGGTCTACATCGCAATTTGGTGCAATGTCCGCTTTCGGGAATCGGCGCTGATCCGAGGAACGACCGCCATGGGCGCGAAGCGGAAATGGAACCAAACGATCAGCGGACGCCGGATGTCGTCAATAATTTCCCATATAGTCGCGTTTCCCCACCTCCAATCCATTGTGACGGAGGATCCCGTAGGTGGTCGTGACGTGGAAGAAGAACTGCGGCAATCCATAAGTCAGGAGATAATTTTGTCCGCTAAATCTCTTTTCTTTCGGGGTTCCAGCCCGGGTGATTATCTGTCGATCTTCGCTGCCGTCGAATTGTGCGGGAGCGAAACCGTCGAGAAATGTCAGCGTCTTCGCGATTAACGCCTGCAACTCCTCAAATGTTTCCTCCTTGTCGTCGTTCATTGGAACGTCGATGCCTGCCAAACGGGCCGAAACGCCTCTGGCGAAATCGCAAGCAATCTGAACTTGGCGGCTCAGCGGAAACATGTCCGGGAACAGGCGGGCCGATAGCAATATCTGCGGCTCGACTTTTTTCTCGGCACAATAGGAGTGCGCCTTTCCTAAAATGTCATTCAAGCCGCCGAGCATCTGCTTGAAAACGGGTATCGAAGCCGCGTACATCGAGATCGTCATGCTGTTTATCCCACTAGCCCGCCGGAATATCCGGCTGACGGAATTTAACCATTGATGGACGTGGATGTAACCTCGATACGGTTACGCCGTCGGCAAGACTCCATGCCGCGCAAGCGCTCGAGTATGAAGTGGTTCCGCTGATTGCGGAAGCGAACCAACTTGCCGGTCGTCTCAACCCCCTTCTGCGCGAGTCGATCGGCGATCTCGTCCGTTCGACGAACTGCTATTATTCTAATCTTATGGAGGGTCACGACACACACCCGCGCGACATCGAGCGCGCGCTCGCCAACGATTTCTCGTCCGCGCCAAAGAAGCGTGATTTGCAGCAGGAAGCGGTGGCACACATCCATGTCCAACGGCTCATTGATACCGGTCACGATCCCGACGCATGGCCCGCATCAGCCGCCTATGGGGCTGCTTACCCAGGCCGACGAACCGCGTGAAAGCGATCGTGACGGCCGAGGAAATCTCACTCAGCGTGGCCTCATCGAGTTCTGCAAATTTTTTCTTGATCGGTCGGTCGACCAGATTCGCTTCATGAGCGGGCTCCTCGAGCCGGCAAGGTTGCTGACGCGGATGGAGATCCACGTCGAAGAGCAGATTCGCGGGAAGCGCCTACTGCGCGGCAGCTTCGCGGTCTTACGCGAAGCGGTCATCGCGGGTGAAATCGAGCGATCAAAGATTCCGTCGCTGACCGCGTATGAGGAGCGTGGCGCCAGGAATGTGACAGCTGCCCTCGTCGATCGCGGGATGCTGACGGCCCCGTCCCATCGGGCGCCGCTGCGTCTCGCCTTCCCGGCTGAAGTGGCAGAGCGCTGGTTCCCAAACCTATATCCTGCCAACGCCGGATCACGATCATGAGAGAGATCGTTGTCGAGCTCATCCGACGGTTCACGCCGCTCTGCTTGAAAACGGCTGATTGGAATTTCCTCTCCCTCACCAATCAGAAGTCCCAAGGGGAAATGATATCAAGACCCGTCGTGCAAAAATCAGTCAGGTTGCGGGTGGCAAGGCGCCCACCGTTCACCCGGGCGATAGCAGCAATCATGCCGTCGGGCGCAGACATGCCGAGCCCCAGCCGAGATGCAGCCCCCATGATCTCGCCATAGGCCAGGGCTGCTTCTTCCGTCAGCCCGAAGATCCTGTCGGCGAAGCGGCGCCGCCAGTCGCCAAGCCCCTGCTATAGCCGGACCGCTCGTTGATCGGGTTGAATTTTCGCGATACCGAAGGCAATTTCGGCGATGGTAACAGTCGGCAGGGCCAATTCGGCATCATACCGCACAAGCCACGCGATCACCGCCGGGTTGGGTGCTTTGCGCAGGGTCTCCGACACCACGTTGGTATCGAGGAAAATCAAAGATCGAGACCCGAATTGACTCGCCGCGCCTCCCGGATGACGGCCTCAAGGTCGATGTCCGTCCCATAGTTTGCCGACAGACGCGTGTAGAAAGAGGGTGCCGGCTCGCGTCCTACTTCGCGGATCTCGTAAGCTTCTAACGCGCGCTCGACGATATCCGCGATCGAGCGCTTCTGCCGCCGCGCGAGGCGGTGGGCAAGCTCGCGCGCCTTGGCGCTGCGAACGGAAAGCTGAGGTTCGGCCATAAGAGTCTCCTCTCTTGGGACCGAAGATACCTCCCAGTCGCAAGGCTATCAAGGTGGCAGTTGATGGCTTGATGGCTATACCTGCGGAACGGCCGCTTTCAGGCCACATGAGCATGCTGCTCAATGATCGACATGGGCGCAAAGCGGGCAGCGCGCGGCTCCACGCATTTCTGAGGCCGAAAAATCGGGAGGCCGCATCTCGCGTGGTGAGGGCTCTCCGAGAAAGCGTGAAAGTCCTGGCGAGGCATCCCGAAATTGGCCGGCCGGGTGATGACATGGAACCGTCGTTCGCGACCTACAAGCCTTTTTCCGCACCCTGTCAGAAAACCGGGCTTTTCGCTCGCGCGAACGCGGGCGTGTCGCAGCGCAAAAAACTGCCCTGGCCCGCTTGACCCAAGAAGTCGCCCTGCTTCACCACGACCGCACCGCGTGACAGAACGGTCTCCGGCCATCCGGTGATCGCCATTCCTTCGTAGGGCGTGTAGTCAACATTATGGTGCAGCATGCTGTTGGTGATCGTCACTTCCCGTTCGGGATCATAGACGACGATATCGGCATCCGACCCGATCGCCAGCGAGCCTTTGCGCGGATAGAGCCCATACATTTTGGCGGGGTTGGTCGCAGTCAGTTCGACGAAGCGGGACAGGCTGATGCGTCCTTTCACCACGCCCTCGGAGAACAGGATCGGCAGCCGGGTTTCAATGCCGGGTACGCCGTTCGGCACCCAATTGAACGCCGACTGCTCGCCCTTCAATTTTTTCCCCGTGGGGCCTTCGAAGCGGAAGGGCGCATGGTCCGACGAGACGATATGAAAAATGCCGCTCGCCAATCCGTCCCAGATCACTGCCTGGTTGGCCTTGTCGCGCGGCGGCGGGCTGCAGATGCACTTTGCCCCCTCAAAGCCGTGGCCGTGCAGATCCTGTTCGGTGAGGGTGACATATTGGGGGCAGGTCTCGGCGTAAATCTTCATGCCGCGGCCTTGCGCCCAATGAATCTGCTCGACGGCTTCGCGACCGGAGACATGCACGATCAGGATCGGCACATCGGCCAGTTCGGCCATGGAGACCGCCCGATGGGTCGCTTCGCGTTCGACCAGCATCGGCCGCGAGTCCGCGTGATAGCGGGGTGCGGTGTGGCCGGCGGCCAGCAGGTTGTCGGTCAGCCAGGCGATGAAATCGCTGTTTTCGGCGTGGATCATCGCCATCGCCCCCTCGCGGCGAGCCACCGCCAAGAGATCCAGCACTTGCCGGTCATTGAGCTTCATGTCGTCATAGGTCATGTAGATCTTGAAGGATGTGTAGCCATCCTGGATCAGCGACGGCAGGTCCTGGCCAATCAATTGCGGGGTCGGATCGCTGACGATCAGATGAAAGGCGTAATCGATCACCGCTTTGCCGTCGGCCCGCCGATGATAATCGGTCACCACGTCGCGCAAGGACTGTCCCTTGAATTGGCAGGCAAAGGGAATCACCGTGGTGGTACCGCCGCAGGCGGCGGAGCGGGTGCCGGTGAAGAAATCATCCGCCAGCACCGACCCATCGCTGGTTGGCTGATCCAGATGGCAGTGACCATCGACCCCACCCGGTAAAACCAGCTTACCGGTGGCGTCGATCTCTTGGTCGCCGGTCGGCAATTTGGCGCCGATGGCGGCGATGCGGCCATCAATAATGCCAAGATCAGCGCGAAAAACGTCAGAGGCGGTGGCCAATGTGCCGTTGCGGATCACCGTATCAAACTGTTGCATGATCACTCCTGTCAGATCTTCAACCGACATAGCCGGATGGATTGGTTTCTGCGGCGATCGCATGACGAACATCGTCTTGCAGGTTGCGCAGATGACGCAGCATCGCCGTCTTCGCGGCCTCGGCGTCGCGACGCTCGGCCGCCTCGATGATCGCCAGATGTTCGCTGTCGATTTCCGCCAGGCGGTGGAAGGGGCTGGAAATGCGAAACAACCGCGCGACGACCCGCATCCGGGTGATCGTTTCGGCCAAAGCCTGATATCCTGCCGCCAGAGCAAAAAAGCTGTGAAACTGATTGTCGTAGGTCCAGTGCGGCATGTCGTCTTTGGCGGTTTCACTGATTTCGTGCAGCCGGGTCCGTAAGCTCGCCAGTTTGTCATCGGTAAGGACAGGAATTGCCTTATCGATGGCAAAGCATTCCAACAATTCCCGCAATTGCATGCATTCGAAGAATTCCCGGGTCGACACCGCCCGCACCCGATAAGCGCGATCGTTGGTCCGTTCGAGCAGCCCCTCGCCGATCAGGCGAACCAGCGCTTCACGCATCGGTGTCCGTGACACTTGCAGACGATCGGCCAGTTTGCCCTCGGGTAGTTCAACGCCACCGGGGAATTGTCGGCTGAGGATCAGTTCGCGCAGATGTTCGTAAACCTGATCGCCAAGATTGGCAGGCTTGACGAACAGCCGATTGACGTTCAGCGATGCTTGGGAAGTCTGCTCCATCGTCACACCCTCACCGGGCATCGCTGATGGTGACCGCGTTGTAGGCGCGCCCGAAATGACGTTCTATCCTTCGCTGCGCCAAATCCCACAGGGATGTCATCAGCAGATAATAAATCGCCGCGACGCTGAACAATTCCAGAACCAGGAATTTCTCCTGAATTAAAATCTGCGTCCGCCGCAATAATTCCTCCATCGAAATCACCGAGGTGATCGAGGTCATTTTCAAAAGTCCATTGACGCTGTTGCCCAGAGCCGGAATGACAATCCGGATTGCCTGAGGCAGAACAATATGGATCATCACCTGCGCGGAATTGAGGCCCAGCGCCAGCCCGGCTTTACCCTGCCCGACCGAGACCCCGAGGATACCGCCGCGAATGATTTCAGCCAGATAGGCGGCCTCATTCAGCACCAATCCGATCAGAGCCGATTCGGTTACCGAGAACTTTATGCCGATCTGGGGCAGCCCGGTATAGATGATGATCAATTGAACCAGGAGGGGCGTGCCGCGAAACAACCATATGTAGCCCTGCGCCAGCAGCGCCAGGGGGCGATAGCCGGACAGCCGCAGCAAGCTCAACAGGCAGCCAACCACCAGGCCGCCGACAATGGCGACGATCGTCAGCCCCAAGGTCGTCAGGGCGCCCTCAAAAAGATAGAGGTTGAACAGATACCCGAAGAAGCCGTCCCAGTCCCAATCTCTCATCGCTCTCCCTTTTTCAACTGGGGTAAACGCTCACGGGCCTGCGATCGTAAACGGTGCGGTATTGGCGATAAGACCATATTGATCCATCAGTTTCGCGTAGCTGCCATCGGTCATCATATCGTTCAGGACCTTGAGTATAGCCTCGGACAGCGGTTTATTCTTCATCGCCAGGGCTACCGGCGTCGGGTAAAGCCCATGCAGTGGCCTGTCGAACTGACCTCGCGCGGCGTAATCAGCGGCAGTCGGATCAATCGCGACCACAGCGTCGAGCTGTCCGGCAGCCAGGGCCTGATAGGCGGTGGCAAAATTATCGAAGCTCCGGATAGTGATGGCTTTCAGACCCTTGTCGGTCAGCGACTTGTCCATGGCGTGCAATTTTGCTTCTTCAAATCCGCCAATTTCAACACCGACGGTGCGACCGGCCAAATCTTCCGGCTTGTCCACCGTCAGGGTTTTGTTGCCCTTGGCGACGGAGACGCTGATCGCCTGTTGTTCATAGGGGATCATCCGCATGATTTTGGCGCGCTCGGGGTTCCAGAAAGTGCCGGTATTGATGACGTCCCAGCGGCCGGCCTGCAGACCTGGAATCATCGCCGAGAACTCGACTCGGACATAGTCCGGCGTCAGACAGAGCCGTCTGGCAATTTCATTTCCGAGGGTAATGCGCATGCCTTTCAGTTCGCCGGACGAGTCGACATACTGCATCGGCCGCAGGGTCGGGTTGGTCGCCATCACGAGAGCGCCAGGCTTGACCAGGTCAGAGTCGGCGACAGGAGATTTGCAGGACTGGGCATCGGCGGCCGATGAGGTCGCGCCCAGGGTGAGCGTCAGCAGTGCCGCAAAGCTCAGCCACGGTGACAATAGTCTCAACGCACGCATGATGATGCTCTCCCGTCAGATCGAGACCTTGATTTTGGGAGACAGGGATTGGATCAACCCAAGTGTGTCGATATCCACCCGCAGGGCTTCGGTGTCTTCTGCCGACAGTTTCAGACGCGGCGCGCGCGGCGGTCCCACCGGGAGTCCCATCATCTCAAGGGCTGCCTTGGTTGCGGAAACATAGCGGTGGCCGCCGACCCAGCGGACGATCGGGAGAATTCTCTTGTACAAGGCCAGGGCGCTGCCTTTGTCGCCGTGGTTGGCGGCCAAATCAAACAGCGACGCCGACTCGCGCGGCAACAGGTTCGAGCAGACCGCTACCCATCCCTGCGCCCCCAGCCAAAACGACTCATAGCCGAGAATACCGGCGAAAACGCCCATGCGGTCGCCACACAGCTCGATGATGTCGCGGACCCGCGTCACCTCCAGCGTGGATTCCTTGATGTAGCGGACGTTGTCAATCTGACTGAGCCGCGCCACGGTCGCCGGCCGGAGATCGACATTGGCCGTCGCCGGGTTGTTGTAGATCATGATCGGCAGAGAGATCGCCTCGCCGATGCGGCGATAATGCTCGAACAACTCGTCTTCCGTCGGCGAGCTGTAGAAAGGCGGGATCACCATGATCCCGTCGGCGCCCAGGCTTTCGGCTTGTCGGGCATAGGCCACCGCATTATCGGTCCATTCAGCGCCGGTGCCGATCAGCACCGGCACCCGCCCTTTTGTTTCCCGCACGCAGGTCTCAATCACGGCGATACGTTCATCCTCGGTCATCGAGAGGAATTCACCGGTGCTGCCAAGCGGGATCAGCCCGTGGATGCCCTGCTCGATTTGCCAATTCACCAGACGCTTCAGCGCCGGGATATCGACAGAGAGTCCGTCGGAAGTGAAGGGGGTAACCAGAACGGTATAGGTGCCGCGAAGCGTTGTCATGGAGTGTGACTCACCCGTTTGCCTAAAATTTGACCATGCTTACGAAGTGAGCGTATACTAAGCGTATACCATGCGTCCAGTGGTGCGTTTTTGAAATTCCAACTCATGCAAAACAACTCTCTCCGCGCCTTATCGCCCGCTGTTCGACGCAGCGGCCAAACCGTCACCGTCAGTTTTGACGGTCAGGCGATCGAGGCGATCAAGGGCGAGACGATTGCGGCCGCGCTGGCGGCGGCAGGCGTCGTCACCTATCGCCATAATCGCCAAGCGGCGCCGCGCGGTCTCTATTGTGGCATGGGAGCCTGTTTTGAGTGTCTGGTCACCGTCGATGGCAAGGCCAGCCAGCGGGCCTGCCTGATCAAGGTGGCGGATGGACAGATCATTCGCTCGGTCATGCCCGGCGGCGATCAATGGGACCGACTTACGCCGCTGACCCCGCCGGCGGTTGGCAATGCTCCCCGTGAAGAGACGCTCGATCTGCTGGTGATTGGTGCCGGTCCCGCCGGGCTTGCGGCGGCGCTGTCAGCCTCCCGATGCGGGGCCAGCGTGGTTGTGCTGGATGAGCGGCCACAGAGTGGTGGCCAATATTTCAAGCCGCTCGCTCCCTCGCACCAGGCGGTCGGCACCCCTGATCGACAGTTCCGGGCTGGACTGGACCTGGTGAACGCCGCCCGGCAGGCCGGAGTCCGCATTTATCAGGACACACTGGTGTTTGGCGCCATCAGCCCGGATGAGGTTGTCGCCATCATCGATGGATGTGAAACCGTCTTCCATCCCCGCCGACTGTTGCTCGCCGCGGGAGCCTATGAGCGACCAACACCCTTCCGCGGCTGGACGCTGCCCGGCGTGATGACGACCGGGGCGGCGCAAACCCTGATCCGCAGCTATCGGGTAGCGCCCGGCCGACGGGTGGTGATCGCCGGCAATGGTCCCCTCAATCTTCAGTTGGCCAGCGAACTGGTCGCGGCAGGGATCACCGTCCTTGCTGTGCTGGAAAGTGCGGCGAAACCGTCGCTGTCAGACTGGCGTGCGCTCCTTACTTCAATTCGCCACGCGCCTGATCTCGTCGGCGATGGGCTGCGCTATCTTTTGAGGCTGCGCCGCGCCGGGGTTCCGATCCTGTGGTCGCATGCCATTCTGTCGGCCAGCGGTGACGGGCAGCTGGCCCGCGTAAACTACGCACCCGTGCGACCCGACGGAACATTGGTGGTGGAGGAGGCGGTTGAATTGTCCGCCGATGCCCTTTGCCTCGGCTACGGTTTCATTCCTTCGACAGAAATCGCCCGCGCCCTTGGCTGCGACCACCGTCTGGTGGATCGTCATATCGGTTACCTGGCGACGCAAATCTCGGTCGATGGCAGCACCAGCCAGGCGGATGTTTTCGCGGTGGGTGACGGTGTTGATCTGGGGGGATCACGGGTCGCCCTGGCACGGGGGACATTGGCCGGCATGGCGGCGGCCGAGCAACTGGGTTACCTGCCCGTGGACCCCTCTGACGGCATCCAGTCAGTCGCGGATCTGCGGCGCGCGGAAGCATTTCAGGCCGCCCTGTGGTCGATCTATCAGGCGCCGCCGGTAAGGCTCGACCAAATTCCCGATGACGTGGTTCTGTGCCGCTGCGAAGAGATAAGTTTTGGCGAACTGCGCCGCGAAATTACCGAGGGCTATGACGGCCTCGCTGTCATGAAACGCAAAACCCGTCTCGGCATGGGCCGTTGCCAGGGCCGCTATTGCGCATCGACCGCCGCCCTGCTGCTGGAACAGACCACCGGCCGCGCCCGCGCCGTCGAACAGTTTTTCGCCCCGCGCCTGCCGGCCAAGCCGGTCCCGGCCGCCGCCCTGGCCTATGAAAAGCCGGAATGGGGCGGCCATCAGCGGGCGATCACCCCCAATTTGGCGCGACCGCTGGAGAGCGAGAAATTGGCGGACACCGAGGCCGCGATCCTGGTGATCGGCGGTGGGGTAATCGGCGCCTGCCTCGCTTTCTATCTCGCCGAAGCCGGGCAGGACGTGCTGGTCGTCGAGCGGGACGAAAGCAATCTCCAGGCGTCCGGGGCCAATGCCGGCAGCCTCCACGTCCAATTGCTGTCGTTCGATTTCGGCGCCAAGGCCGAGGCGGGCGGTGGCCCGGCCGCCAGCACTTTGCCGCTCGGGCCGCGCTCGATCAGGCTCTGGCAGGATTTGCAACAGGCCTGTGGTGAGGATTTCGAGATCGGCGTTACCGGGGGATTGATGGTCGCCGACAGCCCGGCCGGAATGGCGTTCCTGCAGGCCAAGGCAGCGCTGGAACGGGGCTATGGGATCGAGAATGAGATCATCGGCGCGAACGAACTGCGCGCCTTGGCGCCATCTCTCTCGGAGACTCTATTGGGTGCCGAATATGCTCCGCAAGAAGGCAAAATCAATCCGCTGCGCGCCACCTACGCGGTCCTGAAGCAAGCGCGGCGGCTGGGAGCCCGCTTCCTGCGCGGCGCCAACGTCACGGCGATCACCCAGGAGGGAAATGGCTGGGTGGTCGATAGCTCGCGCTGCCGCATTCGGGCGGGCCGGGTGATCAATGCCAGCGGCCCGTGGTCGCGCGAAATCGGCGCCATGGTCGGCATCGACCTGCCGGTCCATAGTGCGCCGCTGCAAATGATCGTCACTGAACAGGCCCCACCGCTGGTCGATCATCTGGTGGCCCACGCTGATCGGCATCTCAGCCTGAAGCAAGCCTCGAGCGGAGGACTGATCATTGGCGGCGCCTGGACCGCCGCCTTCGACCCGGTGCGCCGCTTCAACGCGGTGACCCGCCCAAGCATTGAGGGGAGTCTCTGGGTGGCCAATCACGTGCTGCCCGCTTTATCCGGATTGCATATCATCCGGGCGTGGGCCGCGATGAACATCAATATCGACGGGGCGCCGATTCTTGGACCGGTCCCTGGGCTGCCCGGCTTCTTCAATTGTGTGACCTCGAACGGCTATACCCTTGCGCCAGTGGTCGCCCGCCTCTCTGCCGACTTGCTGCTCCATGTCAAGACCGAAGTTGATCCAACCCCTTATCTGCTTGACCGATTCGGCTAGAGCGCGATGACATTAGATTGACGCGAATCCGCGTCAATCTAATGTCTGAATCGCCCTCTAAACCATTGAATTAGAGACTGATTCAGCTAATAGATTTAATCGCAAAGCGATTCAAT
>Ga0116226_10005588_pt1 | contig 11237 bp, 10 predicted proteins | sample S1TSphfallax_FD_89692 | JGI IMG/M metagenome (GOLD analysis project Ga0116226, IMG submission 89692) | Host-associated microbial communities from peat moss isolated from Minnesota, USA - S1T2_Fa - Sphagnum fallax MG | ecosystem: Host-associated > Plants > Peat moss > Unclassified | place: USA... | reverse complement strand
TGGCCAGGTCAACTAAATTATGCATTATTCTGCATAGCGTGCGGCGGTACCGCCTCCAGCGCCAAAATCCGCCCCACAAACCCCGCAACTGCAGGCAGCACCTCATCCCCATGCGACAAATGCGGCGAATGCCCCGCACCCTCCACAACCAGCCGCTCCACCGGGCAATAAGCCTCGCATTCAAAAGTCTCAAACTGCGCAAGCGTCCCATATTCATCCGCCGATCCCTGAACCAGCAGCACCGGCACCCGGATCGTCGGCACGTAATCATCAATCCGCCAGTTGCGAAAAGCCGGGTCCAGCCACGCCCCATTCCACCCCCAGAACGCGTTATCCACGTCCCGGTGGTATCGCCCCAACTTCTCCCGCAAATTCGTCGTCTGGTACGCCACCTTGGCGGCTTCAATGCTGCGTATTCCCATATCCTCAGTGAAAAAATGCGCCGCAATCAGCACCGCCCCGCGCAGCCGAAAATCCTGCACCCCGCCCGCATAAATCGCGGTAATTGATCCGCCATCGGAATGCCCAATCACTATCGCCGTTTTCACCCCCGCCTGGTCCAGCACCTGCCCCAGCACCCCCAGCGCCTCATCATGCATATATGTCAGCGGCCGCGGCAGGCTCACCGGCGCGGAGGCGCCATAGCCAAACCGCGAATAAGCCAGCACCCCGCATCCCGTCATTGCCGCCAGCTTCGCCGGCACATCCCGCCACAGCGCCACGCAGCCCAGCCCTTCATGCAGCAGCACAATGGTCGGCGCCGCCTCCGGTCCCGGGCCCCACCATTTCGCCTCTATCTCGCGGCCATCAATAACAATCGGGCTCATGCCACCTGCCGGAGCTTGAATCGCTGAATCTTCCCTGTCGCCGTCTTCGGCAGCTCGTCCACAATTTCCACCCAGCGCGGATATTTCCACGGCCCGATTTTCTGTTTCACGAAAGCCTGCAATTCCGGCACCAACCCAGCGGTTTCCGCGGCCGGGTCTTTCAGCACCACAAAAGCCCGCGGCTTCACCAGCCCATCCGCATCCTCATGTCCCACCACCGCCGCTTCCAGCACTTGCCCGTGGGACGCCAAAGCGCCCTCCACCTCAAACGGCGATACCCAAATCCCGCTCACCTTGAACATGTCATCGGTCCGCCCGCAGTAGCGGTAAAACCCGTCCGGCTCGCGAATATATTTATCCCCAGTCCAGGTCCATTCCCCCACAAACGTCCGCCGCGTTTTCTCCCGCTGGTTCCAATACCCTTCCGCCGCGCTCGCCCCCCGCACAATCAACTCGCCCGGCTCGCCATCCGGCACGTCCTCTCCGGCCGCGTCCACAACCCGCAATTCATATCCCGGCACCGCCACGCCAGACGTCCCGTATTTCAGCTTTTCATCTGAATTCGATAGAAAAATATGCAGCATCTCGGTGGACCCGATGCCGTCCAGAATATCCACCCCCACCACCCGCTTCCATTCGCTGCCAATATGCTCCGGCAGCGCCTCCCCCGCCGAAATGCACCTTCTCAACCGCGCGGACCCAGCCCCCGTCCCAATCTCCGGATGCTGCAACATCGATGCATAAAGCGTCGGCACGCCACAAAAAATCGTCGGCTGGTGGGTGCGCATCAGCGCCAGCACCGCCGCCGGCGTCGGCCGGTGCGGCAGCAAAACCGCGGTAGCCCCGACGGACATGGGAAAGCTCATCGCATTCCCCAGCCCATACGCAAAAAACATTTTTGCCGCGGAATACACCACGTCATCGGTCCGGATTTTCATCACCTGGTCAGCATAGGTATCCACCGTCGCCCGCAAACTGCCATGCAGATGTTTCACGCCCTTGGGCGCGTTGGTGGACCCAGAAGAATACAGCCAGAACGCCACCTCATCCGCATGCGCATCCACCGGCGGTCCACCACCCTCCACCATAAACGCCGCCAAACTGGTATATCCCTCCGCCGCGCCTGCCACCACAACCTGGCGCAAATGCGGCAAAACCGGCAAAATCGGCGCCAGGGCAGGCAGCAAATCAGCCGAAATCACCACCAGCTCCGCCCGGCTATCCGAGAGAATATAAGCTGTCAGCTCCGCCGGCAGCAGCGTATTGATCGGTATCGGCACCACCCCGGCGCGAATCGCCCCCCAGAACGCAACCGGCAAATCCACGCTATCCAGCAGCAGCAGCGCAATCCGCGCCTCCCGCCTGATGCCCGCCCGCTTCAGCCCCGCCGCGAATCGCTGCCCCTCCGCCAGCAATTCCGCGTAGCTCAGCCGCCGCGCCGGGTCGATGAAGGCGGTTTTATCACCCCGCCCCTCCCGCTCATGCCTGTCCACAAAATAATCCGCCGCATTTCCGGTCGGCAGCACCTCGACTATCGCATCCATGCATCGGCCATTCGTTTCATGAGGTTTCCCCGGACTTATTTGCCTCCCTCGTACAGCTTCACGCAAATTTATGCAATATAATTCATGACACCCTCGCCTTATCCAGCTAATACTTCACCCATGGACACCAGCCCGCCCAAATCCGGAGACAAGGACCCCCTGCTCGCCGGCCTCGGCCGGCGGGTGAAACTACTCCGCGCCCGCCGCGGCATGCCCCGCCGCGTTCTGGCCGAAGCCGCGGATGTGTCGGAACGTCACCTTGCCAATCTGGAGACCGGCATCGGCAATGTGTCCGTCCTGGTGCTGCAGCAAGTCGCCCAGGCGCTGGATTGCCCACTGGCTGAATTGCTGGGCGATGAGACCACAAACACCCCGGAATGGCTGATGATCCGCCAGACGCTGAGCGGCCGGAGCCAGGAGGAGCTGAAGGCGGCGCAACGCACGCTGGCCGATTTGTTCGGCGGCAGCAGCAAACAGCGCCGTATCGACCGCATCGCCCTCATAGGCCTGCGCGGCGCCGGCAAATCCACCCTCGGAAAAATGGCCGCCGCCGCCTTGCACCGCCCCTTCATCGAACTGGGCGCCGAAATCACCCGCCTCGCCGGCTGTTCCCCTTCCGAGATCCAGGCCTTGTACGGCCCCAACGCCTACCGCCGCTATGAACGCCAGGCGCTGGAGGAAACCCTGCACGCCAATGCCACCTGCGTCATCGCCACCGCCGGCGGCCTGGTGGCCGATGCGGCGAGTTTCGATTTGCTGCTGACCCATTGCTACACGGTATGGCTGCAGGCGGAACCGGAGGATCACATGAACCGCGTGATCGCCCAAGGCGATTTCCGCCCGATGGCCGATAACCGGGAGGCGATGGACGATCTGCGCCTGATCCTTGAAGGCCGCGCCGCGTTTTACGCCCAGGCCGATCTCGCTTATTACACCAGCGGCAAAACGCTGGAGCAAAGTTTCGCGGGCCTCATGGCCGCCCTGCAAACGCAAGAGGTTTTTGCCAAGGCCTAAAAATTATTGGTGACCCATCCATCCCGTCATCGCGACGCGCGCCCCTACGCCCCCCGTAACCCCGCCGCCTTGAACACCGGCGAAAAACACGGCCGCTCAACATACCGCCCCGCCCCGCGCACCGCCCGCAACGTGCCCTCATGCCAAACCAGCTTGCCATTGGCGATGGTGCTGCGCGCAAGCCCGGTTACTTCCATCCCCTCATAAACATTGAAATCCACATTCTGGTGATGCGTCTTCGCGGAAATCACCCGCGACGCATTCGGGTCCCACACCACAATGTCGGCATCCGCGCCAACGGCAATCGCCCCCTTGCGCGGAAAGATATTGAAAATCTTCGCCGTATTCGTGGAAGTAATCGCCACAAATTCCTCCGGCGTCAGCTTGCCCGTCCGCACCCCAAAATGCCACAGCACGCTCAACCGGTCCTCGATTCCCGCCGTGCCATTCGGTATCTTTGTAAAATCGCCCTGGCCGCCGGCCTTCTGCGGCGCGCAGAAACAGCAATGGTCGGTCGCCGTGGTCTGCAAATTGCCGGAGGCCAGCCCAGCCCATAGCGCCTGCTGGTGATGCTTCGGCCGGAATGGCGGGCTCATCACATGCGCCGCCGCCTTCGCAAAATCCTCATCCCAATAAACACTTTCATCAATCACCAGATGCTGCGCCAGCACCTCGCCATATACCCTCTGCCCCGCCGCCCGCGCCCTTGTGATCGCCGCCGTCGCATCTTCGGTCGACACATGCACGATATATACAGGCAGCCCCAGCAACCCCGCAATCGCAATCACCCGCTGCGCCGCCTCGCCCTCCACCGAAGGCGGGCGTGAGAGCGGATGCCCCTCCGGCCCCGTCACCCCATCCGCCAACAGCTTTTGCTGCAAATGCGCCACCGCCTCGCCATTCTCCGCGTGAATGTTGCAGATGGCGCCCAGTTCCAGTGCGCGGGTAAAGCTGTGCAGCATCACCGCGTCATCGACCATAATGGCGCCCTTATATGCCATGAAATGCTTGAAACTGTTCACCCCGTGCGCGCGGGTCAAAACGCCCATCTCCTCATGCACGCGGTCCGACCACGACGTGATGGCCACATGAAAACTATAATCCCCCGCCGCCTTCTCCGCCCAGCCGCGCCAGGTTTTATACGCATCCAGCAACGAATCCTGCGGCCCCGGAATCACGAAATCAATAATCATCGTATTCCCGCCGGCAAAACCCGCGGCGGTACCGGTGAAAAAATCCTCCGTCGCCACCGTGCCCATGAACGGCAATTCCATGTGCGTATGCGGGTCAATGCCGCCCGGTATCACCAGCGCGCCCCCCGCATCCACCACTTCCGCGTCCCCCGGCTCAATTCCCGGCGCGATCTGCGCAATAAGTCCGTCAACGCACAGCACATCGGCCGCAAAACTCTGCTCGGACGTCACCACCGTACCGCCACGGACCAATAGACTCATAAAACACTCCTTGAAAATTCCGGCACCAAACTGTTGATGACCATGGAAGAAATGGTCTGCACGGCGGTCTTGTAGACCTGCTCATCCATCGCCGGCTTGCCCAGCACGGCGCCTATCTGCACCGCGAAATCGGCGTAGGTCTGTGTCATCGCCCAAAGGCAGAACAGTAGATGCGCCGCATCCACCGGCCTTATTTTTCCGGAAGCCGACCAGCCATCAATCACCGCGGCTAACCCCGCCACCCGGTTGCGCAAGGAAAGATGCAGATATTCCTTGATATGCGGCGCCCCGCGCAACAGCTCGGTCGCGTAAATCCGGGACGCTTCCGGCCGCTCGCGCGCCGAGGCGATTTTTGCCTGAATATAGCCGGAAAACGCATCCCGCGGCGCCCGGTCCGGCGTAATCCAGTAATCCGCCTCGTCCAGCCAGAGTTCCAGAATATTATCCAGCACCGCGCGGTAGATCTTCTCCTTGGTCCCGAAATAATAATGCACATTCGCCTTCGGCATATCGGCCATGGCGGCAATGTCCGCGGTTGTCGTGCCGTCAAACCCCTTGGCGGCGAAAACCTGCTCGGCCGCCTGCAGGATTTGCGCGACACGGGCGCGGCGCAGCCGGCCCGCCGGCCTCACTTCTGCCGCTAAATCAGGCATCAGCCTTCACCCGCTTCAACCATGGCTGAAATTGCACCAAAATTGACCGACGGGTCAAGTTTCTTATTGACGAATGAAACATTTTTGATGATATTTTACCCATGCTGGGAAATGATATGTATGTCCGATAGTGCTGGCCTTATCAACGCAAATTTTGCCGATGCTCACCCGGTGCTGACCAGCGCGCAAGCCGTTGTCGCTGCAAACCGGTGCTATTTCTGCTATGACGCGCCATGCGTGGAAGCTTGCCCGACCGGCATTGACGTTCCCGGCTTTATCCGCGGCATTGCCACGGGAAACATTGCCGGCGCGGCGAAAACGATACTGCAGGAAAACATATTCGGCGGCGCCTGCGCGCGGGTCTGCCCAACCGAAATCCTGTGCGAGCGTGCTTGTGTGCGCACCGCGGAAATGGGCAAGCCGGTGGAAATCGGCGCGCTGCAGCGCGTGGCGACGGATTGGCAGATGGCGCAAGGCGTTCAACCATTCACCCGCGCCCCCGCAACCGGCAAACACATCGCCGTCATCGGCGCCGGTCCGGCGGGCCTGTCCTGCGCGCATGCGCTATCATTGCGCGGTCATGAAGCAACGGTGTTCGACGCCAAGCCGAAGCCGGGCGGGTTGAATGAATACGGCATCGCTGCTTACAAAATGGCCGGTGATTTCGCGGCGCGAGAGGTTGAGTTCCTGCTCAGCATCGGCGGCATAAAAATGCAATATGAAAAGCGCCTTGGCGAGACGATCCTTCTTGCCGATCTGCGGGACCGTTTCGATGCCGTATTTTTAGCCCTTGGCCTCGCCGGCGTGAACCGGCTGCGCATTGCCGGCGAGGAGCTTTCTGGTGTCCGGGACGCGGTGGATTTTATCGCCGAGCTGCGCCAGGCGGCGGATAAGACCAGCGTGAAAATCGGCCCCCGCGTGGTGGTGATCGGCGGCGGCAACACCGCGATCGACGCCGCGACCCAGGCAAAATTGCTGGGCGCCGAGGAGGTGACCATGCTGTACCGGCGCGGGCCGGAACATATGTCCGCCACGAAAGACGAGCAGGAATGGGCGCAAACCAATGGGGTGAATATCCGCTTCTGGGCCGCGCCCTTGCGGATTGAGCAAACCGGCAGCGCGCTGGAGGTGGTGACAGAACAAAATGTCTTCACCGCGGATACCGTGTTGAAAGCCGTGGGCCAGGTATTTGTCGGCGAAGGCCCCGCATTGGAAAGCGGCCGCATCAAGGTGGAAGGCTACCAGACCTCCCTGCCAGGCGTCTTCGCCGGCGGCGATTGCACACACGGAATGGACCTTACGGTTCACGCGGTGCAGGACGGCAAAATGGCCGCCCGCGCCATAGATAAATTTTTAGGGTTCTGAACATGGCCGATTTATCTTCAACCTTCGCCGGCATCAGGACCAAAAACCCGTTCTGGCTCGCCTCCGCCCCGCCAACGGACAAAGCCTATAACGTCGAGCGCGCCTTTCGCGCCGGCTGGGGCGGCGTGGTATGGAAAACGCTTGGCGAAGACCCGCCTGTCGTCAACGTTTCCTCCCGCTACGGCGCCATATCCTATGGCGGCACACGTGTCGCCGGCTTCAACAATATCGAGCTGATCACCGACCGGCCGCTGGAACTGAACCTGCAAGAAATTACGGAAGTAAAACGGCGCTGGCCGGACCGCGCGATGGTGGTCAGCCTGATGGTGCCCTGCAACGAGGAAAGCTGGAAAGCGATTCTGCGCCGCGTGGAATCCACCGGCGCCGATGGCGTGGAACTCAACTTCGGCTGCCCGCACGGCATGTCGGAACGCGGCATGGGGGCCGCTGTCGGCCAGGTGCCGGAATATGTGGAAATGGTGACGCGCTGGTGCAAACAGCACACGCGCATGCCGGTCATCGTAAAACTCACGCCAAACGTCACGGATATTCTGCAAGCCGCCGCGGCCGCCAAAAACGGCGGCGCGGATGCCGTCTCCCTCATCAACACCATCATGTCCATCTGCGCGGTGGATTTGGACCTGATGTCGCCCACCCCGGTCGTGGACGGCAAAGGCACGCATGGCGGCTATTGCGGGCCGGCCGTCAAACCCATCGCGCTGCGCATGGTCGCCGAAATCGCCCGCGACCGCGCCTTAAGCGGCCTGCCCATTTCCGGCATCGGCGGCATCTCCACCTGGCGCGACGCGGCGGAATTTATCGCCCTCGGCGCCGGCAACGTGCAAATCTGCACCGCGGCGATGACCCACGGCTTCAAGATTGTCGAAGACATGGTCAGCGGCCTTTCCAATTGGATGGACGAGAAGGGCTATGCCGCGCTGCGCGATTTCCAGGGCGCGGCGGTGCCGAATTTCGTGCATTGGGACGACCTTAACCTCAACTACAAATCCATCGCCCGCATCGACCAGTCACTCTGCATCAAATGCGGCAAATGCTACGCCGCCTGCGAAGATACCTCCCACCAATCCATCGCCGCCCTGCGCGACAACGGCGCCCGAACTTACGAAATTATTGACGATGAATGCGTCGGCTGCAACCTCTGCGCCCATGTCTGCCCGGTGGATGACTGTATCACCATGATAAGCCTGCCCACCGAAAAACCATACCGCACCTGGAAGGACCACGAGAATAACCCTTCGTCTCCCGATTTCGTTCATGGATGAAATGACCCCTGAATCGTCATCGCGAGGAGGCGAACCCGACGAACCACTCCAGAACGGACTTATCCTTCGCCTAAAAAGGATGAATTGCCGCGCCCGCTTCGCAGGCGCGCAATGACGGCGTGGATGAGGCAAAGCCTGTGTTAAGCCGTATAAACGATGCGGCGGACGAAGCCGCGAAGGCGCCGGCCGCGCAGCGCGCCGTGGTCATCGAAGCCGAAAAACTCAACATCGTTTTCCAAACCGCGGACAAGCCCGTCATCGCCCTGTCCGATGTCGACCTCACGGTCCAAAAAGGCGATTTCGTCTCCCTCATCGGCCCTTCCGGCTGCGGCAAAACCACGCTGCTGCGCGCCATCGCGGACCTTGCCCCGTTATCCTCCGGCAAGCTCAGCATCAACGGCATGACGCCGGATGAAGCCCGCCGCAACCGCGCCTATGGCTACGTCTTCCAGGCGCCGGCACTGTTCCCCTGGCGTAACGTGATCAAGAACGTCACGCTACCGCTGGAACTCACCGGCATGCCAAAGGCCGATCGCGAAACCCGCGCCGCCGAGAATCTTCATCTTCTGGGGTTGAAAGATTTCGCCCGCAAATATCCCTGGCAACTCTCCGGCGGCATGCAGCAGCGCGTCTCCATCGCCCGCGCCCTCAGCTTCAAGCCCTCGCTGCTCCTCATGGACGAGCCCTTCGGGGCGCTCGATGAAATCACCCGCGACAGCCTCAACCTCCACGTCCACGAGCTTTGGGCTAAAACCGGCCTGACCGCCGTTTTCGTCACCCATTCCATTCCCGAAGCGGTTTTTCTCTCCACCCGCATCGTCGTCATGTCCGCCCGGCCCGGCCGAGTCCTCCGCACCATCGAAACCAACCTCCCCGCAAACCGCACGCTGGAAATGCGCGACACCCAAGAATTCGTCGCCGTCGCCCACCAGGTCCGCGAGGCGCTGCGCGAAGGCCACAGCTATGGCTAAGTCGCCAAAATTCCTTTCACGCCCGTCATTCCCGCGAAAGCGGGACTCTTCTTCCACCGCAACGACCAATGCTTACGGCGCCGCAGCAAAAATTCTTCCACCCGCCGTCATCCTAACAACGCTCATCATCATCTGGTACATCGCCGCCTACCTGCTCAACGAACCCCAAGCGATCGCCCTAATGGACCCCGACGGCCCAACCAACTTCTGGGCCGTGGTCAACGCCTCCTGGTCCATGGACCGCCCCGTCCTGCCCACCCCCGACCAAATCCTCTCCAACCTGGCCGACAGCATCTTCAACTACCCCCTGGATTCACCAAGAAACTTCCTCCTGCAAACCGCCTACACCGCGCAGGCCGCCCTCACCGGCCTCGCCCTCGGCGCCGTCCTCGGCATCGCGCTCGCAGCGGGCATCGTCCACTCCCGCGTGCTGGACCGTTCCATCATGCCCTGGGTCATCGCCAGCCAAACCATCCCCATCCTCGCCATCGCCCCCATGGTTGTCGTCGCCCTGGGCAATATCGGCTTCACCGGCCTCGCCCCCAAAGCCGCCATCGTCGGCTATCTCTCCTTCTTCCCCATCACCGTCGGCATGGTCAAAGGCTTTCGCTCGCCGGATACCATGCAGCTGGACCTGATGCGCACGTATAACGCCAGCCGCGCGCAAATCTTCACCAAACTCCGCTGGCCCGTCTCCATGGCCTTCCTGTTCCCCAGCCTCAAAGTCGCCGTGGCGCTGGCCATCACCGGCGCCATCGTCGCGGAGCTGCCCACCGGCGCCCAGGTCGGCCTCGGCGCCCGCCTCCTCGCCGGCAGCTATTACGGCCAGACAATGATGATGTGGGGCGCGCTCGTCCTCGCCTCGCTGCTCGCCATCACCCTCATCTTCTGCGTGCGCCTTGGCGAATTTTTTCTCCGCACCTCCCGCGGCGGCCGGCTATGACGCAGGCGCGCATAACCTGGCTCGGCGCCTTCGTTGCCTGCTTGCTCATGGTCACAACGCGCCTCAACATCTCTCACCCTTTTGAATGGGTCCCTATCGCCTTAACACCGCTCTGCCTGCTCGCCGCCCTCGTCCGGCTTGCGGGAGAAAAAACCCGCGCCTCCAGAATCGCCTCTCCCGTCCTGTTCGGCTTCGGCATCATCTGGGCTTGGGAGATGCTCTGCGTCGGCCTGCACGTCCCCTTCATTCTCCTCCCGCCACCCTCCGCCGTCGCCGTGGCTTTCGTAAATAATCTCGGCATGCTCGGCAGCGATTTCGACCAGACCTTCCTGCATTCCGTCATCGCCGGCTACATCATCGGCTGCGGCACCGGCTTTCTTACAGCACTTGCCATCGACCGCTCCCCCTTCCTGCAACGCGGCCTCACTCCTTTGGCCAACATGTTCAGCGCCATGCCCATCGTCGGCATCGCTCCCATCACCATCATGTGGTTCGGGTTTGACTGGCCTTCCAAAGCCGCCGTCGTCGCTCTCATGACCGTCTTCCCCATGCTGGTAAACACCCAGGCCGGCCTGCAGGAATCCGGCATCATGGAACGCGACCTCATGCGCTCCTACGGCGCCTCCTACTGGCACACCCTCATAAAACTCCGCCTGCCCGCCGCCATGCCGATGATCTTCAACGCCCTCAAACTCAATTCCACCCTCGCCCTCATCGGCGCCGTCGTCGCCGAATTCTTCGGCACCCCCACCCGCGGCATGGGCTTCCGCATTTCCACCGAATCCGCCCGCATGAATTTAGACATCGTCTGGGCAACGATCTTTGTCGCCGCCCTCGCCGGCGGCCTGAGTTTTGCCTTGATCGCCTGGGGCGAACGTGCGGTAACCTTCTGGCACCCGTCCTTCCATAAACGTCAAACTTGAAACAAGGAGCACACATGAAGCGTTTTCTTCTGGGAACAATCGCGGCCCTGGCACTTTCCGCGGGCCAGGCCAAAGCCGATGACAACCTCACTTTGCAACTGAAATGGGTGGAACAAGCCCAGTTCGCCGGCTACTACGTCGCCGCCGCGGAAGGCTTCTACAAAGCCCAGGGCCTCAACGTCACCATCAAACCCGGCGGCCCGGACGTGAACCCAGACCAGGTCCTCGCCGGCGGCGGCGCCGACGTGGTGGTGGACTGG
>Ga0116226_10005587_pt1 | contig 11240 bp, 11 predicted proteins | sample S1TSphfallax_FD_89692 | JGI IMG/M metagenome (GOLD analysis project Ga0116226, IMG submission 89692) | Host-associated microbial communities from peat moss isolated from Minnesota, USA - S1T2_Fa - Sphagnum fallax MG | ecosystem: Host-associated > Plants > Peat moss > Unclassified | place: USA... | reverse complement strand
GCCAAGGATTTGATCCTGGCCATCATCGGCAGAGTGGGCGTATCGGGCGGCACCGGCTACGTGTTCGAATACCGCGGATCCACCATTCGCGCACTGTCCATGGACGAGCGCATGACGGTCTGCAACATGTCCATCGAGGCCGGGGCGCGCGCCGGCATGATCGCCCCCGACGAGGTCACGTTCGCCTACCTCGAGAATACGCCGCGCGCCCCCAAGGGTGCGGCGTGGGACGCCGCGGTGACACGCTGGCGCGAACTCGTCGACGATCCCGGCGCCGTGTTCGACGCCTCGATCGACATTGATGCAAGCATGCTCGAACCGATGATCACCTACGGCACCAACCCGGGCATGGTCGTCGCCATCAGCGCGTCGATCCCGGTTCGTTCCGAAGATCCGGTCGAGCAGAAAGCGCTCGCCTACATGGGCTTCCACGGCGGCGAGCGCATGCTCGGCAAGCCGGTCGACGTGGTCTTCATCGGCAGCTGCACCAATGGGCGACTCGAGGACCTGCAGGCGGCCGCGCGGATTCTGCGCGGCCGCACGGTGGCCAAGGGCGTACACCTGTTGATCGTGCCCGGCTCGCAACAGGTCAAGCGCGAGGCCGAGGCGGCGGGTCTAGCCGACATCTTCAAGGCGGCCGGAGCCGATTGGCGCGAATCCGGCTGTTCGATGTGTCTCGGCATGAACGGCGACACCGTGGGCGCGGGTCAATACGCCGTCAGCACGAGCAACCGAAATTTCGAGGGGCGGCAGGGAGTCGGCGCGCGGACGCTGCTCGCGAGCCCGTACACCGCGGCCGCGAGCGCCGTCTTCGGCCGGATCTCCGATCCGCGCCCCTTGCTTTAAATCATGGAACCGATCACCCAACTGCACTCGACCACGGTCGTCATGCCGTCCACGAACATCGACACGGATCAGATCATTCCGGCGCGGTTCTTGACGGTCACCACGAAGCTCGGCTTGGGCAAGTCCCTGTTCGCGGACTGGCGCTATCTGGGCGACGGGCGCCCGAATCCGGACTTTGTGCTCAACCAGACCGCCGCGGCGGGTGCCCACATCCTCGTCGCCGGACACAACTTCGGTTGCGGCTCGTCGCGCGAACACGCGCCTTGGGCGCTGCTCGATTATGGCTTCCGCGCGGTCATCAGCACTGCGATCGCGGACATCTTCGCCAGCAACGCCTTGAAGAACGGGCTCCTGCCGATCGTGGTCGATCCCGCGACGCACGGCTGGCTGCTCGAGCATCCGGGGGCCGCCGTGACCGTCGACCTCGCCGACCGGCGTCTCGCGCTGCCCACTGGCGCGAGCGTGAGCTTTCCGATCGAGGCCTTTGCCCGACATTGCCTCTTGAACGGGCTCGACGAACTCGGCTATCTGCAAAGCAAGCTCGACGCAATCGCCGGCTACGAGGCCGCACGCAGCGTCTGAGGAACACGGCATGCACGCTCTGATCACCGTATTGCCCGGCGACGGCATCGGTGCCGAAATCACGGCGGAAGCCGTGCGTGCGCTCGCAGCCATCGCGACGCGCTTCGGACACCGCTTCGAATTCGAATCCGCCCTGCTCGGCGGTGCCGCCATCGACGCGACCGGCGAGGCCCTGCCCGACGCGACGCTCGCCTCGTGCCGGCGCGCCGATGCCATTCTGTTGGGCGCCGTGGGCGGCCCGAAATGGTCGCACCCCGATGCCAAGGTCCGCCCGGAGCAGGGCTTGCTGCAATTGCGCAAAGCTTTGGGATTGTTCGCGAACCTGCGGCCCGTCGTGCCGCATCCGGCCGTGCTCGATGCCTCGCCGATCAAGGCCGAACTTCTGCACGGCGTCGACATCATGGTCGTGCGCGAACTCACGGGCGGCATTTATTTCGGCGACAAGCAGCGCACGGCGACCGAGGCCGTGGACGTCTGTCGCTACAGCGTGATCGAAATCGAACGCGTCGTACGTCTGGCCGCCGGACTCGCCCGCGCACGCCGCCGCAAGCTCACGTCGGTCGACAAGGCGAACGTGCTCGAGACTTCGCGACTCTGGCGCTCTGTCGTCGATCGCATCCTGCCGGCCGAATTTCCCGAACTGCAGTTCGAGCACATGCTCGTCGATGCGGCGGCGATGCATTTGATCAAGAATCCGCGCGACTTCGACGTCATCGTCACCGAAAACATGTTCGGCGACATCCTCACCGACGAGGCCTCGATGCTCGCCGGCTCCTTGGGAATGCTGCCCTCGGCTTCGCTCGGCGCGAGCAACCGGGGCGGCCTGTTCGAGCCCATCCACGGCTCGGCGCCGGACATCGCCGGACGCGGCATCGCCAACCCCTACGCGACGATTCTGAGCGCGGGGATGCTGCTGCGTCATGCGCTGCAGTTGCCGGCCGAAGCCGCGGCCGTCGAAGCGGCCGTTTCCGCCGCGATTCTCGGTGGCGCGCGGCCGCAGGAACTGCTTGCGCGCGGCACGCCCGGCATCTCGACGCGTGCAGCGGGCGATGCGGTTCTCGCGGCTCTCGCGCGCGCTTGAGACTGCCGTACCGGCCGCCGTCGCGGGAACAGTTCGGGATCGGTGCCTAGGCCGCCGCGGCGCTTTGCGTCGCGCGGTCCAAGGCCTGGGCCAGATCCGCGAGCAGGTCCTCGGGCGCCTCGATGCCGACGGACACCCGCAACAGCCCCGGACCGATCCCGGCGCGCAGCCTCGCCTCCGCATCCATGCCGGCATGCGTCATCGTCGCCGGGTGCGCAATCAGACTCTCCACGCCGCCCAGGGACTCGGCGAGCGTGAAGCACTGCAGCCCGGCGAGGAACGCGCGCACCGCAGCCTCGCCGCCGGCGAGTTCGAAGCTCAGCATCGCGCCGAAGCCGCTTTGCTGTTTCGCCGCCAGCTCGTGGCCCGGATGACTCGCGAGCCCGGGATAATAAACCTGCGTGACCGCCGGATGCGACACGAGCGCGGCGACGATGGCCGCCGTGTTCTCGGCATGCACACGCAGGCGCGCGCTCAAGGTACGCAGCCCGCGCAGCGTCATGAAGCTGTCGAATGGCGCGCCGGTGACGCCGATCGCATTTGCCCACCAACGCAGCTCCTCCGCTTGTTCGGCCGTTGCAGCGATCACGGCACCGCCGACCACGTCGCTGTGGCCGTTCAGGTATTTCGTGGTGGAATGCATCACGTAATCCGCGCCCAGCGCGAGCGGCTGCTGCCACAGGGGGGAGAGAAAAGTGTTGTCGGCGACCGCGACAGCCCCGACCGCATGCGCCTGTTCCGCGAGCGCGCGAATGTCGACGACGCGCAGCAACGGGTTGCTCGGAGTCTCCATCCAGACGAGCGCGGGGCGTGCGGCGAAGGCGCGCTCGAGTGCGGCCGGATCTCCCTGGTCGACGAAATCGACGACCAGCGTGCCCTGGCGGTGCAGCGCTGCGAGCAGGCGGAAACTGCCGCCGTAACAGTCGTGCGGCGCGAGCACGCGCGAGCCCGCGGGCAGCGTCGCGCATATCAGCGTGACCGCGGCAAGCCCCGTACAGGTCACGACGGCGCCGGCGCCGCCCTCGAGGTCGGCCAGTGCCTGGCCAAGTTGATCGCGCGTCGGATTGCCCGAACGCGTGTAATCGTACTTGCTGCGCGGCGCATTGAAGCCGTCGTAGGCAAAGTTCGTCGTCAAATAGATCGGCGGAACCACGGCGCCATATTGCGTGTCCGCGTCGATGCCCGCCCGCACGGCGCGCGTGGCGAGCTGTCGGGGTGGTGTGTAGGTCACTGTAGAGTCTCCGTGAGCGCTCGTTCGAAGATGGGTTGCAGCACCGCGCCCTCCTTGAGGAAGGCATCGTGGCCATAGATGGAATCGATTTCGACGAGCCGCGCCGGGCCGCCGAGACCTTCATGGAGGCAACGCATGTCGGCCACGGGCACGAGCAGGTCGCTGCGCACGCAGACCAGCGTCGTCGGCGCCCGCACGTCGCGCGGATCGATCGCGAACAGGTCGATGGATTCACTCAGCGCGAGGAAGGATTCCGGCCGATACTTCTGCACGTAGCGGTCGCCACGCGCAAACAAGTAGTCCTCGACCGGAAAGCGAAATCGGCCCGCGCTGCGCGCCGGCGCGCCGCTGAACCGCGTCGTGAATTCGCCGGCGCTGCGATAAGTCGTCATTGCGAGCGCACGCGCAAGCCGCAAGCCGCCGACTCCGTCGCCGCGCGCGAGGGCTTCGCGCACGATCTCCCGCTGCACGCTGCGCCAGGCGGTGGCGAGCGCCTGCGCGCGGTGGGCCGCGCAGAGCACGAGCAGACGCTCGACGCGATCGGGACAGCGCGCCGCGAATGCCAGTGCGACCATGCCGCCATAGGAGGCACCGACGATCGCATGCAGGCGGCCAAGCTGCAGCCGCTGCACCAGCACCGCGAGCGCGGCGGCCTGGTCGTAGGCACTCAAGGCAGGGAACGAGGCGCCGCTCGCGGGCGTCGTACTGTCGCCGGCACCGCCGAGATAGTCGATGCCGAGGACGCGGAAGCGGTTGGTGTCGAGTGCCCGCCCCGGTCCCGCAACTTCGGACCACCAGGCATCGCCGCGCGCCGCTTCGGCTTGCGTGCCGGCGACCCGGCGGTGCGCGGAGATCCCGCCCAAGGCCGCGACCACTGGCGCGCCCGCGGGACCCTCCAGGCGAAAACTCAAGCGAGCCGACTGCAGCTGCCCGCCGTGATGGAGGACCCAGGGGCCCGGCAATTCAATGGCTTCTTCCAAGGACACGTCGTCTACCCGCTCCAGTCAGTTGGTGATACCTCCTGAGGAGCGGTAACGCTCGTCGAACCTGCTCGATGCGGCGAACGCCGGATACCGCAGGCCACTCATCTATCGGTGGGGAGCAAGGAGCCCGGCCACCGCAGGAGTTGGCACCGTTCCTTCAGGGTTTGCACCCTGGGGTGGTTGCCCCGGCTTCGAAGGGCCTTTCCCTCAGCCGGTCTAGATGAGCCGCGGGATGTTAAGCAGCGACCGCATCCGCGTCAAGCAGGACCCCGGCCCGGACCCGCGGCCGGACGCTTGCATTCGCCTCCATAATGTATTAACGTACTACTACATTAACACATTATAGCATTGCTGGCAGCAAGCCTCGCGCGTGGAACGACACAGCCGCCGTCATGAAGACCAACCGACCCGTCACGATCCGTCAGGAGCAGCAGCACGAGCGAGCACTTTGTGCGGCCATCCTCGAACTGCGCAGCGTCGAGGAGTGCCGCAGCTTCTTTCGGGATCTTTGCACGCCGGCGGAACTGCAAGCCATGGCGGATCGCTGGGCGGTCGTCGAATTGCTGGAACGCGGCCTGCCCTATCGAGAAATCCACAAACAGACCGGGGTCAGTGTCACGACGATCGGCCGGGTCGCCCGGTTCCTTACGGCCGGCAACGGCGGCTATCGCGTCGTCACGGAGCGGCTCATCGCCGCCCGCAACCCGTGAGCGCGTCCGCACCCATGCGCCTGCGTATCGCCGTACAAAAGAGCGGCCGGCTCACCGACAGCTCGCTCGAACTGCTGGTGCGTTGCGGCCTGAAATACAGCCGCGGCAAGGACCAGCTGATGTGCTATGGCGAGAATATGCCGCTCGACGTGCTGTTCGTGCGCGACGACGACATACCCGACCTCGTCCAGGAGGACGTCTGCGACTTGGGGCTCGTTGGCTTGAACGTCGTCGAGGAGAAACGCCTGGCGTTCGTCGCACGCGGTCTCGAGCCGCTGTTCGAGCAGGTCCAGCTCATGGATTTCGGCCGCTGCAAACTATGCATCGCCGTACCCGACGGATTCGCTTATCGGGACGCCGCCTCGCTCGCCGGCAAGCGCATTGCGACCACGTATCCGAACATCCTGGGTCGATTCTTGTCCGAGCGCGGCATCCGCGCCGAAGTCGTCGTGCTGTCCGGCTCGGTCGAGATCGCACCACGCCTGGGCCGCGCCGACTTGATCTGCGATCTGGTCTCGACGGGCTCGACTCTCGCCGCGAATCACTTGCGCCAGGTCGAGACCGTGCTCGAGAGCCAGGCCGTGCTGATTCGCACGCCCGTGCCCATCCCTGCCGAAAAGCAGGATTGGACCCGCCGCCTGCTGATGCGCATCGATGGGGTCGAGCAGGTCAAGGGCAGCAAATACATCATGCTGCACGCACCGCGCTCGGCGCTGGCCGCGATCGCGAAGCTGCTGCCCGGCAGCGAAGCCCCGACCGTGATCCCGCTCGACGGCTTGGGCGACCGCGTCGCCGTACATGCCGTCTGCCGCGAGAACGTCTTTTGGGAGACGCTCGAAGAACTCAAGAAGGTCGGGGCGAGTTCGGTGCTCGTGCTGCCCGTCGAAAAGATGCTGGCCTGAACGATGCGTGTGCTCGAGTGGAATGCGCTGAACCACGATGAACGGGAGCGGGCGCTCCAGCGCCCGGCACTGCGCGATCAGGCCGCCGTCGCGGCGACGGTTCGCGAGATCATCAGCACGGTGCGGCGCGAGGGCGATGCCGCGCTGTTCGCGTACACCGAGCGCTTCGATGGCGTGCGGCTCGAGTCGCTCGTCGTAACGGCGGCGGAATTCACGCGCGCCGAACGCGCACTCGCGGCCGAGGCGCACGCGGCGATCGAGACTGCGATCGCGACCGTGCATCGCTTCCACGCCGCGCAGAATACGCCGCCGCTGCGCGTCGAGACCGCACCGGGCGTGGTCTGCGAACGCTTCAGCGTGCCGATTCGCGCGGTCGGCTTGTACGTGCCGGCGGGCTCGGCACCACTGCCGTCGACCGCGATCATGCTGGCTGTGCCGGCCGCGATCGCGGGCTGTCCGGAGCGGGTCCTGTGCACGGCACCCGGGCCCACGGGCGCTGCCGACCCGGCGGTGCTCGTGGCCGCACGCAAAGCCGGCATCGAGCGCATCTACAAGATCGGGGGCGCGCAAGCGGTCGCCGCCATGGCCTACGGCACGTCCACGGTTCCGAAATGTGACAAGATTTTCGGCCCCGGCAATGCCTGGGTCACTGCTGCCAAGTTGCTGGTCGCGAACGATGCGGCCGGCGCCGCCGCGGATCTGCCCGCGGGCGTCACGGAAGTGCTCGTGGTCGCCGACGAGACGGCGCGTGCGGATTTCGTCGCCGCCGATCTGCTGGCGCAAGCGGAGCACAGCCCCGACGCGCAAGCCTTGCTGGTCACGAACAGCGCGCAGCTGGCACACGCGGTCGCCGCCGAAGTCGGCCGTCAGGCGCCGTGCTTGAGCCGCGCGGCGATCCTCGCCGCCTCGCTCGCGAACATACGCTTGATCGTCGTGGATTCTTTGGAATTGGCGCTCGAAATCGCGAACCGCTATGCGCCCGAGCACCTGTTGCTGGAAGTGCGCGAACCGCGCCGCTGGCTGGCCCGCGTGAGCGCGGCGGGCGCCGTGTTCCTCGGCAGTTGGTCGCCGGAATCGATGGGCGATTACTGCAGCGGGCCGAACCATACCTTGCCAACCTACGGCTATGCCCGCGTCTACAGCGGACTCTCGCTCGAGGACTTTCAAAAACGCATCACCGTCCAGGAATTGAGTCAGGCCGGCTTGCGGGGCCTCGGACCCACGGCACAAGTGCTCGCCCGGCTCGAGGGACTCGATGCCCATGCGGCCGCCGTGACGATCCGCCTCGCCGCCTTGCAGGATGCGACGCCATGAGCCGCGTGCCGCCATGAGCCCGGGTGCCCCCATGAGTCCGCTCGCTGCGCTGATGCGGCCCGAGATCCGCGCGCTGAAGGCCTATGCCCACGCTGCCTGGCTGCCGAATCTGACACGCCTGCATGCCAATGAGGCGCCCTGGCGCCCAGCCGACGATCACAGCGAAACGGGGCTCAACCGGTATCCGGAGCCGCAGCCGGAGGCGCTGCTCGAGCGTCTCGCCGAGGTCTATGCGGTGCCCTCACGCAACATCCTGGCGACGCGCGGCAGCGACGATGCAATCGACGTGCTCTCGCGGATTTTCCTGCGCGCCGGCGAGGACGCGATCCTGCAATGCTCGCCGACCTTCGGCATGTACCAAGTCGCGGCTCGCATCCAGGGGGCCGAGGTCATCGACGTGCCGCTCGAGCGGGCGCAGCAGTGGCGGCTCGATCCCGCGCGCTTGCTCGCCGCGTGGACGCCGCGGGTCAAACTGGTCTACCTTTGTTCACCCAACAACCCAACCGCGAATTTGCTCGACATTGCGGCGGTCGAGACCGTCTGCGCGGCGCTCGCCGGCAAGGCCGTCGTCGTCATCGACGAGGCGTACATCGAGTGGACGGCGCAGCCGAGCGCAACCACCTGGCTCGACCGCCATCCGACGCTCGCGATCCTGCGTACGTTGTCGAAATCGCATGCGCTCGCGGGCGCCCGCGTCGGCGCCCTGATCGGGCCCGAAGAACTGATCGAGGTCGGCCGGCGCGTGATACCGCCCTATTGTCTCGCCGAGCCGACGATAGCGGCGGCACTGCGCGCCCTCGGTCCCGCGGAACTTGCCCTCACAAAGAGCCGCATCGCGGCACTCATCGCCGAGCGCGACTATCTGCACGCCGGCCTCGCCGATTCCCCGCGGGTCGCGACCGTCTGGCCGAGCGACACGAATTTCTTGCTGGTGGACAGCACTTCCGCCGCTGAGTTTTTGCGCGCCGCGATGCTCGGGGGGACGATCGTCCGCGATTTGCGCGCCTACCCCGCGCTCGCGCAATCGCTACGCGTCACGGTCGGCGCGCGCGCCGACAACGATATCCTGCTGAATAGCCTGGCGGCATCATGAGCGGCCGGCGCATCGTCTTCGTCGACCGCGACGGTACCTTGATCGAGGAACCCGCCGACCAACAAGTCGACCGGCTCGACAAGATCCGCCTCATGCCGGGCGTGATTGCGGCGCTGCTCGATTTGCGGCGGACCGGCTTCGAATTCGTCATGGTGACCAACCAGGATGGTCTCGGCACCGAGAGTCTGCCGACCGAGGCTTTCGCGTCCGCACAAGGTTTTTTGCTCGAGTTGTTCGCCTCCCAAGGGATCGAGTTTGCCGCCGTCTGCATCTGTCCGCATTTCCCGCGGGACGCTTGCGACTGCCGCAAGCCCAAGCTCGGCATGGTCGCAGCCTTCCTTGCCGCCAATCCGATCGACACGGCGCACAGCTACATGATCGGGGATCGCGACACGGACCTGGAATTTGCTGCGAATCTCGGCGTGGAGGGCCTGCGCGTACGGCGTCACGGCGCCCCCACGGAGACCTGGGCCGCGCTTGCCGCGCGAATCGCGGGCGCGGCGCGGCGGGCGCACGTGCATCGCAGGACGAAGGAAACGGACGTCGAGATCCGCGTCGACCTGTCGCGCGAAGGCCCGAGCCGCATCGCGACGGGATTGGGCTTCTTCGATCACATGCTCGAGCAGATCGCCAGGCACGGCGGCTTCGCGCTGGATCTCGACTGCCGCGGCGATCTGCACATCGACGAACATCATACGGTCGAGGACTGCGCGCTCGCGCTGGGGTCGGCGCTGCGCGAAGCGCTCGGCGCGAAGCGGGGGATCGCGCGCTACGGCTTCCTGCTCGCCATGGACGAGGCCGAGGCTCAGGTGGCGCTCGACCTCTCGGGCCGGCCGTATTTCACCTGGGAGGGTCGCTTGCAGCGCGAACGCGTCGGCGATTTGCCCACGGAGCTCGTACCGCACTTCTTTCGCTCCTTGGCCGAGACTCTGGGTGCGGCGCTGCATCTGCAGGTGCGCGGCGAGAATACGCATCACATGGTCGAGTCGTGTTTCAAGGGTGTCGGCCGCAGCCTGCGCCAGGCGATCCGCATCGAAGGCAGCGAACTGCCGAGCACGAAGGGCAGCTTGTGAGCGAGATCGCGGCATGAACGCCCGCGACGTCGTGATCGTCGCCACCGGCGGCGCGAACATCGCCTCGCTGCAGTTCGCGCTCGAGCGCCTCGGCGCGGGCGCGCGCGTCTCCGCCGATCCGCTCGAGATTCGCGCCGCCTCGCACGTGATCCTGCCGGGCGTGGGCGCCGCAGCCGATGCCATGCAGAGGCTGCGCGCCGCGCGGCTCGACACCGTGATTCCCAGCCTCACGCAACCGGTGCTGGGGATCTGTCTCGGCATGCAGCTGCTGCACGCCGCTTCGGATGAAGGAGCGACCGCCTGCTTGGGCGTGATCCCCGGCCGCGCGCAGCGCTTCACCGACGCGCCCGGCCGGCCGGTGCCGCACATGGGCTGGAACACGCTCGAGTTCGGCGGCGACTGCGCGCTGCTCGACGGGCTCACGACGGGCTGCCACGTCTACTTCGTACACAGCTATGCGCTGCCTCGCTCGGCCGCGACGATCGCAACGACCGAGTACGGCGTCACCTTCAGCGCCGGCGTGCAGTGGCATAATTTTGCCGGCGTACAATTCCATCCGGAACGGTCAGCGACGGTCGGCGCCCGCGTCCTGCAGAATTTTCTGAGCTCCTGAACCGCAGGGCAACGAGGCAACATGCAGCTGATCCCTTCCATCGATTTGCGCGGCGGCCGATGCGTCCGTCTTTTGCACGGCGATTTCACCGCCGAAACCCTGTACGCGAGCGAACCGCACGACCTCGTCGCGAAGTACCGTGATCTCGGCGCCGAATGGATCCACATCGTCGACCTCGACGGCGCGCGCGACGGCGCCGGTGGCAATCGTGCCGTCATCGCGGGGCTCGCGGAACTGGACGGCGTGCGTCTGCAAGTCGGCGGCGGTCTGCGCGACCGTTCGGCCGTGGACGACATGCTCGGCCTGGGCGCCGGGCGCGTCGTGGTCGGCAGCGCCGCAGTCACCGAGGTCGAAGCGGTCCGCGACTGGCTCGCGGAGTTCGGGTCGGAGCAATTGATACTGGCTTTCGACATCCGGCTGGACCCCGGCGGTCGCCCCTGCGTGGCAACCCACGGTTGGCGGGAACAGTCCACCTTGAGCCTCTGGGATGCGGTCGCCAACTTCACCGGGCACGGGCTCAAGCACGTGCTCTGCACCGACGTGAGCCGCGATGGCGCGCTGGTCGGGCCGAACGTGCCCCTGTACCGCGAAGCGGTCGCCCGCCATCCCCGAATCCAATGGCAGGCCTCGGGCGGAGTGCGCGACCTGTCCGATCTCGCCGCGCTCGCCGATACGGACGTCGCGGCCGCGATTTCCGGCAAGGCGCTGCTCGATGAACTGATTCCCACCGAGGAGCTGCAAGCATTCTTGCCAAACGCATAATCCCCTGTCTCGACGTACGCGACGGCGTCGTCGTCAAAGGTGTGCGCTTC
>Ga0116226_10005585_pt1 | contig 11241 bp, 8 predicted proteins | sample S1TSphfallax_FD_89692 | JGI IMG/M metagenome (GOLD analysis project Ga0116226, IMG submission 89692) | Host-associated microbial communities from peat moss isolated from Minnesota, USA - S1T2_Fa - Sphagnum fallax MG | ecosystem: Host-associated > Plants > Peat moss > Unclassified | place: USA... | reverse complement strand
GCCTTCCTATGATTGATTTATATTATTCCAAACTTGTGTTAGGTTTTGAAATTATGACTACACAAAAACACAACTAGGAAAACATGTGGTCCAAAATACACATCAACATTAAACCTTAAACCCTTATGTATCCAATCATCATTGAATACATAAGCCTCTAATGCTGAAAATTGATGCAATTTTTAATTGTGCTCCAGTCATAACACATGCATGAAAAATATTAATTTGGCATTACAATTCAACCTCATCAAATAAATCAACACAAAAAATATACATTTTCAACTTTTAGAACTTGAATCATCATTTCCATGAATTATGCCCAACTTTTAGAAGATAAATCACTTCATAATTTAATCAAGTTATATTTATAAAATTCATCTAACACAATTACCATTCAAAATCCCCACCCCAATTAATTTATTGTACATTCGTAAATTTACTTGTTTAAATTCATCGAAGCTTGTTCATCCCTAAATTATGGGAGGAGTTGTAGATTTGTATCAAGGAGTTGCAACGCATGACCATGGAGATCATGGATGAAAAATCAAACCAAATTGTGTGAACAATTAAACATGTGCAAAAGTATGATGAAATTTAGAATCACAACTTGTTTTTATTGATTTAAAACCTCATCATACAAAACAACAACTAGAATTGGATTTCTAGATTTTTAAACAATTTCATAAAGAAAAAACTTAAAGAAAAGAAAGATGACATGAAAGTTTTTTCATGAAAAACCTTATGATAAAATTTAAATAAAAATAATACAAGAAGAAATAGATATTTTCAAAACATGAATAAGTTAACACCATTGAAAATAGGCTACAATATCAAAAGTTGAATTATATTGAACAATCTTATTTAAAATACATCCTTTCCAATTTGAAATGTACACAAAATGATTTTGGTATTGAGTAAAAATCATGTTTGGATGTTGGGATTGGTTGGTCAAGGTCATATTTTAATATCAACACTAAGTGAGGTTTTTTATTTTTTAGGTGTTTAGTTCATAGAAGATGGGATCCCAACTCCAACAATATCACTAAACATTAGTAAACCAAACTTGCTTGTTTAAAGACTTGTTGAGGAACATGAAATTGTTAGTGATGTAATAGTTGTAATGTTTTTTAAGTATATAGACAATGAGAAGAATTTAATATGAACGTAAACTTGAACCTATTAAATAATGCCTAGGAATTCTCATGTTGAAATAAACTTTAATCATTTAGGTCAATAAAAGGGAAGCCACTTCTAACTAATAATTATTGTAGGACTATCAACTTACATGTCATGTGAAGTGGAGAGGTCATAGACGTTTGTAACAATTGGGATGTTGTGAATGTTGACTTTCAAAACAAACATTTAAATATAATAGTTATAAGTTTCAAAATGGTCAATCATTTTGAAAAAATGCATCATGGGGATAGGGATGGATTTATATCAACGGTAGTTAGAGCTATTGGGAATTTTACAATACATGAATCCAAAGACTTTGAAATTAGTAGAATGTTGATAAGATTAATTGTTCTTTCAAATAATGAAAAAATGTTACACATTAAAAATATATTTAAAGGGTTTTTTAATAAAAATGACTAAGAAATGAAAAACCTATAATTTTTTGAAAAAATATTTAAAAACCTATATTAACACACATGAAGATTTATAACTACTATGGATTAGTTCAACTTTTTGCTTGAGTTCTTAAAAGGTACAACTATACAATGTGTCTCATTTTTTGAATGAAGAATAAAAGTATTGATGGGATCATGAATGTTAACAAGGAGAAGTGTTTTAACTAACTAGGTCCATAGGCCTTTTAATGATTATTAGTTACTAATGGTAGACTTATCATCCTTTACTCAAGGGGTGAAGTTAATAAAATTAGGTAGTTCAAGTTAATGAATGGTCAAGGGTAATCCATCCAATCATGTAGGAGATTTCCTAGAAGGGATTAGAATAAAAGCACTATTTTATAAAAGTCAATGTGGGCCTTGTGTATGGTATGTGGAAAAAAAGGATTAGAGGAAGTGGGAGAGGAAAAGAGATTCATTTAATACTTGGGGGAGCGAGGGGATAACTTGGGAATTTAGGATTCTTATGGAGAGGGATGTAAGGGAACGCAGAAAGATGTATGTACTTGGTGTGATTTTAATGGAAGATGGTTGAAGGATTTGTGTCTCTTGTGATGTTGTGCTATTATAATGAATTAGATAATATATAAGTAGGATGTTTCTTTAAGTTAGTAGTTGTGTATTTTTTTTAGGATAAAGAGTAACGAGGTTTAACCTTTGGTAGCTTCTAGATAGACAAACTATTGGTTGCCATTGGAAGGTAGCAGTTAATCCTTGATGGTAAATAACAATGATAGGGAAGATCAATAAAAAGCCGCCTATAGACTAAAAGGTTTCTTTGTAGACAGTAAACAATGGCCATGAAGGAAGGCAACAGGTTGTTGACGGTATAATCTAAAGGAAGGACTGCCCAAGGTGTTGCAAGTAGCAAACTAAGTAATTAAAAGACTTATAGGGCCTAAAGAACAAGGAAAATAATAAATAGAAGGTATGTTGACCCCCCTATACACCATCTAAAAGTGTTGAAGATATTGTAAAACTAGGGAAAATAACTATTCTCGGGTTTAGATTATTTTTTATGTTTCCCCTCTCTATTTTTTCCCCATTACCCCATGGTTTAAATTATTTATAAAAAGGTAGGTCTAGTCATAAGCAGTAGAACTTTACCTAACTCCTTTCTCTTCGTATGACATCTTACATACTATGATGGATGTGAACATTAAACACCATCTTCCAATAAATGGAATTCATTTATAAGATTCATTCATAATTCCTAGCTAAGTTTTAGTTAACTTTCAATTAAGTTCTAGTTAATTATTAGTTAAGTCCTAGTTAAGTCCCAATTAAGTTTTAATTACCTCTTAGTTAAGTTTGAATTAATTCTAAGTTAACTTTTAATTAAGTCCTAGTTAAGTCTTAGTTAACTTTTAATTAACTCTTAGTTAAGTTTAGTTAGTTCTTAGTTGGCTCCTAATTAAGTCCAAGTTAACTCATAATTGAATCCCAATTATGAAAGTTCTTAAGAAGTTTCCTTACTTGATGCACACATAAAAGCCTCCTTGGAAGTTTCGTTGAACTAAGTCCCCAAAGGAATATATATAGGAATAGGATTCTTCATTTTTTTCAGTTTGTTCAACACCAGTTTTAAGCATGATTTTGCACCATAGCCTTGTCAAATTATTTCCATGTTCATATTTGTTGTGCACATCTTGTGTTTTTATTTTTTGAATCATGTAATTTGGTTTTGTTCCTTGTTTGAAAGTTAGACTTAGACCTTTCTTTTAGCTTTTGTTCTTGTGGCCCTTGACATGTACTACTTGAGTAATTGTAATAAAGTAAGCTAGTGAAGGTAATTATTTTGTGGATTAATAAGTTGTTGACCTTGCCTTTTAGTCTTACCCCTGGGAGGATGATAGTGATCAGGGGCTACAATTTCACCCCCTTAACAATGAAATATGTGATTAAGGCCTTAAATTGTTTTTTGTCAAGAATGTATATCAAAGTTTAATATTTGATTTCAACCATTTGAATCATTTTTTTAAATGAAAAAATACAAGGAAAGGAAAATTATGTTGTAAGAACATCATAAACATTAAAGAAAAAGGAATTTTAAAAAAAGATCCTTGAGAAATATGCGTAGAAGTTTTTTTTTTAAGTTTTGGATGTGGATGAGTACAAACTAACCAAAATCTTCATCAACACGTCAACTTTTTTGCAATTCTTGTAACATATCACTATGCGGTGCCATTTTAATGGCATGTTAATCATGGAAAGTTGTGCTTATGCATTAATATGGATATTGAGAAATCTAAAATGTGTCCCAAAATCTGCCAATATCAAGGTTTGGTTGAAACAAAGGATGTTTACCAACTTCATTCAATGATATTATTTTCACAAAAGGCCCTTTAGTTTTCATAATACAATTTTTTTGATGCTCACATTTTTTGTAATAATAGGTTACTATTAGAAAAATATGAAAAGAATTCAAACTTTCATATTTTTTCAATTTTGTGTTTATAAAAAATTAGGGTTTGTTGAAAGTTCACAAGTCCTTTACAACGTGTAAATGTGATGCAATGTATATATTGTTTAAAGAAAGCTATAGCTTATAATGTAAAAAAGAACACTTGAAAATTTCAACATGTTATGGTATAATTTGAAATGGTGATCATTTTTCAAGATGAAACACAAAATTTGATAAAATTAGTTGATTTTTAAAATTGGTATTTATTCAAATTTGATTTATAAAAATTATATGACATATTAGGGCAACTATAAATAAAATAATTAAGAAGTTGCAATATTTCATTTGAAAAAATGATTTTTTGGCAAAAGGACCTTGAATAGGACCATAGTCTTAATAGCAAAGTAAACACATTGGTTCATTGTATCTTCTTTGGACCCTTTAGGCAATATTCAATTTTGAAAAATATTTTTGAAAAATATGTATAGAATTTTAAAAAGATGTAAAATCAATGAAATTTTTAATTAAAAAATTTAGTCATTGAAAGCATCTTTTAGAAGATGAAGTTGGTACAAGCTTTTGGAATTTTAAAAAAAAAAGTAGCTAGCAAAAGCTTTTTACAATAATTGACAATAGTTTTTAGAAAATGTGGTTAGTGAAGAACCTAAAAGGTTATTTAATAAAAATTTATAAAAGGTTTTGTTGGTGGAACTTTATAAAAGGTTTATAAACTTCTAAAAGGTTCTATTAGATAGTTTAAATAAAGGTCTAGAATGCAACACTTTCAATTTTGGCAACATAACTTTTAGCCCTTGTATTCTTAATCCATTTCATGCTTAACTTGCATCATGTTTAAGCAATAAATCATTTAATTATTATTCATCACTAAGGTTTTTGTCTGTCAAGTCCATAAAATCTTCTCCAAGTATATTTTTGTCTAGGCAAAAAAAAACCTCAAAGGTATTTTAAAACACAAGGTCATAAAAAAAACAAGTTCAATTTTTGTTATAATCAATGTATCGATGTTAAAACATTTCATCATCGAATTGGTGAAATTAAAATAAGTTAAATATAAGTAAAAGGAGACATTCAATGAAGTAGTGATGATGGTTGAAAAGGAGGAAAACAAGGATTAGATACCCTTGGCTAATGATTACACAAACATAAAAGGCAATCATTGAGACTCAAAAGTTTTGCATCAATGATGGTGGGCATTGGGTAGTTTATGTTTAAATGATAGTGGGAGTTTGTGGTTAAAATAAACATAACACATGTTTCATGTGCATAGTATGTCAAAGGTGAAATGGTGAACCTATTCAATCCCATGAACAAGTGACAAAAGGTAACATTTACAAAGGTTGAGGGTTTCACTAATGTGAGTAGCAATGCCAATGAGTCAATTGAAAAAGGTTAATACATGGTCAATATAAGTTTGGCAAATATGTTAAAAAATTTATTACCAATTTTTTTTTTCCAATTATAATCTTCCTTGTACAATGCTTACAAGTTCTTAGGGGCACGAAACAATGTGATGAGATATATATTGAGAAGGTGAAGGGACCTTCATGATATAAACTAATATACATTACTTACTATATGTTTTTGGTCTATATTAACATTTAATATTCACATGGAGACATTTATTACAAACCCAACTATTTTGTATTTATAATTTATCAAATTTTTCATAATAAATATTTGTAAGGTGTTTACTTACATGTTTAATTTTATTATGGTTTTGTGAAACAATTAATGGATCAACCCTAGATGGACTTTGTGTCGTGTAACTTATAATCACATTGAACATGAACATATTAACAATGGATCACATATATTTGTTCCCTAATTATTTTGAAACAAATGATTATTATGCATGATTAGAAACAATTTATTTTAGTTCAATAGCAATGAAAGGCCAATCACAAACAAGAGTAATGTGCACCATAAAGTTGTAAACAATCTTAGATGTGTTAGTAGAATAATATAGGATTATGTCAAGTTTGTATTATTATTTTCATAGCCTTTCTATCATGAATTTCCTAACCTTTTTTGATAGTTTTGAAAACTCTTAAAGATAGTCTTTATCTTGCTTATGACATCTTCACCAAGAGAATTAGATTTGAATTACCATTAATTCACACCCTTTACATGGTCAACACTTTAGAAAATGTTAAGTTTTACTTGGTGTGAGCCAAAACTAATCCATTAATCAATTGGATTATTAACACCAATAGTTTTGACTTCTCGATTAAGAACATTATCTAGTCCATGTGAATAAAGATGATAATTCCAAAGCAAAAAAATAAAATGGCAATCACGATTGGGTTTGAAATGAGTATTGATTTCAACAAATTAAACGTTCAAGAAAATAATGAAAATAAGATGAAGAAGACAAGGATAGGAAGAGTTGAATTGATGTAGATGTTGTACTTTGATTTTCCTTTCATGGGGAGATCAAACTAGAATTTATGAAACATGGCAAAAAATAAGGTTAAAGCTTGAAACCTCAAATCTATTTGCTTATGATGATTTATACATCCTTCCATTACATACATTCATAGTTTTTTCTTTTGATTTTTTGTTTTATAAATTGGACAAGGTCAACAACTTTGTGATATAACTTTTATTGAAGTTTCAAATCATTTTCATAATTTTTTCTTAAAAAAGGAAGTGTATACAAAAAGGTTGAAGGGTTTAAGCATTTTGTACAATTTTGGAGTCCTTTTCACTTTAAACCTTCCATTTTCTTCATTTTGATGTTTTTTTTAATTTTGTAAATTGGATGTGGTGAGTTTAATCATGAAAGTTTGATTGAAGATTATAAATCATTTACATAATATAAAAATAATAATGAAAATGTATACAAAGAAGCTAAAGGATTTAAACTAGTATTGTGCAAGGTTATTGTAAATGATAAGAATATATTTAAAATTTCAATTTATTTATTCAAAAGATAAGAGTGTATTAACAAATTTTCCTCCCATTAAGTTCAAGTCTAAATATACAAAAACTATAGTTTTTAGTACATAAGTAAAGTTTGGGTACCTTCCATCATATACCCTTGGTTGGGGTAAAATAATTTTTAAAAAATTATTATTAATCAATAATATAAGAAAACTTTCTTATTATTACAATTTTCAGAAATTCAACTCTAATGGGATATAGTGCACAAATTTGATGTTAAAATGCACAAATAAAATTTAAAGAATCAACTCAAATTTCTAATGTTAAACGTACACACAAAATGAAAATTATGTGAAGCTTTTGTGAATCAAATATACACTTGTTCAAAATATAATCACCATGTTCATAGTTTGTTGAGCCCACACCTTCCATTTAAAAATTTGATCAACACAATGCACTCTCCTTCTTGTGATCCCCATACAAATATATGAAATGTTCAAAGATTCACTAGCTAACCTCAATCCCCATACATATACACATAATGTTCAAGGAGCTCCACTTAGAAACGTTAGTTACATTTCAATCCCATCAACTTTCCCTTGAACAAATTTAAGTTATTTCAAACACATAAAAGTAATAGATTTAATTGGTTTCTTCACAATATCATCATATCCTAAGGCTTGCACATGTTTATGGAAAAAAAAGTAACAATTAACAATATAAATATAACAAAATTTGGCAAAACATATAAAACTAATCTACCTCACCAAATTTGCACCTTACATCATGTCTTTGCCATCAACTTGGCATACCAAAATTTCCTACCAAATTTACCCTAATAAATGTGTAAATTTACAAATCAAAATTTGTTAAATTTTAAAGTTCAACATAATCATCTAGTTGGTATTCAAACTCTTCTTCCATCTAATCGAAAAGATCCCCTTCAAGGTCCCCAAATCATTAAAGGATTCAATTACAAATGCTTCACAACCAAAACATGGATAATTTGGCCAATTCTTTGAAATAAACACAAATTGATTTAAGTTTCAAGTTCCAAGGTAACATTTGCATAATGTTGTCTAAATCTTAATAATGGAAAAAAACGTTTCATTTCAATATGACTTCTCACAATACTCAAAATTTGATGAACCAAATATCCAACAACACGAAATTGGCCCTCATTGTCGCAACCCCACTTTGGCCAAGTGTGGGGGTGAAGCCCAACACTCCCAAAGTTGGGGATTTGGAGTCCTCCGAGACTCCCGAATGTTTAGGGTTCGACAGAAAGGTCCAAAACACCTCGCATTGAGATGTTCTTGGTGTCATTGAAAAGGTCTTGAAGCGCAGATATCGAAAATGGCCTCGCATTCGCCATTTGGACATTTGTAGCCCAAGTTATGGGCAAAAGAAGAGCCGAGAGTCAAACTGGCAGTTTGACTCCCGACCACTAAAAGTCGGTAATCGACCTTTTCCCAACCTCCGAATGGAGAGTGCGACATGGCGTTGAAAAGATTTCGACGAGGGCTACAACTTTGGTTTAGACCTCGTCGCAATCAGACCTAGCACTCGAGAGTTATGAGCTCCCAAAGTCTCAGAACTCCAATCGGGATAGTTTCGAGACAATTTCGGGATTCCAACTTGAGAGTCCCGGGTAAAAGAGCCATTTGGATGTAGCCTCAATGGAGCGTCGCAGAGAATAATATATGGGGGAAGGTGGTGGCTTCCCCCGAGTCCGGGCCGTGGTGAGTCTTGTGGTCCAAAGTGCCTGTGGCTTGTCCCAACACCCCAAGGGTGTCCCGGAATGTGAACTAACCATTTAGTGGTTTATTTTGGATGCAGATTCAAGCTTGATCTACTAGTCCCTCTTTCTAGTCTAATCCCGGGACTTCTAGCACGCCCATGTACCCCTTTATAGTGTTGGAAGTCGGGAGCGCCTTCTGAGTCCCAACTTTCCGCAACTACACTTTGGTGAACCTCAAGTGGGTTCACCCCGGGACTTGGGAGTGTGTCACTCATGAACATGTTACCACTTTAGTGGATTTTCACAAGACTTTGCCATCAATCATAAATTTTGAAAACAATAGGTTCACAAAGAGGCCAAAGAAGTAAGAGAGGACAAAAACTAACCAAATTTATTCTTATGGTGAAGGAAAATAGTGGGTCCATAAAGAGGCTAAAAAAAATGAAAAGACAAAGACATATTAGATTTATTTGAATGGTTAAAAAAAACAATGAATCCACAAAAAAATTTCCAATTTTACCATTGATCTAGTTACATTCACATTTCACATGGAATGGTAGCTTCCTTGTGAAATACATTGCCAAATAGAGTTTTCATATGTGCAAGTTTCAAAACAACATTAGTAACAACAAAGTGAGAAAAATTATGTCATTGTGAGATAATGATGGTGTAATCAACAACACATAGGAGCAATGGTCATCATGAGGTGGAGTTAGGGTTTAAGGTCTATTTACCTTAGATTTTTTTACCAACAAAGAATTCAACAACAATCAAATGAATTTTAATTAATAAAGCTTTCAAATCAAAAGGGGATGATTGCATTCTTTATTTGGAATAAAAAATAATGAAGACAAAAGACTTGAAAACCTTATAATATATTACTTCATAGAAAAGTGCATTAAGATTTCTTTACAAGCTTACAATAATGTAATAACTTTTGTAAGTGTCAATAATAAAAACTTAAGTGCCCCTTAATGGACCATATAAAAAAACTCAAATAATTCATAATTGTCCCCTAAGACCTTTAGACATTTACAAATAGTCACATACATATATTTTGAAAGTTATAAAAAAGTTTCAAAATATTTTTGCTTCAAATATCAAATATGTGTTTATAGTTTTACACATGTTTTTTATATGTTTTGTACATAAGCATTTTATACAACTTTTATGTGCTTCCATTTTAGACCTTCATTTATTTTAGTTTCATAAATTAAATGTGATGAAAAATTTCATGGTGCAATTTTGATTAAAGATTTCAAGTCATTTGCATAAAATTTGAAAAAAATATGGATGTGTATTTTTTGCTAGAAAAAAAAATCTTTCAATTTCATGCATATTCATTAACTTGTAATTTTATTTTATTTGGATATGTGGACAACATTCCAATCATATTTGTTGGTTTAAATTTTTGGTTTTTCCAAAAAAACCATTATTTATAACAATTCAATACTTACATCAAATAATGCCAGAAAAAATTGTTAAATGAAAATTTGGGAAATGATCATTATGAATGTAAATTTTATGAATTGATGGACCTATGTTGGAGTCAAGTTAAATTTATTTTCAAACATTTTTTGATTTTTATCAATGACATGGATTTTTAAAATGAAAATATGGAATAAATGAGTAATGGACATCACTATCACAAATAAATAAACTATGAGGGAATTTTTAAAAAAATTATAGAAAGACCCTGAGGATTAAACTTGAAAGTTTTTATAAGTTTCCAAAAATATTCATGGAAAAATGTTTAGATTTAAAAAATATATAAAACCAACAAAAAGAATTAGATTTTTTTCAAAAAAAATCAATAAATGGTTTTAGGACATGCAATTTTTTCTAGAATAATAATTGGTTGAAGTTTTAAAAAGATGTTGGCAAATCAATTTAGAAGGTTATTTAGTATAAATTTACAAAATGTTTGATTGATAGAGCTTTCAAAAAGGTTAATGATTCTTTGAAATTTTACATTAGATAATATAAAAAAATGTTCAAAAAGCACCACCTTTCAATCTTGCTAATAGAAGTTGTGAGCTTTATACTTCTAACTTGCATCATGCCTTATTCAAACAATAAAATTATGTATTTTTTACTCATTACCAAAGTTTTTGTTTGTTAATTTTTAAAAATTTTCTCCAAATTTTATCCTTGGCAATCACATTGAAACAATATAGAAACAATTAAATTATAATTTGTTGTAAATAAATGAATAAATTCATGACTAGAAATTTGTAATGTTTGGTATTGTGATGGAAAATTATTTCATCACTTTCAAAAAAACTCAACAAATCAATGTTTTAAAATTTAACATTAAAATGATTTTTTAATCATTTATTTTTAAAAGATATTTAATTAAAATTTGACTATTGGAAAACCATGTTGGACTTTATCAATGTGGGCCATGTAAAAGGTTTTGACAAATAATTCATGTGTTTTTTATAATTTCAACCAACATTTTATTTTCTTATTCTTTATTTCTTTGCGCTTTTCCATCAACCTTTCATCATCATTTGAATATAATATGTTGTTTGTTGCATTCTTGGGTGATCATGGTTCAT
>Ga0116226_10005584_pt1 | contig 11241 bp, 9 predicted proteins | sample S1TSphfallax_FD_89692 | JGI IMG/M metagenome (GOLD analysis project Ga0116226, IMG submission 89692) | Host-associated microbial communities from peat moss isolated from Minnesota, USA - S1T2_Fa - Sphagnum fallax MG | ecosystem: Host-associated > Plants > Peat moss > Unclassified | place: USA... | reverse complement strand
CCGTTGGTGATGCGCTGCATCGAAGACTATCTGGCGGGACGACGCTACCCGCTCGATGTGGTGCGTACTGAAGCGTCGGTTGGGGCCAGTGGGCTGTAAAGCCGCGCGGCACCCGCATCACTCGAAAAATTTGAATACCTGGCAGATCGCATCATGAGCAAACAACGCGTCGTCGTCGGCATGTCCGGCGGGGTCGACTCCTCGGTCACTGCGTGGCTACTGAAACAACAAGGCTACGATGTGGTCGGCCTGTTCATGAAGAACTGGGAAGACGACGACGATAGCGAGTACTGTTCGACCCGACAGGACTGGATCGATGTGGTGTCGGTCGCCGATCTGGTCGGCATCGATGTCGAGGCGGTCAACTTCGCGGCTGAGTACAAGGACCGCGTTTTCGCCGAATTCTTGCGCGAGTACTCGGCCGGACGCACCCCGAATCCGGATGTGCTGTGCAATGCCGAGATCAAATTCAAAGCCTTTCTCGATCATGCCGTCTCGCTCGGTGCGGAACAGATTGCCACCGGCCACTACGCGCGCGTGCGCCAGGCCGATGACGGACGCTTCCAACTGCTCAAAGCACTGGATCTGAGCAAGGACCAAAGCTACTTCCTGCATAGGCTGAATCAGCAGCAGTTGTCGCGCACCCTCTTTCCATTGGGTGAAATCCCCAAAACGCGGGTACGGGAAATCGCCGCCGAAATCGGCTTGCCGAATGCCAAGAAAAAGGATTCGACGGGCATCTGCTTTATCGGCGAACGACCATTCCGTGATTTTCTGAACCGCTACCTGCCGACCCATCCCGGTCCGATGAAAACGCCCGATGGACGCGTGGTCGGCGAACATATCGGCTTGGCCTTCTATACTTTGGGCCAACGTAAAGGCATAGGCCTGGGCGGCAGCCGCGACAGCAGCGGCGAGCCCTGGTTCGTGGCCGCCAAGGATATCCTCAGCAACACCTTGTACGTGGTGCAGGGCCACGACCATCCCTGGTTGCTCAGTCATACTCTGAGCAGCGATAGCGCCAGTTGGATCGCGGGAGAAGCGCCGGCGGACGGCCTCGTCTGTGCAGCCAAGACGCGCTATCGGCAAAGCGACGCACCCTGCACCTTCCATCAAGGCAAGGCAGGGGCACAGGCCGACCATTTCGCGCTCGACTTTGCACAAGCACAATGGGCAGTCACGCCCGGCCAGTCGGCCGTGCTGTACGACGGCGATGTCTGTCTGGGCGGAGGCATCATCGCCCAAGCCGAGAGCGATCAAGCCAAGCTGGATCGCCCGTTGCCAAGCGATGCGGCAGCGCCGACGCCGGCGTAAAACCCAGCTCGATCGCACCCGCTCAGACTCGGTGCGATCCCGTCGCCCTTGGCGGCATAGCGCTACCCAAGCCCCCTATCGTAGCGCTCAGATTCCACTTCATCGTATGCTTACACGGCGCAATCCGGCCCCGGCACAGTAGAATGGCGCAACCCCGAGACAGTGGCGCCACATGGCCCACATCGGGGACTATTCGCGGTCGCCCGCTCGCGCGAGGCGGCCAGCCAGCCTGCGCCACGCGCGGGCGCTCGAAGGGAGACGACGATGTTCTCGCGACGCTATCTCGCGCTCTGGATTTGCGCACTCGCCCTGGTACTGTGCGCCGCGCTCGCACTGCTGCACCGCCTGAATCCATTCTGGCTGCTGATCCCTGCCGCACTTGTCGTGTACGGCGTGCGCGATTTACGGCAGCAAGCCCATTCGATCCTGCGCAATTACCCGTTGTGGGGTCATTTCCGCTTTATCTTCGAATTCATCCGCCCCGAGATCCGCCAATATTTCGTCGAAAGCGACACCGACGAAAAGCCGTTCTCGCGCCAGCAGCGCAGCATCGTCTATCAGCGCGCCAAAAATGAAGTGGATAGCCGCCCGTTCGGCACCGAACTCGACGTGAAGGCGGTGGACCACGAATGGATCAGTCACTCCCTGGCTCCGACGGTACTGACCCATCACGATTTTCGGGTGGTGGTCGGCGCCAACCGCGCGCAACCCTATGCGATGTCGCTCTTCAATATTTCCGCCATGAGCTTCGGCGCCTTGTCCGCCAACGCGATACGTGCGCTGAACCTGGGCGCAAAAAAAGGCGGCTTCGCGCATGACACCGGCGAGGGGTCGATCTCGCCCTATCACCGTGAGCATGGCGGCGACATCATTTGGGAAGTCGCCTCGGGTTACTTCGGCTGCCGCGATGCCCATGGACGCTTCGACCCCGACAAGTTCGCCGTGCAAGCCCGCGACCCGCAGGTCAAGATGATAGAGATCAAGCTTTCGCAAGGCGCCAAGCCTGGCCACGGCGGCGTCTTGCCAGCAGCCAAGATCACCGCCGAAATCGCCGCGACCCGCGACGTGCCGATGGGCCAGGACTGCGTCTCACCGGCGCGTCATTCGGCTTTCTCGTCCCCGCGCGAACTGCTCGAATTTGTCGAGCGGCTGCGCACGCTGTCGGGCGGCAAACCCACGGGCTTCAAACTGTGTATCGGCCATCCCTGGGAATTCTTCGGCATCGTCAAGGCGATGCTGGAAACCCGTATCCTGCCCGACTTCATCGTGGTCGACGGCGCCGAGGGCGGTACCGGTGCCGCGCCGCTGGAATTCACCGATCACGTCGGGGTACCGCTGCAAGAGGGCTTGCTGCTGGTGCACAACACCCTGGTCGGCGCCAATCTGCGCGACGAGATCAAGCTGGGGGCCAGTGGCAAGATCATCACCGCCTTCGACGTCGCCCGCATCCTGGCGCTGGGTGCCGACTGGGCCAACTCCGCGCGTGGTTTCATGTTTGCGCTGGGCTGCATCCAGGCGCAGACCTGCCATAGCGGGCGCTGCCCGACGGGGGTCACGACCCAGGATCCGATCCGCCAGCGTGCGCTGGTGGTGCCGGATAAATCCGAGCGCGTAGCCAACTTCCACCGTAACACCCTGCACGCGCTCAAGGAGCTGGTGCAAGCGGCGGGGCTGAACGATCCCTCCGAGCTGCGCGCGCATCACATCGTCAAGCGCACCTCGTCGTTCGACGTACATTTGATGTCGGACTTGCTCAAATACCTGCAGCCCGGCGATTTGCTGACCGGCAACTACCGCTATCCGCTATATGAGAAATGGTGGCCGGTGGCGCGCAGTGATAGCTTTGGGCTGAATTGAATGGATAGGCCGGACTATAGGACGGTTTCTCGTTGAGCGCCACGCCGGCGACCTGACTTACATTTCTTTATTGGCCTTGATATCGAAACCGGCCGTCACAGCGCCACCGCTGCCGCCCTGCGCGTTCTGCACGACGTATTCCTGCTTTGACCTTCGAGAAGGACAGGTGAACCAACTCATGGACGCTGCCGATACTGCCACAGGGTTGCACGGACGTGACGATGACATCGTTCATGGTGATGGTCAGAAATTCAAGCGGGTTACCGCCGGCCTTGCGAACCATAAGCGTTGCTTCCGGAATGTGTTTCCCGGTCAAACAGTACTGCATCAGACTGGGACTGGCCCGGTCAATGTCATGCAGGAACGCGAGATCGTCGACGCTCGCTTTACCCATTCCACCGCCTGAACCGGAATGCATGGCTGACGGCTGCGACACTTGCCAGCTCCAGCTCGATACCTCGATTTCATTTTTGTGCGCGAAGTCTTGTGATTCGCCGTCAATTCCGCTTATCTTTAAGAATATATCTTGTGCCATACTATTTTCGATATGAATCCAGTTATTTGTACGCCCTAAGCATGACTCCATGCCAACCAAACACAATGCTTTGATCGTCAATCATGAAAACAGGAAGGCAATTCGAGCTCTCCAATGAGAATATTTTCTCGGACAAACCAGTCCCTGGCCTATAAATTGATCCATAGTAATGAGTCAATGCTTCGTCCGCATCAACCAATCTGACAACGAATCCTTTTTTTGGCCTACAGCTTTCATTATCGAAATTTATTTTGTTTTTCGATATGATCAAATACTTTCCAAGCAGCCTTTTGGCCTCTGGAATTCCGCCGGAAACCTCTGCATAATCAACGACGTTAGAAACAATCCAGTTACCGGTAAAGTTTCTTATAACTGGCTCGCTTTCTGCAAAGCTGGCGGGCAGGCATAAAATTATGCACCCAATAATTTTGCCTAGAGTCATTGCATACGTTGCTGGAATGACGCGATTACGCTATTTCTTCGGTTGAACAAACCGCGACCGACTCGAAAAAATTTGATGGCGCTCCAGATCATAGAGTTATTTATAAGCCCTAAGAATCACACCATCCCAGCCGAAAGTCACACTGTACTCGCTTGATTTATATATCGAAATGCACTCCGCACTATCGAGCACAAGCGATTTTTTTGGCAATCCAAGTTCAGGAATATAAAATTTTCCGTAATCTTTGTTGAACCTCGGAGCCGTATCGACCGAATTGATGGAAAAACCGCTTTTCGGCGTACATACCTCATTATCGAAAACGATTTTATTTTCTGATATAGATAAAATTTTACCTAGCAATCGCTTTGCTTCTGAAACACCGCCGGATATTTCAGAATATCCAAGGACATCATTAACAGTCCATTTACCCATGAAATCGCCAATCGATGGATTGCTCTCGGCGTAGCCAGGTGACGCTAATGCGCACAAGAAAATACCCCCAGTAATTCGACCTATAATCATTGGGCACCCAGCTCAAACGGCGCGGCCTCACGACTCCTTCGCTTGATCAGCCCGCGACTAATTTTCGCTCGACCAGTCGGATTTCCATTAGCATCACGCGGCGTAATCATAATGTTTATTTTCATATGCCGAACGACGGAGATCATGTTTCTTTGATTTGCAGGAGCCAAGGTAGCACGGGTATTTTTCTGCGATTAGCCATAGGCAAACGATAATTCCGCATCGAATTGGCTCTGGCTCAAAGGATAGTCCGTTATTGTTATTTCTCCCAAAGTCATTACATACCTTACTCGAATGGTACGATTTTTCCATTTCTTCGGCCGACCAAACCACGACTGACTCGAAAAAATTTGATGGCGCCCCAGGTCACAGAATCATTTATACGCCCTGAAAATAACACCATCTTGACCAAAAACAATAACGTTATCTCTCAATTTGAAAACAGGCGTACAATTTTTACTATCCAACAATATCGTCCTGGTTGGCAAGCCAAGATCTGGAATATAAAATCTCCCGTAGTTTTCCTCAAATTTTGATGATGTATCAACCACATCTACCACAAAGCCATTATCTGGCGTACATTTTTCGTCATCGAAATCTATTCTGTTTTTAGCTATGGTCATCACCTTACCAAGCAATCTCTTGGCTTCCGGAACCCCGGCTGAAATCTCTGAGTAGCCAACAACATCATAGACAGTCCACTTCCCCATAAAATCATCTATGGTTGGCTTTTTTTCGGCAGAGCAAGGAGAAATTAAAAAGCATAAAAAAAATCCCACTAATATTTTATGCGATATCATTTTTTACCTTGCTCGAAGGGGGCGGCCTCACGATCCCTTCGTTTGATCAAGCCACGACTAATTTGACGGCGTCCGACAACGATACCCTTATCGTTACGCGGCGTAATCATAATATTCAATCTCATATGTCGAGCAACGGCGGCCATATCACCCTGATTTGCATGAATTAAAGTATCTTTTATATTTCTAGTCGACGAGTTGTAGGCAAAAGACACCGCAGCATCAAATTGCGCTTGAGTTAATGAATGCGAATTTACTATCGAGCGAACAATACGCTCCGCTTCATGCACACGGGCTTTCAATATCGCATTCACTTGTTCCGGCAATACAGTGCGACGCAACTCTTCCGGCGTGCAAGATCCGAGATGCGCAAGCGTTCCGATTCCCCAGGTACAGTTTCCATTTTTCGGATTGTCGTCGTAATAACGCATCACCACACCTTCGTTAAATCTAAGTGCGGCATATCCGGCCACACTCATCGACATATTTTCATTAACACTATTAGAAGACGTGGGCATATCGTCGCTCCCTGCTGAGCAGAAATGATCCGTTATGCGCGGAAACGCCAGCCGTGACGTTTTATCCTGCCACCCAGAAAATAGATGGACGACAGCGCAATAACGAATCAGTTTCAGAACGACTCAATTTACCGGTCAGCCGGTACCCGGCGCGATGCCAGCAACACAATCAGACTGATGCAAGTTCTCCCTGGGCACCACAGCGCATTAATGTCTTGGCATGCCTGGAACCCGCCGACTGGATCTTAGAGCCAACCCGCGTTCATACAGCACGCTGCCGCAGGCATTGACCGCCACGCCCGAGGCGATCAACACGGCCGCCATAGCCTTTAGCGAGCCGACCGGCTCATCGAATATCCAGTGGGAAAACAGCATGCTGAAGAGTGGCGCAAGCAAATAGGTCGGAGCCGACACGGCCAGGTGGTAACGGCTTAAAAGCAAGCTCCAGATACCATAAGCCAGCAACGATTCGACATAGGCGGTGAACAACAACGCCGCGATCGACTGTGCATGCAGATCCTGCAGCAGGCCCGCCAGCGGTTGCTGGCCGGTCAGCACCGTGCGTAGCGCGAAAATGAGGGCCGCGGAGACCGGACCCGACCAAATCACGAATGCAAACGGCTGCGTGGTCGCCGACATCTTCACTGCCGTATTGGCGGCCACCCAGCATGCCGTGCCCAATGCAGCGTAGACCATGCCCATCACGGTCACGCTGCCGTCCGTCACGAACAGAATCATGACCAGGCCCGCGGCAGCCAGCGTAAACCCCAGCAAATTGGCTCGGGTCAAGCGCTCGCCAAAGCACAGCACCCCCACGCACACCGTCAGCAAGGCGCCGAATTGCAGCACCAGCGCACATACGCCCGCCGACAAGCCCGCTCTCAATGCAAGCAGGACGGACCACAAGCCCAAGCTCATTGCAAGTCCGTAGCCGACGACATAGCGCAACGGGCATCGTGGCCGGGAAACGAAGCACAGCGCAGGAAACGCGCAAAGGGTGAAGCGCAGCCCTGCCAGCAACAATGGGTCGAATGCACCAAGACCCAGCTTGATCACCGAATAATTCAAACCGAAGATCACGGCAATCAGCAGCGCGGCCGCCAGATGAAGCGCGCTCATGACGCCTACCTCCGATTCAGGTCCGCGCAGATACGTGGATCGAACAATCGCGGTGGCAATATATGGACGAGCCCTCTTTCGCTTGCCACATCGCGTAACTCTGCGGACGTGCGCACGGCGAACTTATCACGCAGAACGCTGGCGTATTTGTAGACCGTACGCGGTGTAATACCGAGCATGTCGGCGATGGTTTGAGCGCGCTTACGCCTGACCAGGAAGAACAGCACCTCATGCTCGCGTCGAGTGATGGGAAGCTGCGCATGAGACAGTCCGACCAGGTAGCTGCCATTGTCCAGCAGCAGCTTGCCCTCGGTTTTGATGGGTATCTTGAATAGAAATCGCGCAAGCTCAAACATCGCCGCGGAAGTCAAATCGAAACCGCTAGCCAAAATGCCCGAGACCTCACCGGTAGACGTCAGCACCGGCGTTTTGCGATACCAGTACGCTTTGAACGCTCCACTGGCGTCGGGATGCAGTCCCAGCAAATCGAGCGTCTTGGCTGCCGCGACAACCTTTGCATCCTGTGCATGGATAAGCGGCGCGCACTCGGCCGAGCGGGCCGGCATATCGTATGCCGTTCGCCCGATGACATCCTCGGCGCGCGCGAGGCCGACTACGCGTGCATAGGCCAGATTTCCACAGACAAAAACGGAGTCCGGCCGCTTGTAGGCGGCATAGCACGGCATACGGTTGACGAGCCGCTGCAGTTTTGCTGGCGCAGCGTGTGTATCGTCTGCTCTCGCACAGTGCGATATGGCGGACTTGAGCATACGGGTCGATATATAAAATGGGTCGACCCAATTTACCTGCTGATAAACGCCGCACGCGCTGCCGGCGACACTATCGGACTGGAGCAGTCGGCGGGCGGGGGCGGATCAGCCAATCCCAGATCCACAATCCCATTAACCGTGTAAAAAAAGCTTTAGAACTGACACTTTTGCCCGGATTGCACCTCGATACAGTACGCCTATCGGTTCCCCCGATATGAGCACACTCCGCACGAAAACCGTTCATGACATGACGGCCATCGTGCAAAAGTGTCGATGCGATGTGTCTTGGCGCCGCCGAATCCCCCCGGGCGGCGTCTTTTTTATTTTTTCCAGATTCCAGCCTCGGGGGATACGGCCTTACTGAGGCACCGTATCCAAAAACGACTGGCGCTGCATCAGTTTGTCGTAATGCTTGCCCAGATTGGGGTGGGTTTCGCGCCAATCGATTTCCGGCAGGCGAAAGGACAGCCAGCCCAAGACACAGCCCACCGCGATATCGGCGAGTGTGAGGTGGTTGCTCGCGCACCAGGGCTTTTCACCGAGGCCGCTGGCGATGGCGGCAAGGCCGTCGACGATTTTCAGCTTTTGCCGCGCCACCCATTTGTCGCTGCGTTGCTCCGGATCCCGCAAACGCTCTTCCAGACGCAACAGTATGCCAGCGTCGGCGATACCGTCGGCCAGTGCTTCCCAGCAGCGCACTTCAGCGCGTTCGCGACCGGAAGGCGGAATCAACTTGCCGACCGGGGTCAGCGTATCAAGATATTCGCAGATCACCCGTGAATCGAACACGGCTTCGCCGTCTTCCATTACCAGACACGGTACTTTGCCCAGCGGGTTGTAGTCACGGATCATGGTCGTTTCGGACCAGACGTCCTCCAACACCAACTGATAGTCGAGCTTCTTCTCAGCCATCACAATCCGCACTTTTCGTACGTAGGGGCTGCCAAGCGCGCCGATTAATTTCATCTCTACCCTTTTGTCGCTGCAGTCTAACTTTGCATGATCTTAAAACGGCTCACCGTATGTAAGCCTTAACGGTCGACCGGTGTATCTGGATTACAACATCGCGACAAAAACTCTACCATCTCCAAGCGCACGCAACGCGATTCCTGCCTATTGCCGGGCCGCAGCGCCCTCCCGGCGCACCGTTCAGGTGCTTGACGGCGCCTGTCTGAAACGCTAGTACGTCCTGCTGATATGGAGTCCAGAACCGTTATATCGGTTCCATTTGGCACTTTCTTGACGAGGTGGCTCAGCCACGTACAACAGACGGGCTACATGATCACACATACGCGCAAACCGGAGCGGGCGGCGCAGATGTTAAAATTACGTATTGTCTAAAGGCCCAGATCATGTCCGATACCCGTACCGCCCCCTCCAATGAAACCCTGATTGCGCTGACCGCCCTGTCGCCGATCGACGGCCGCTATGCCGCCAAAACCGCAGCGTTGCGCGATTGGCTGTCGGAAGCGGCCTTTATGCGCCACCGCGTCACGGTTGAAATCCACTGGCTGATCGCGCTGTCGCATGCCGGTCTGGCCGAAGTCCCGCGCTTTTCGCAGGATGCCGAAACCTTCCTGCTCGATTTGGCACGCCATTTCAGCACGCACGATGCGGCGCGTATCAAGGATATCGAGCGGGTCACCAATCACGACGTGAAAGCCGTCGAATACTGGCTGAAGGAAGCCGTCAAGGGCCAGCCGGAACTCGAGCGCGCGAGTGAATTCATCCATTTCGCCTGCACCTCGGAAGATATCAACAACACCTCGCACGGCTTGATGTTGAAGGGCGCGCGCGAGCACGTCATGCTGCCGGCCCTGTCCGCGCTGCGCGACAAACTGGTGGCGCTATCGCGCCAACTGGCCGAGCAACCGATGCTGTCGCGCACCCACGGTCAACCGGCCAGCCCGACCACGCTCGGCAAGGAACTGGCCAACGTGGCGGCCCGTCTGTCGCGCGCCATCAAGCGTATCGCCGACATCGAACTGCTGGGCAAGATGAATGGTGCGGTCGGCAACTACAATGCCCATCTGTCAGCCTATCCCGAGCTGGACTGGGAAGCTTTCTCGCGCGAAGTGATCGAACAGCGCCTGGGCCTGGCGTTCAACCCCTACACGATCCAGATCGAACCGCACGACTACATGGCGGAGCTGTTCGATGCCGTGGCGCGCGCCAATACCATCCTGCTCGACCTGAATCGCGATATCTGGGGCTATATTTCGGTCGGCTATTTCAAGCAGAAAACCAAAGCCGGCGAAATCGGTTCGTCGACCATGCCGCACAAGGTCAATCCTATCGATTTCGAGAACTCGGAAGGCAATTTGGGCCTGGCCAATTCGATGCTTCGTCATCTGTCCGAAAAACTGCCGTTGTCGCGCTGGCAGCGCGACCTGACCGATTCGACGGTGCTGCGCAATATGGGGGTCGCGTTCGGTTATAGCCTGCTGGCCTATGACTCCTGCCTGCGCGGACTCGACAAGCTCGAAGTCAATCCGCAGCGCCTGCATGAAGACCTGGACAACTGCTGGGAAGTGCTGGCAGAGCCGGTACAGACGGTGATGCGCCGCTATGGCATCGAAAATCCGTACGAACAACTGAAGGAATTGACGCGTGGCAAGGGCATCACGCGCGAAGCGCTGCAAGCCTTTGTGCAGGGTCTGGCGATTCCCGACGACGCGAAAGCCCGCTTGCTGCAGATGACGCCAGCCAATTATGTCGGCAAGGCCGTCGAACTCGCCAAGCGCATTCAGTAATCCGTGCACGGCGGCCATGCTTGCCCGATCGGCATGGCCGTCAACCGGGGCTGAATTTCCATAGGACAGGTCGGGTCCGCACTTCCACGCTATAGTGTTCTTGGCTCCATCCACAGGATCCCCGAGACACCTCATGGCAGACATCTCCCCCTCGCTTCCCCAGTCCCACGCTGAACGCCTGGATGCGGATATCGCCCGCATCGGCGCGGCGGCTTTCACCGCCTCCAGCTATCGCCCTGGCACGATCCGGCATATTGTGATGCTGCGATATGCCAGTCACGTCAGTGCAGCACAAAAGTCGGAGGCCATGGCGCGCTTCTGCGCGCTGAAAACCTCGGCCACCCGCAACGGCCAGCCTTACATCCGCGCCATTGAAGCCGGCTGGCAACACAGCGGCGAGCAGGTCGATCATGGCTTTGAGCAGGTCTTTATCGTGACCTTCGACTCGGAAGGCGATCGCAACTTCTATGTGGGCGAGCCTATCGTCGAGGACGCGGGTTTTTACGACCCGGTTCATCATGCGTTCAAGGCTTGGATTGGGCCCTTGCTCGATGCGCCGCCGCAAGGGGTACTGGTGGTGGATTTCACCAGTAGGTGAGATGCGTTGCGTG
>Ga0116226_10005583_pt1 | contig 11242 bp, 9 predicted proteins | sample S1TSphfallax_FD_89692 | JGI IMG/M metagenome (GOLD analysis project Ga0116226, IMG submission 89692) | Host-associated microbial communities from peat moss isolated from Minnesota, USA - S1T2_Fa - Sphagnum fallax MG | ecosystem: Host-associated > Plants > Peat moss > Unclassified | place: USA... | reverse complement strand
TGGAACTGTCAGGGGAGAGGGATGACCCTGAGCCCCAATCTGACAGGTACTGTGAGACTGATAGTGCTGAACTGTTTCCCTTCAAAGTAGCTCCCAACGCTGAACCATAGCAATGATTGTACAGTGCTGGCCCTGCTCTTGCAAATTCAGTTAGAGCCTGACCCTGTACAGAGAGGCATCATTGTCAGCCTCAACATTCTTTTTTAAAAAGTAGCACATGAACAACAACCCAGTTTTTTAGTGTGGCATGCAAAAATTTCCTGCAAGAAGGGCTGAGGAGCTAATATTTCTGCCAGTCTTGGAATAACAAAAGCACCAACCTGCAAAGGATTAACAATCTCAGTCATGTCACTGCCATGAGCTCCCAGAGGTGCAACCATGACTGTCAAATCATCTGTAACATGGGCGGAGTAGATGATTTTGGTGATAGATATGGGACCCCCCAAAATGCTCCTATCACTACCCGAATTTCCAGCTGTACACTGTGTAAGCAGAAGATCCTTCTCTCTGAAAGGTGTCTCAAATGTGAACCTAATGTCCAGACCTGTGTGCAACCCAGCTTGCACTATTGCGGCTCGTGAACAACGGCTACTATTGTCCTCCATCAGTACAAAAGCTGTGCCTGCATTAACCTCCCCCTTTAGATGTGTCTTGGCAGGTCCAGTTGAATCTTCACCAGAGGCTGCCTTTGACCGTCGTAGCCAAGTATGATGCTCAAGCTTGTCTAGACGCTCCCGAACCTTCAGTAAATCTGCAAAAGCCTCTCGCTGCAACCGCTTCAATGCACCTGTCTGCAAAAGTACAAAAATTGGTAAGAAATATCCCCAAAAACAAAAAAAAAAGTGTGTACCCATACCTTGATACATATAACTGTCTAATTCTCGTGCTTTCAACAAGTAATTTGGAAAGCACAGGAGTTGAGAACATTGATGAATCACATGAAGAATTACTAGTGGGATGGTATACCTCTGAACTCTTGGCAAGAGCCTCATCCCCAGTTTTGTCCCCAAGAAGCTTCACTGCCAGTGCTGCTGCATCTGCAGCAGCTGCTTCTCTATCTCTCTCTTTTCCACTGAACACACTCGTATTTTTAGGCAAACCTAGTATACAGCCAAATGCAAGTATCCTTTGAATCAAAGAAGCCATCAATCTAGTTCAAACACATCCGGTGCTTAAGTCAAATAACAATAGGCTTACGATCAGGGCTAGCATTCAAAGTTTCATCAACCTGATTCCACTCAGTTCAGTTCAGAGTTTGCTTCTTTCAGGTTCAGTTCAGTGTCACTTCTTTCTCAATCACAGTGTTGCAGTACTAAAGCCCAAGAAGAAATGGCATCACAAAAGCAAATAGCTCTTTGCATAGAAGATTGCAAAGATGAATTTACCAAATGCGGATTGAGTTTTGTCTGTGTTGCTGGTTTCATTTGGAGCAAGGAAGTTCAAACAATCTTCTGTCTTTTCGTCGCCAGAAATGCCACCAGTTGAGGAGGCTACTACTGGGTGTGCCTTTGAATCATCTCCAGATGCTTTGGAAGGTGCCTTCACTCCTGAGAAGGGTCCTTTCAAATGCTTGGCAAAGTGCTCCAGCTCCTCTTCCACACCACTCCTCTTCATCCACCCCTTGCGAAGCTCTCTGAAGGGTGCATCTCCATCAGCTGCTACATCCCCAGCAGCTGTACTCAACGATGCCAGCATTCCATTTCTCCTGCTTTTATAAGATGTCTCTGGAGCTAGGGTTTCATCCTCCTCCCCATCTATGAAGATGGAATTTGCTTTCAAGCTACTACCATCAAACCTCCCATCCCCATTTCCTCCACCTCCTCCACCACCACCTCCTCCTCCATTTCCATTTCCACCATCCCCAATTCCTTTACCAGTTGCAAGTCGACAGGATTTCAGATTCAGACGAGTATTCAGAAAACGTATCCCTCTTGCAGTCAGCGCACCAGCTACACATCCCAAAATGCCAACCTTGGCATTCTCCGGCACAGTAGGTCTCCCAGGAGCTGCTTCCTCAGAACATTTAGCTTGAGGTTGTTTCAAACCTGCTTCTGCAAGGTTTGTCACAGCTCTGGAGAATACTGTTTCTTCTTTTACAGAGGTGGTACTAGCAGCATTCCTGATATCCGAAACAAATGACGAAAGCCCAACAACAGTGTTCGAGAAAAGCATATGATGATGCTGGCGTTGTTTTTTCCTGGGCCATGTCACAAAGCCTTCTTGAACGTACTCATTACCTGCAGATACTAAAAAAACTCCCCTGCATTTTTTTTTCTTTTTCTTCTTCTTCTTCTTCATCGTCGTCGTAGTCATCATTGTCATCTCCTGAGAAAACCTCGAAAGGATGTCGACATTCGCGAGCTTTGAACTTGTGTACACAGGCGGAGAGCTATGGCCTCCTGTATGGGAAACCAAAGCGGGCCATGGCAACAACAGATCTAAACCCATTTGCCAAGGAGCTTAACTGAACTGAAAGCAGCTGGATTTACGTCAAACCCACGCGACTGAAGAATGAATTCACTCACCATCATCATCATCTCTCGCCAGCTGCTTCATTCCTGAAACCCTAACCTCTCTCCCGAGCTTCTTCATCCCTGAAACCCTAACATCCCTCCCGAGCTTCTTCATTCCTGAAACCAATTAGGGTTTCAGAAAAGCAACACTGGGATTCCAAACATTGGTGCTGCCGGAATTGGGTTGGTCACAAGCTCGCCCATAACCATCATGAGCTATCTTCTTTCTAGATTTCTTTCAAGACCCAGAATCTGGACTCAACCTCCGTCGTCCAATTCTTTCAAGAGCTGCTGCGACTGTCCAAAAGGAACTCCGCGTTGAGGAAGAAGAAGACGACGAAGAAGAAGACGCCTAATTAGCGGGAACTACGCATTCTCCGTCGATCACAGTCGTCCCCGACTGACGGACGGCCGCACAAACGGTCACGATCCAAAATTTTGAATTTAGGGTTTCGTGGGAGAGGGGTGGGGAGGGGGGGGATAATAGGTCTATTTTTATATGAGGATTTTTGAAAGATGATATTTTGGCTTGTGGTTGAAACTTGAGATTAGTTATTTATAGAGTTGCAATATCAAGGTTGAAGGATTTGGGTTTCTTGTAGAGGATTTTTTTTTTGAAGATTATGTTTTTGCATGGTGAAATATTTGAGTTTTCATAATTCTTCTTTTGCCTTAAAATACTTTTTAATGTAAGTTGCAAGGCCACATTGTTACACACCTTTGCGTTTTCTTTTGTGTTATGTAAAGTCTTTGGGGGGAAGGCATTCTCAAAAGCTCTTAACGCTTTGACCATTGTAAATCACAATACAAAGGTTATCATGAACTTAAACATACATAGATCACAAGGTAATAGGAAGGGGACTAGTGTCGTGTGTGTGTAAATGGTTTGGGACTTACACTCCATGTGAATGTAAATTCCATAATGAAATTTATTTGCACTCCGTGCACATGTAAAAATAATTATATTTCTATAATTTTATGTGATCCAATAAAAAAATGTAAATGTAAAAATATTTATATTTATATGATTTTACATGACTTTATAAAACAATGTAAAAAATGTGATTTTTACTTGAGGGGAGATTTCATAATGTTTTTGATGATAAGCCAGCTAAAATAACCCATTGCACTTTCTCTTTTAAGAGTTGGAGGGTTCTTATGCCTACCCTACAAGGGATGCCACTCTTAAGGTATAGGGTAGGCATAGTCTATTCAACTCTTAAGAAATAGTTGATATGTCCCTTCAATTCTAAGATGAATATTCATGAATATAAGGTGCTTTCCAAATACACTCGGGAAATTTCAAATGCGTTATGGACAAAAATGTATTGTCCACTCTACAAGCATAAGAGCTTTCATATTTCTATGCCAACCCCTAGAAGCTTTGTAAGGGAGCTTCATATTTCTATGCCCAACTATAGAACTTTATGTTTCTATACCAAATTGTGGAACATTTGTGACTACATGCCAAATCATAGAGCCTTGGTATTTCCGCTTGATTATTGATCATTGTGTGAAGTAAGGTCTTTGGAATAGGGCATCCTCAAAATTTAGACATGCCTTCAATCCCACCTTGAGCAACATGCCCTAAACTTAATTTTGGCACACCTCATTCTTAGGGTCATTGTGTAGATAATTGTAGGGAATTTTAATGTTGATGTTTGAATAAATGAATGACTTTAGAAAGTTTTGAGGCAATTTTAATATATGCCAAAAAAAAAGTTTTGATTACATATGAGATGAGGAGATTTGTATATGTACAATGGATGTTAGGCCTCCAGATAGATAAATGGTTGATTTTTGGAAAGTCTTAACACAATGTTAGTATACTTGGGTTGGGTTTGACAAAGAATGGTGAAGAGTCATGAAACTTCTTTGAAAGCTACTGTAATTAATGGCAAAAATAGAAACACAAATTAAATATGTGGAGAACATTAGGATTATAATTCAATAAGCGGGTGCCAGAACTTGTAATAATCTCATTGTTGAAATCAATTTGGTTGTTTATTATAATTTGATATTTATGAAATTGTTTTTAACATACATGACTACATGATTCCATATTTGAATTAGACTCATCAATTTCATCATGGAATATGACACATGTTAGATTTGTTGAATGATATCAAAGGTGAAAAATTTGTCAATTTTCAATTTTTATAACAAAATGCAACTCAAAGTGCACCCTTTAGTTTTCATTTTTTTAAAAGTGTGGGGGTTTTGGGAGGGGACTAGGACAAACTTAAATAAGTGATTCAAAATAATGTTAATTTGCAAACCCAAAAGAGAAGGTGGTTAATGTAAATTGTAAATGAATTAGTGCATGAATTAAATCATGAAATACACACTTAAAAGGGAAGGTTTTATAAGTTGGTTGGAATTGCTCAATCCTTGGTTGCAAAATGTAACACCAAGATTAAGAGGAGTGACTTGTGGCATTAGATATTTGGACATGCTTCTATAAAAATAACATTTTTGAAGGTTGTTAACTATAATTTTAAATAGGAATTAATAGATTGACTTATTAATATTTCTAATGGATTATATCACTACTAGGTTCTTATCTTAATCTATTAATATGGATACCGTGTATCTTACTAACTAAGATAACTCTAACATTCATTTTCAATAAACAAGTAATACCATCATCTAGAAAACAAGGATGAAGAAAATGAATGCATTTTTAATATTGATTCCCATTTTTTTTCATTATTCATTATCCTTTTGAAGACATCAAAGAGTCATCTTCTTCCTTATTATTTTATATCAACATCCTTCTCTTACTTTCTCCTAGAAGAATTACTCAAAAGCTCTTTTTATTTGTATTGAATCAACAACCTTTCTACTTTCTTGATTTCCTCTTTAAATATCACATAAATAGTTGTAATTGTCTAATTGTTTTATATTAGCAAATCAACTTGCTCCAGTCATGTCAAGTCAATTTGCCAAACTAATTGACTTGCTACATATGCTCAATTTTTTTTATCACGTATCGACTTTCTTTTCTATTATTTACTTTTCTAGCTTTGTCGACTTCCCAATTCTATGCATCTTAAATTCTATTATGGATGTGTGTATGGTAAACACCATCGTACTTCATTTCTTTTGAGTGGGATATGCACCATGTCCTAAAATAAAACCTCATGCATGACAAAGTCTTAAAAACCCACTGGCACACCCAAAATTCATAAGCCATTTGTGACCAAAGTGTAATCCTAAGGATTTTCTATGCTTAGAGAGATCTTTGATGGACACCAAAACTTGCACTTTGAAACCTTGACCCGAAGCCCAACCAGGGCTAATTGGGTTGAAAGGTGGTCAAAAGCACGCGTAATCTCACTCATAGGCCCCATAATGTGAGTATCATTTGTTAGGGATGGAAAGATGCATCTAGGGGCCTACACAATGGTTTTTAAAAGAGTTTGATAATGGGCCAAAGTAAATAAAGGACCTCCTAGGGGGTCGCCTTGCCTCGTGCCTAAAGATGATTCAATAATGATGACCCCCTCCACATGCAACCCATGCTGGTAGTAAAGAGAAGAATGAACACCATAAAACAACTTGGTAAATGGGACAATGTTCACTAAAAGCCCCCTGACATCACATAATTTTCTAAATATAATAGCTTGAAAAACGTTGTTAAAAGTGTTTTCGACATTTACTTACATCATAACCGAATCATAGTGTAGGTCGCATAGGGCTCAGATGCCAAAAAGGATGGCCTCATAGCCTCTAAAGGTCAATACTCCAAACTGATGGGGGGATATGTGTTCTTGAAACGACCCCTAAAGCTATAGGACGATGGAACAACTAATAAGTCAAAGAAACACATCACCTATGGCATTAGGACGAAGATTACCAATGTCCTTTACCATTATTAACAATCTGCTAACCCCCAACACTTTAGCCACCAACCTAGGAATACCCCCATGAGCAAAAGTAGTAGCAGCTTGGAATAATTTTGAAAATTTTGAAGATGGGTCCTTTGGTATGAAGCATCTCAAAAAATGCTCATATACCATCCCAAAAAACCCACCCAAAACAAATGGGGAACAATGGCTAAGGCTTGGCCAAACAGAGTCTTATCTAAAACAAAAATGTGTTCATGCTAATAGTCGAAAATAGGTGGAGGGACAAGGTGTGAAGGAAGGGGGTGTGAATGATGTAGGGTAGCAATGATGTCCTTTGACAAAATAATTGGTGTCATGGGCTAAAAAACTTTGGCAATGCAACTATATTCACTAGTTCCCCTAAAATTAAACATTAACAAAAACAAGTGGTCAAAAAATCTTCCCTTGAATGGTGAAAATGGGGCGCACATGAAGCCCGTGAAAACTCCTTCTAAAGGGAAAACTATTCACCCGCCAAAAACCTCTTGAAACAAATAGAAACGTCTTATTGACTTGAAAAACCTCCTCGAATATAGTGCAAACACTAATGGGGCAACATGAAGAAAAGGAACCATGCTAACTTGTTCATTGGGTTTTGAGCAATTTAATCAAGGGGTAAGTGAAAGCCTACCTAAGTTCATATTGGATGGCTTGAGGGTTCCTATGAAACAAACAAGGGCATGCAAAACAAGATTCAACTAGCCCCAAAATGGAGTTAGACTAAATCTTAAACCAACCCCAAGAAGCAAGAAGAATAGAATCAAGGAAAAACACAAGAGGGGAGGACACCTGCAAAGTTAAAACAATTTGATTAGCCTAGGAAACGAAGTTAACAAGAAGGTGGGCACTCTTGACATGCCTCAAAAGGCTGCCTAAAGTGTAAAGGTCAGAACAATGAGGACAAAGGATATTTCAAACCGATAGGGGACACAAAAAATGAGCCATCCCAAAATATATATATTCACCCCCCAAAAACGCCCCCCCCAAAAACAAAACAAAACAAAACAACACAAAACAAACTACCCCCAAAAAGGAAAAAGAAAGGAGGACAAAGACTTTCCTATTGTTGCAAGAGTTCATTAGCAATGGTGAACCCAATTGTTGGACTTTGAAAGAATTTAGTTGGTCATTAAAAATTATAGCAAAGAAGAATTTTCCTTCTTAGTAATGTGTTAAAATTTGCCAAAGTTGTGCATTAAATAATAACTTCATTTAGTATCTTGTGCAAATGGCCAAGGTGTACATTTTACATTTTTTAAATTTGGATTGGATGTAGAAAAACAAAACAAGAAGTTGAAACAAGCACAAGTACCAATGAAACCAAAGGTGTGCCTAGCTAACAACAAAAGTTGGATGTGATTATAAGAACCATTGATGTTCACATCAAGTCTCCAAAGGACCTCCAATCTTTAACCCCAAAAGAAGTTTTGGGAAACACTTCAATTGTGTGTGTTGGGGGAAAGGCCATGGAAGGGGATTTAGGGGAGTTCCTTTTCATGCATGTGGGAGACATGGCCAAGGCTGTAGGAATGGGTTTCAATCGGGCGAAGGTGGTGGTCACTAAAAAATTTAGTGTGAATGTGATACAAAAGGATGAAGGTTTTGGACAAAATTGTGGTGTTTGGAACATTTTGTCCCAAGGATCATCACTATTCCTAACCCTAAGCATGAATAATGACACACCCAAATTCAACAAAAACAGATGGGGTTGAATTGGAAGCAAACCTTGGTTGTGTGTAGTCAAAGATGACAAGGAAAAAAATGTTCATGCATGTTTTCCACTAGTTTTTCAATTAACATAACATATTGGATTAGGAAGATAAAATGCCATGAAAATGAAGAAAGTTTTAAGGGAAGGATCAGTGGGTTTACAAAACATGGAGTTAATACTAGAAGGCAATTAAAAAGAAAAAAATATTGTTACATCAAGTGGTTCAAGACAAGAAACAAGGAAAAATGAAGATGATGAGAAATTTAAGGATCCATTTAGAAATCTTCCTAACCCTTTGGACCCTTCCCTTTCAATTGGCCCATAAGATGAAAAAGAAAAGACTCTCATTGTAAATGTTTACCCAAAAGCAGGACAACTTTCTATACCATTGAAAGGCCAAAAGATACCTCCAAATATTTGTCTTAAATTGGTATTTAAGTTTCAATGAAAGGGAGAATGTAGAATGTTAATGAGTGAAGATTTTGGAAGGATGAAAATTGAGGCTATTAAAAATGGTTTCAACTTTTACCAAGATAATATCACAATCTCTTTGAATTGCAAGGACGAGGATCGTGATGCTACAAAAGTGACAGATGCACAAGTTCAAAATATGGAATATGTGAAGAAGATTCAATTTAATCCCAATTTAGAAAAGTTATCATTTTCCTCCTTATAACATCCTTATAATATATTGTAAGGATTACATGCATCAAATTGACAAAAAACTTTTTAGGACCCTCATTTTAAATTCTCAAAATTGTCAAGGTATGAATCCCATTACTTTATTAACTTTCAATTCCTACATATAAATTCTAATTCAAGAGCTCTAAAGAGAAAATTTGCAACTTTTGAAAAGATATTTTCAATATCATATCATACACATAATCAAATTAAAGTTGTTTTGGCCAATGTTGGATGGATAACACAATTTTGATATCTATTGGTTCCAATTATCAAAATAGGTTTTAAAACTTGAATTGGATTTTTTTTAAATCATAAAAAATATTCAACTAGAATATTGAAAAAATAAATTTAAGACTAGATTTAACTTTTTGAAATCTTGCAAAAATATATATTTTAGATAATCAAGGTGGTTATCATAGCTCAAATTTTAAAATCCAATTATTTTATTAAATAAATAATATATATATAAGGGGATGAAGTTAAATGCAACAAGTTTATCTTGCTAAAATTCACCCTCACATTAAAAAAAACTCTTTTAGAAAAAAATTAACTTCAATGAATTCTATCAAGTTTGAAGACAAAATACAATCCACCCTAAGATCATTGAGCAATTTTTTATAACAAATATTAACTTATTTTTATTATTTGATTGTGGCCAACATCTCTTCAAATTCCATAAGTATTCCAACCAAGGAAAAAATGTTTTTAGTTTCAATTTGGGGTCCCATAATGCCAAGGGTTTAACTAGCATAAGGCATTCTTATTATGTGACTTCCACTATTTCCTTTAAGAATGCAATAATTCCAAAATTTTCATAATTTTTTAAATTAGTTCTTAAAATGGCACTTGTTTTAATATGCAGAAGTTGGAGTTTTTTCAATTTCTTCCATTACATCATCTTCAAATTTGGTTTCATTCATGAATATTTCACGTCTTTCATTTTGCAATATTTTATTTTCATTATTTTTAGACCCTTCTATTTTCACATAAATGTTCAATAAAGTTAAGGACCAAAAAATTCAAGCAAACAAAAAGGTCTTGCAAAAAATGACTACGTGCAAATGAAATAATAAGAACCAAACCTATTTGCTTTAGTGATTGCTTAATTTGGAACATTTTAAATTTTTAAAAATTTAAATGTGACCTAAAAATGTTGTAATATATTATTATGTAAATATATGTTTGAAAAGCCTACATCAAAATTTGTCATGTTTCAAGAATCTTCCAATAAATAGGAGTCTTTATAGTGATTAATGAATGATTTTAAATATTCTATCATTAGTAGATTCATTGCAAATCATACCACATGTTCACATAATATATTAAAAGTTACATTGTCATGAGTGATTTTGAATGAATTGCAACATTGATACAATTTTTGTCATTAAAACATGAAAGACTAAGCATTGGTTATAACTACTTTGGCTCCTATTACCTACTATGACTACACCCAAATGTGGACTATGTTGTGTTTGTGTTCCTTTGGAAGATATCACTTTTGATATCATAGTTTGTGATATTCGACACATATAAAATGTGATGTCCAACTTGATATTCAAACATGATATCTAAATTTTTAAAATATTTGTCCAACACTATTTTTGACCTTATTGAATGTTTTAATGACTAAGAATCGAAATACTAATTTGATTTCTATCCAATTGTGATTTGACCATAGCTTGTGTGTCATATCTTTAAACGGAAAATATCATTTTAGATATATATTTTCAACTAGACCTTCTTGGAGTTCAAAGAAACCCAATTTGGACTTTCAAAGTTTGATCCATCAACCTTCTCCCAAAAATTTGAAACATTACAAAATTGCAACCCCCGAAAGTGGGAATTCACTTGGAAGTTTAAAATTCAATCCTACACTTGTGAGAATGTGCTCCTATGCAAATGTGCTTGAATTTTATGATATTTTCCTAGGTTAACTCCTTTTGTCATGCCTTAATACTAGTCATAAGTCCCAAGGTTAAAGTTATAACAACATATATGAATACCTTGATGTGATAAGAATATAACCATATATATGTTAGAAAAAAACATAATCATATATGCCATGGTCAATGTGATGATTTTAACTTGATTATAATCATGTAAGTCAAAAGTGTTTGATTCGATTGTAATCAATTATAAGTGTGCATTTTGACTACAAATCACGGAGGTCAATTTTGTTGAAAGGAATCCTCCATTTCTTTGGTCACAAATCAACTCCTTAACCATCCAATCATCATTTTATTTTGTGACAAATAATATAATTACATAAATATAAAAATATGTATTATTCAAATACTTTGAAATATGATGTAATAATTATATAATTAATCAATTTCATATGTTTGATCACATAATTCAATAATTAATTTATATAATTACAGGTTTATTCTTTCATATGCACATTTCATTTACTTTTTGAACTTCATAAATTGATTTTGGTTTTT
>Ga0116226_10005582_pt1 | contig 11242 bp, 3 predicted proteins | sample S1TSphfallax_FD_89692 | JGI IMG/M metagenome (GOLD analysis project Ga0116226, IMG submission 89692) | Host-associated microbial communities from peat moss isolated from Minnesota, USA - S1T2_Fa - Sphagnum fallax MG | ecosystem: Host-associated > Plants > Peat moss > Unclassified | place: USA... | reverse complement strand
TCAGGTTTTTTGTCGCGTTGCTCATTGCAGTGAAGACTTCTTCTCTTGAGCTTTGTATTTATTCCAAACCAAAGCGGAGGACGTTGTTTGTACGTGAGAAAGCGTGATCAGTGAGCTGCGAATTAGGTACTGCACCACCCATAGTCCAGCTGAATCACTGCAAATTTTTCTTCACCACCGCAAGCCAAAGGTACGTTATTTAGTGTCGATTCACGTCATAGCGTGTGATTTGGACGCATTCAAGGAAGAAAGCGTCTTTCCCCTGGAAGTCGTTCTCAATGAACGAACAGCAGTGTTTATTTGTTGAGTGTATTATTCCTGGCTGATTGAGGACTCCTTTGCTCGTTTTAAAATCTTTTGAAGCGCTATTTGTGATCACTGATTTAGGCTGGCTCATTGCTGGCTTTTTCAATTCTTCTAGTCCGTGCAGGTTATTGCTGTGAAGGCCTCTTTGCGTACTCTTTGAGCTTGTTTTAGTTAAGACGATAAACGGAGCTCCCGGTTTGAGCGCGGGAAGAGTGATAAGGGACCACAAATCGGGTTGGTTCTGAAAATAATTACACTTTCGTGCAATCCCCGGGTGATCCGCTCTAATAATATGGATCTGACCCAAGGCGAGTTAGCACCTGAACCATCGATGTTGTCCCCGTCTGCATCATTGTCATTATCATCCATGTGTTCACGAGCGCTCGCGACCACGCTGTGGGGTGCCGCTTTCGCATTTTTCAGCTTGATGGCCGATTCATGGCCTGCCTCTAAAGCTCGCCTCTCGTTCATGACCCGGATTTCTTTGTTCGAGAAGATGGAAGTCTGGTTTTTTCTTGCACCGATGGCTCCAATGTGTGCAATTTCTACGATTTCAAGAAATTTGTTCACCACCCTGAGGTTTCGCCAAATCCAGAGGCGTTCAACAAATCCTGAACTAGGGCCTGATTTCTTGCAGCGTACAAGAATAGTAGCAAATACTTACGTTGGTCTAGGACTCCGTCCGTCAACCATGTTACCACCTGCTGCATATGTGATTTGGTGTGATCGAGTAAAGAAAAATAAGGTGTTTGATGCTTTGACCTTTGGGCAAAAGACGGATGAAAATTCATGCTTGATTGAACTAACTGAAGAAGGGAAATTGGCTTTGTTGGAAAGTAGTATCCTTCCTAACTATAAGCAACTTCGGTTTTTAGACAGTAGAAGTAGTATAGCAACATTTATAATTTCTGTACAAGCAATAGGATATGTTATATCTATTGTTGTTAGAACAAGCCTTCACTTGGCAGTGACTCCTATAGAAGTAATAGCGTCTGCTTATAGCGTGTTGGTCATTGTTCATTGTATTGTTCATACTGTGGCAATGTTATGTCAAAATTCTCTTGTCATATACTTGAACCCTGAACAAGAACAAGAGCTGTCGGAGAAATGTGCATCTACTCGATGGTCAGAAGTGGATACAGCAAATTGTGGATGGGCGGAGTTCGTGGGAGTGTTCGGGGTGTGGAGCATGGTGGTGGCATTTACAATACTTGTAGCACGGCATTTGTTTACAATAAGTATGTTGCAGTATAGTGGGCTCCTTGTATTTTTACTTTCTCTTACCGTACAATTGTTTATCAATAAGAGGTTGTTCAGCTCTTCGAAGGAAGATGAAATTACGCATGAAAGTTGTGCGATAGTTAGTTTAGCTGGAATACTTATATCCTTAGTTGCGACGGTAGTGGATTGGAAGACTCACAATTTTGATAGTCGCACCCCTTCTTTGATACACATCACCCCTTTCCTAGGTTGAAAGTAAATTTTCCTCATTTTAGTGATGGATATATAGTATCCACAACATCGAGGCAACATTTAAATCGTATTCTATTAATTTCAAAATATATAATGGTTATGCATTCGTAATGCATATATCAATCTGACGTTCGTATATATGTGAACATAATGAATGTGACCATTTTAGATCAGTGACAATTTCATCTAAATAATTGTATCACACTGAATGCATAGTAAAAAATTAGTCTTTTACCAATACCTCTCCCCATGCAAAATTTTGGAAATGCATCTACACAAAATTGGTAGATCCATTTATATAGCACACAAGGCTTTCATTTCTTGTGCTCACATTGTACCTTAACCCTTTGAAATCATGGAACCTATGCTATACTGTTGGTTTGACGAAAGAACTTTCAATAAACCAATGTCCGTTTTAAACCATTGTCATACCAATAGAGCAAAACTTCTTGAATTTATGCAACATTTTTCTATAAGTTAAATTTTGCATAACGCTGTTGAAAGAACAATTGAAATATGTCACCCACTTCAACCAAAATAGTATAAAACGAAATGACCTTATAGGAAGTTTAGTTTATAATTGACCATTACCACAAATGTGAACTAATTGTAATGCAATCTTTATGAAAATAAATAGGATGTTGGGTATGATATGATCTAACAACAAAGTTCCTTTGTCATGAACACTCAATATTAGTTCTAATAAATTGCAAATTTGTTGATTTCATGAATGAATATTTATATTTTTGAAGACAATTGAATTCCCTATTTTGTTGTAAATATAATATAACACCTACCAAAATCACTTCTAGATTTAAGATTGTGCCATAAAAGTTGAATGCTTACAACTATTTTAAATATTATGAAAACGAAAAAAAATCATTAAATAACATCATTACATTTACTAATTTGATGTAAGAACAATTATTGTGATCTTACAGTATAAAGTTTTTAATATTTTAATTTATGCATACAAACATTTAAACATTTAACACCTAAATTATTACATTCAAGATAGATTTATAAAATTTCAAAACAATGTCTATACATTCATACCATTTCACCAAGTGTTATTTGTGAACATACTTTCAACTTGCTTTCAATAAAGAACTTGACAAGTCATATTTTTTCTTTTAATATCTTGACATGCATCCTCTTAAATATTGATATATCAATTACAACAAAATTTCTAAAGTTTGATTCTTAAAAAATCATGAAAAAATAACCACTAACCCTTTAGAAGCATGGGTATTGACCATTCTATACACCATCGGAAAATTTCAAGAGCATCTTTAGAGGGCACCTTACATCAATCAATAACCCTCTTAAGAAAGAGAAAAAGGCATTGACAATAGGAAGAAAATTATGCCTATTGATATGCATATCCAATCTACCAAAATAATTGCACATCCACACCCACTTCTCATGACTCATGGTCTATGTATGTTTATGTATAGAGGATCGACATGGCAATAAGGTATTCGCTTAGTGGAAAGCATGGGAAACAAACAATAATTCCTATTTGTCATGGTTTACATATGGTTATGTATAGAGGAATGGTAGGGCAATAAGGTATTTGCTTGGTAAAACACATGGAAAACAAGCAATAACATGAATTCCCTATGTCATTCAACAAATGAATGTTCTACCGTTTTCCTACTTAAACAAACGATGCAAGGAATGTGCCAAAACCTTGTCTATTAATAGGAGGAACATTGCATGTAAACAATCCAACCCTTGAAAAGGGTATCTTCTTACAAAATGAAAACAAGTGAGTTAATGAATATTTTATGTTTATTTTTGTAGTGCAATGGATGAAATTATAAAAATTATCTCATACATGTGTCAAAAATAATCAATTAACATTGGATGGGTGTCACCTTGGGTACATCAAACAATTGGAAAAAAAAACAATTGTTCATTTTGTTTGTAATGTTAAATCAAACATTTTAAGTTCATGTGTTCTTGTGAATTTCACCCAAGTTGACACCCTTTGGTGAAAACTAACATAAGAATTGAACCATGGAGGGTGAAAGATGCTAAAGTACACAATTAAATGTCCTTTATTTAAAATGGAATAAAAAATGAGATAATTTTGGCCAAAAATAGAAGAAAGTACATTTAAATTTTATTTAAAATTCATTTTGAAACCATGGTGCTTTCTATTGGGTTCATATTAAGTTGAATACAAAATTTGAAATTTTTTGGAATAATGAAAATTATGAACAAATACTTTTGAATTTGATTAATCAATATGGTGTTCAAAATTATTTTTTCATTAGAAATTTTAATGAAATAGATTTGTGTGAGGTTATAACATAAAAATCATTGTATATTCAAAAGAAGGAAAATAAATAAAATTTATTTACACTTGACACATACTTGAAACAAATGTTATAGTACAAAAAATATGTTTCAAAAGTTATTTACATTTAAAAAGTCTATTTGAAACCTATTTTTTAAATGTAAAATTTTTCAATTAATTCATAACAGTGAAGAAGTGTTTTTGAATCATTTAAGTAAATAAATGATTTACTTAAATACTAATATAATAAGTATTAAATGTATAATAAAAATTTAATGGGCTTTGAGCCTACTTTTTGTTAGTTTAATAAGTAGACTACTAAGGTAATTGAATTGTATACTTTACCATGCTTTCACCTTGGAACTAGTCATTTGCCAAATCATGAATTGTGAAAAAACATTCTTGACACAAAATCAAGTTCTTGAAGGAAGCAAGATGAATTTTAAGAAAATTGTTAAGTAGGTTAAAGTTTGTAATTAAGTATTGATTTTAGTTAGTTGTTGAACTCCATACTTATGCAAAAGACCCTATGTAAATTTAATGTAAAACTTTGTATATATAAACAACCTTTAGCATTGGGGACTATGTAACATGTACATAGAATTGAATTTGGTTTTTTAATCAAGCCTAGAGTTTATTTAGTTTGAAAAAATGTGTGCAAACTGAAATCAAAAGGTTCAAAGATTAAAAAAAACTAGGATCAACCCACACCCAAATAACTTCCAAATAAAATAAAATGTCAAAATTAAAAGTGGAGGTTTGCTAAAAAAACAAAAATCACACAGCATTGGTTGAAATGTATTCATCATGAAGGCCACAAAGTCACATTTGTGGTCCTAGTTGTAAATGTCATTTCACACGTAGTTTTGGTGTTTTCTATCATTATAGTTGTTATGGACAAATTTTTTTGTCACAACAATAATGATGGATAATGGTTTTTGTGACTATAATAAGAGTGATCATTTTCAATGATACAATAGATTCAATTTTGGTTGTTAAATCAAGGAGTAGAAAATTGATTTAACTATACTTGAATACTTTTGCAAAACATTTAAAAAATCAAATCGCATGTTTAATTTTTCTAATTATTTTGCATCAATCCAACTTTCATTGTCTCTCATGACTTGGTTTGCATGTATTACCAAAGGCTAATGGTATTTTGCAATGAATTGCTTGTTTGTTCATTGTTGACAACTTAGTCTTTTTGTGTATTATGTTGTGAGCCAACCACATGCCATTGTGCTTCGTAAGGTGCTTTCAAAGAATCGGGGCTCGCCAAATTCACAATTAGGTGGGAAGGTGAGCAAAATGAAATATACTTAACAATATCCACTACATGATGGTATTTATGTGGATTTTCATGATGTTAAAATGAATTTGCCTATTGGTCATGTGGATTTTGCAAGATGGTTTTATAAATAGATAATAGATTTTTGCACATGCCCATTGCCCAAGTAAGGCATGAACCCCTCCACTTTACCCCTCCATTCTTTATGAATAATGGGTCATTTTACATGTCACAATTCTACAACTCCATAATTTTTTCCTCAAAGAATGGCTATGTTTTTGTTATCAATTGCCAAATTTTCAACTACCTACCAAATTGGTATGGTATTGCCCAACATATTTTTACACACATAAATTATATATTTAGATAAATTATAATGATTTCCTAAAGTATTATGGAACTTAAAGCTTTAAAATGATTACAATCATTTTGATGTTTAGATGTTGAGTTTTTGGAATGTGAAATAATTACTAAATTTGATTAATTAACCATACAAATGTAAATTCAAATAAGTCATGATGATGTTCCAAGACTTTCACCCCCATTAGAATAGACGGCTCCACATGATGAATACATTTGTACCCCTAATGGTTTAGGTAGATAAGTAATCCTAAACTTCTTTTAAAAACATTTAAAATGTAATACATTGATATAAATGCTCTTCAAATTTGATACATCAATAGCAACAAATCAAGAGTTTAATTATTGAAAACTCTAATTTGGTTGGTTCAAATTTTCACTATATCTAACTTGCTTTTTTGAAAATTATTTTTCACTAAAGCTTAGAAGCACATGTATGGTATTCACTCAAATTTGACTATTTACCATTTGGGCATATACTAATTTTACTAATGCAAGTATACATCATTATAAGTATAACCATCCCAAGTGGAAATAACATACACCTTATGATTGTAAAATAATGAACATTCAACACATATTGAATCAAGGCATTAAATAAGGAAGGTACATGCCATTATATTTACATCAATCTTATGGAGATTTACAAATAAATTCATTTCAAAGAACCTCATTTACTTTTCACCTAATATTTTATATTTTTTAACAATGTAAAAATGCAATCAAACCCAAATTGCTCATGCATGAAATAATAAAAAGTGCACAACAATGCACTATATTTGAGGGAAATGGAATATCAAATGATTCACCTCCCCTTGTTCTCTTTTTACAGTCGTAAGTGCAAAGCACTTAATCATTTTAACTAGCTTTAAGTTAGTAGTTATATTATGTACGTGTGTTTAACCATTATTGTGTACCATAAGGTCCAAGCTACTTTGTAAGGTTAAGGTGATATAGATTCAAGTGAATGCCAACCTTAGTAGTAAACCCGTTCCATCATAACCATTGGTTTCAACCGTGGGGCAATTTAGATCATAATGATAAAATACAAAACCCCACAAAGAAAGCCTCTTGAACAAGGACACAACCACTTTCCATTTTAAAGGTGTCACCCAATTCTCTACATCATAGGATAAAGTTTAAGAGGAAACAACCCCTAACACTCTAAAAACATTTTGTAAAATACTTGGAAAAATGCCATAATATATTGGGAAGGCATCTGTTCAATGTGGTACCTTTTACATACAAGACCAAAGAAAAACATGCATATTGTCAATTTGGATACCATATTTGAATATTCCTATTATGCTATTACCAAAAGCAAACATTATAGAAACCAATGCCAAAGGCCATGATCAATATTAGATTGGTATTGAAAATCAAATTAGTTTTGGTGTTATTTGTGTAATTGATTACAAAATCATGGAACGGCAATAACAAACATATGGATGCTTTGAAACTATGGGTATGTGTTAAATGACAAATTACACACACCTAGGTTTTATCTCACAAAATGCCATGTTTTGGTATTGGGCACCAAATTTTCAACCACATACAGACAAATATAAACTATACATTTATATAATCTATATTGACTTCCTAAGCCATGATGTAGCCAAAACATAAAGGTGAGTGTGGTTTTGCAATGTACATGCAAGTTTTTGGAGGCTAAAATTAAGCAACCATACAAATGTAAAGTTAGATAAGTTAGAATGATGCTCCAAAACTTTTGCCCACATCAATGGTTTCACATGATTAATACATCTATAACCGTAATGGATTAGGTTTGAAGGTTCCATACCCTTCACAATTTGTTTTTTGAGGTCCTTAAAAGTGCACATGGAATACCAAATTTGATATTAACCAAATGTTGCATGTACATACATAAGTTGTGTACCATTTAAAAAATAATCCAATGACAATGATTCATTGAAACTAATTTCGGTCAAACAACTTTAAAGTTTGTAAGTCATTTAGTTGAATAAATCCTCCTTTGGATGGTTCCAAACAATAATTTGTTTAGTCAATTCCCAAGTAAAGAGAGATGGAAAGGTTTTTTTTCAGATTTGTGTCTCTTCAAAGTGGTTTTATTTTTTTCCAACACCATAGTTGGTAAAAAATTCTCAATATATTGTATACCAAATTGCATCCCATTTTTGTTCATTTGAATTTGAATTCATTTAATTTTTTTGATATCAATTCAATTAAATTCAAGAATTTTAATTGAATTCAATTAAAGTTGCATGCAATGTCATTCCAATTTTCATTTGAATGGAACTATCAAAATGATAGAAACCAATTAAAAAAATTGCTCTAAACGATAGAAATATGGCAAAACTTCTAGCAAAGTGGTGAAAGTTCCAGTGATGTGGTTGCAGCTACCCCAAAAAGGGTGAAATTTTACATTCAAGCAATTATGTGCAAGTGTTTTCAGCAATCATTTTTTATACTACTTCATCAAATGATAAATCATAATATGTTTTTACCTTTGTGTGTACCATGATTAGTTTGGGTGGCATGGTTGTATCCACTGTGGGCACCATAATGAATTGGCGCATTAACAAGTTTCAAGGCATCGCACCCTTTCCATGATACATGACTTACTTTTCTTAGGTTAAAGTACCTCTACCCATTTTAATATTGAATTTTACAGACAACCCACAACATTGGGATGCCATCAAATGTTGTTTAGGATGTGATACCAAAGAAAAGAATAGAGGTTAAGGATTATAGCAATCATGAAAAAACCAAACATACAATTGTCATCAAAAACTGGGTGGGAGTTATCACACTACATACACATATTGTAGCCCATACTACTACCTCTTTGCACCCTATTTTGTGAGAAAGGAACAATGGCACACACCTAAAAAACACCCTATTCCTAGATTTCAACTCATGTGTGATTGCAGATTGTTGAAGATAGATCCACACTGTATCATCATCATATTGCAAGCTCGTTGAATATGTCAGATGGAGAGCAAAATTGAAGATGATAGCACCAGGATTGTTTGCACGTCTAAACTTTCAATTTGGCCAAGGTGCTACAACTTGCTACAATTCTTTAATGGATGCATCCCGATTACTAACAAGTCACCATGATGCACGTTCCCAGTATCTTATACAATGCAGTAGTTCATCTTTCCAAGTTCACACCACCATCTAACACCTCAACTCAACAAAAATTTGCTTCAATCTTTACTGATCAAAAGTGTTGCACATCCCATCTCAGAGCAAGACAGATCTTGCTTAAAACACCCACTACCCAGCTCCAGAAAAGATCCTCACACATTCTGCCAATAATCTTCTTCAGCCCAAATTTTCTAAAATCCAACCCAGTGAACAAAGAATTCTTGCATACCTATAATCCCTCACACAAAATTGGTAGGTACTACTCAGATTAGTGACAACAAATCTTTCTTTTAAGTTCTCATGTGCAGTTTTTGTTCGTACCTCCTCTCTCAAACCATCACATGCACTAACTTTCCTTTTACATCGTCTCCCCAAAATTCACTCCAAGCCCCCAAGATCACAAGAGGAAATCTTAATTAACAGCAACACCATTGTTGCCAGACTTGTTTTTGTGCTACACATTGCATTCATCCCCAAATTACAAGAACAAAAATTCCAAACCTGTAATGCTCATATTTTAACAACCCCATTTCTGAGATTAATTTTTCAGAGTTATTCTGAACAAGGCTTTGAAGATTGGTGACATGAGTATGACCTCATAAATATGTGCCTTCATTTACCTTATGTCACAAATGTGTTAACAACAATGTCAACATGGAACCTTTCTTTTAAGATTCTTATTGCAATATTCAAGTGATGCGTTGGGCAAATTTGTTAGTTTTGACCATTGGGAATAGACTACTCATTACTGTAGGATTTTGGCAAAAAAATTGGTTGAGACTTGACTCAATGTGTGACCAACATCTAATATACGGTGTGTGCATGTGGTGAATTTCCATGTTCCATAGAAGTGCATGTAACTAAATGAGAAGTTCTAGATCTAGGAAGAGAAGATTTTAGTTTGAAGTTTGAACCTGCTGTTAGTATAGAGTCATGATGCAATGAGTTGCTAGTTACAATTTTTATTTTCCTCTTATTCCTTGAATTGTGAATTGTTGAATCTTCATAGAAATCCACATTTTTAACTAATCTTCTCAAAGATGGAAAACTCTTTCATGCTTCACTGAATTCTTTAATCATTAAAACAAAATAGAAAAATAAAAAGCTCAAATTTCATGCAAGAAAGAAAAAGTAAGCATTTTTGAATGGAAGTTACCACAAATTCCTTGTGCTATGACACATTGAAAGAATTGTGATATTGAAAATGATTGTAATAAACAAAAAAAATTATTTCTATTCACTTCAAACTATCTGACACTCCAAAGTTGTTGCAACTAGGCCAAATACTATACAAGTGTGCATCCAAAAGGAAACATTTTATAATTTCCACTACATTCCAAAGGAAGGCTTTCTTAAAAAAATTATAGAAATTATATAGTCTTGTTCAATTTGGTTGCACTTGAGAAACTCCTACTTCTTTCTTCCATAAAGATGGCTGGGTTGGGGTGGATTCTCTAATATTGGAGGTTTGTTATAGTCCCAAAATGAGCTTTGACAAGAGATTGGTGCACGGTTGGTCCACTAGGTGTGAAATGCATGATAGGACATGCAAGGTGTATCATGTCCTACTATGATATGCTGTGGAAAACCAAATACGGGATTGAAATTGGTTTCAATCCAAAATTTCAAATTATTTGTTTTTGGACCAAATGAAATCCCCTTGTAAGTCATTAGCATTTAAAATTGAGTCAATGAGACAAATCCATCATTGAAATTTATTATTACTATAGTGAAATTAGAGGCCCATTTTGCACCTTGTTGTACTTGTTGCAATAGGAAACGCCATTTATTTTTTCCACATTTTACCCTTTCTTCTGTACATCTACATAACTACATTACCATTACATGCGCCTTCATGTCTAGAAGGTAGGTATCTCACAAATTCTTGTGGGACAAAAACAAGTGGAAAGCAACTTTTGCAAGATCCATACCTATTTCTCAATGTCGTGGGGTTGCCCACCCTACCCTAATAAACATTATGATACGATACCCAGGCATGTGCTAACCACAAGCCTCTATTTTCATATTCCTCAAGGATGAAAGAAGTATCACTCGAAAAATAGGTATCAATTGCGGGATCACATTTAGAACCCAATAACATTGAACAACCCATATCAAGCAAGATTGTTAAGCTACAAGGACCGTATATTTTTTGACTTTGAAGAATCAAGTATGAAGTTGCAACCCAACTCAAACACTCATAATCTTGGAAGGGAAATGAAACCTTTTAACCTAGGCTACTCCCAAATGTGATAAGCTTCTTTTAAGAAGTTGAAAACTTGAAACTCTCAACCCTTTTTTGGACTTTAAATCCCAATCCCAATTCAAGCCCTTGTGAATCCATCTTGTTGTGGCATTATGATTGAAGTCAAGTGTGA
>Ga0116226_10005581_pt1 | contig 11242 bp, 17 predicted proteins | sample S1TSphfallax_FD_89692 | JGI IMG/M metagenome (GOLD analysis project Ga0116226, IMG submission 89692) | Host-associated microbial communities from peat moss isolated from Minnesota, USA - S1T2_Fa - Sphagnum fallax MG | ecosystem: Host-associated > Plants > Peat moss > Unclassified | place: USA... | reverse complement strand
CTCCTACTATTATGACTTTAATGTAACATAGTTACTGTCAGCAGCTGTTCTTGGACAATGGTGGATGTCTAATTTCAAGTCAGCTTTTCCTATGGTACCTTTGTCACCCTAATAATAGTTCTACTTCAGTTGTTAAAGTGACTAATAAACTTATCTACTTAATGTCTTTTAAAAGAAGTTTGTGGGCCGGAGCTCATGAGGAACTCACTAATAAAGTATCTTCATTCATGTTGTGACCCCATGTGACAAAAAACTAGGGCACACAATAATCAAAACATGAAACACATATATTAAATGGTAAATACACTCTTCGAATTACCCACTAGCATGAGCTGCCCACCTAATTCAGATCTTGTGACCACCTCAGTTCATGCCTTCTCCAACAAAAAGAAGCTTGAGGCCTCTAAGGGGTTAGATCACTTTGATCTCTCTCTCTTGAGCCAACTTGCCTTCCTTCTCCTCTCAATTTCTTTAGACCATATAAACTCAGAACCACATCAAGCTTCCACAAGAACCCAAGTTCCAAATTACACTTTGTAACATTGATCCCTGAGTCCAAATAGTTTACACAAACTAGTGCTCATGACACCATCCCTCAAATTGACAACACATAAAAGCAAGAAAACAACACACTTCAACTCCCTAGTGATTGTTTCACAAGTTTTACAAAGAATCACAGCCCCCCCCCCCCTACATGATCCACCTTATAAAATTCAACAAACTATGGTTATTTTTTGGAGTTCCCAGTAATTAGGGTGTTTTCTCATGATATGCAAATCAACAGCACTCACATACAAATCAACCTAACACACACACATTGAGGAAGTTTTAGGCCGTTCTTGAAATCCTTAAGATTTTCACCATCCCCTTTATCAACCTTCAAATCCAACTCCTAAACTAAATTTTTGCCTCTTCAAATACATTGCGCAGTGAATCTTTTTGCACCTTTGTTGGAGACAAAATTCTAGCCTTACTTATCTAAAAACCTCTAACTATTGAAAAACAAGCCTCCCCCCTTCTCACTTATCTGCTTTGATGTGCTTCTTTTTTTGCTCCATAGTGAAAGTTCTACCGGTTCCCATTATCGCAACCCTAGTTTTGGGCTCACGACCAAGGCAAAGGGGTTGCAAAGGTGCGGGCCAAGAAAAAGCCCAAGAATCACATCACATACTCCCGAGAGTGTAGGAAAGTGTGAAGGAATGAACCCTCACACTCCCAAGACAACTCCCACTTTGGGAGATGGATCCCAGTGGACTCCCAAAACTTCAGAGAGCGATTTCAAGGGTCAAAACTCAATGGCTTGTGGCGTTTTTTATATCATTGAAAAGCTCTTGAAACTTAGATGTTTAAAATGCGCTCACATTGCTCATTTAGACATCTAAAACACAAGTTATGGCCAAAAGAAGGGTCGGGAGTTAAATTGTCAGTTTGACTCCCAACCAGAAAAAGTCAGGAATTGACCCAATTTACTTGTGTGCAAAAGGTGTGCGACATATTGTTGGAAAGCTCTCGACGAGGGGCTACAACTTTGCTTCAGACCGCATCTCGATCCAAGGTCTGCTTGCAAAGTTATGAGGTTCCAAAGCCACGGGAGTTCGAACTTGGGCGATTTCGAGACTCCCACTTGGGAGTCCCAGGACAAAAAGCCATTTGGATGTGGGTCCCATGGAAAGGTGCAGAGTATATTATAAAAGGGAAGGTGGTGGCTTCCCCCAAGTGGAGTCTTATGTGTTCGTGTTGCCCGTGGCTCGTCCTAGCACCAAAAATGCTCCAATTAACCACCTTGTGTGGGTTTTGTGCAAGCCTGTGTGAATGAATGAAGCTTGTCAACTCTTCCTAATCCCATCCCGGAGCTCCAGCACACCCTTCTACCCCTCAAAGTGTTGTGAATTAAAGAGCGTGCCCCGACTCCTCTTTCTTCCATTGTTTTTTACTTGGACTCACATTTGAGTCTTTTAGGGAGTTGAAAGTGCGTCACCCATCACTTAGCAGTTCCCTTGCCTCACATTCAACCAATGTCCAATATTATCCACAATAGCTCACTCATCCCAAATAAAAGAAAATGTCATAAAAACAACAAAGCCATAAACACCACCACATCTCCTTCACTCCTTTTTCTTGTCTCCATAGTCATCGTGAATAAACACTCCCAGTCGAAAACAAAAGAAAATGTTCTTTCCTTGAAACCCTAAAACTCCTTCTTGTACACATCCAAACCCTAAAGTTAAAAATTTGTTACACATGTGACACCTCCTTCGTTGATGTATTTGTGTTTGCACAAGTTTTAGACTTAGTTGAACACTTCCAAATCACACCTAGCACGTTCCTATTATTTACCATCAATCTTTTTTATGATGTAGACTTGGTTGTCGTCATCAAATTCTCTACGACCCTTTTCATCCTTGTATTTCACAAAGGCATATGGACCTTCCCAATTAGCAAATAATGCCCTCCTTTTTCCTAGTTTTCTCATCTTTACCATGGTTTTTCCTCCCTCTAATCCTACAAACTCTTGTCTGCCTTTTCGTGCAACATAGCTTCTATGTTGCCTCTTCTGTGCTCAATCCACATTCTTTAGCACATAAGAATGCATATAGGAAATGAATTTGAACTTCTCCACCATTAGTTACGTCATCTTTTCCACAGTGAGTTCTTCCTCTTCCACATTAGTGAATGTAGCAAGGTTATTATCACATGTTAGCCTTGGGGTTCTTCCGGTCAACACCATGAAAGGAGAGAATTTGGTGCTAGTCTAAACGCCACTTCTGTAGCCAAATAAAATCCAAGGTAACTGGAGGTCCAAGTTATCCAAATTAGTAGATGACACAACAGATTATCCATTCTTCAAGGTTTTAATCATCCTCTCCACCATCCCATTGCATTGACGCCATTGTGGAGCTGTGAACTAATGAATAATCCCATATTTCTTACACATCATGTCAAATTCAACCATCCATTTACCTCCATTATTAGTGAGAATGAATCTAGGCACACCAAATCTGCATATGATTTCCTCTTCTAGAGCAACAACATGATCCCTGGTAGGCCTTGCTTTACACCACTTTGAGTAGCGGTCAATGGCAACTAGAGCATACTTATTTCCATCTTTAGTTTTAGGCAAAGGCCCAACAATATCCAATGCCACCTTGTAGAATAGGTCATAGATAGGAATGTTCTTCATCTCTTCAATACCTGATTTGTTACTTCTTGAACTTTTGGCAAATTAACAGCATTAGGATTGTCTCACCATCATTCTCACAGTTTTTGTTCTGTCATGCTAGAAGAATCTCTTCCTAACCTCAACCAATGTTCTTCCTTCACTAAAATGCCCAATCTCCTCATGTATGATTTTGGCCAGCACCTTTTTTTCCTCGAGCTTTGGCACCATTAGATTCTTGAAGAACAACATATCTTCTCACCAATGATAACTCAACAGTCTTCTTTTGGTTTGGTCAACGTTAATAGCATCATCCAACACTTGGTCCAAAATGCTTCTAGACAATAGGATCATGTTGATTTCATCCTTCCAGTTGTCCATCTGCTTCATTGTTTCTTCTATTTTAATGTCCTTTTCATTGCTACTCACATCAATGGGGTTTATTTTTGCATCCACCATTTCATGGGCCTCACAAATCAATCCCCAATAGTTAGCGTCTAGTGTTAAAATCCTGTTTGACTTCCTTTTTGGAGCAGGTACCTCAACCAAAAGATTGGAATTTTCTTTTGCAAATTCCTTAGATTGATTAATTTCTTCTTATTCTCCCCTCTACATCAATTCAACATCAACAACCTAGGATATAGTAAGGATATGTGGATTCAAAGTGATGGATTTCCAGATTTACACCACATCAACATTTGTCTTCTCATCTTGTATCTCCACCCCAAAATCTTGATCCTCATCATGCAAACCAACTGGAATATGAATCAAAGCATTAGCATTTGCATGCCTAGCTCTTGCCATGTGGACAATTTTGAAATTGAAGTCTTGGAGCATGGATATCCACTTGCCTCTCCTTCCAAATGGATCAAATACAATTGCAAGCCACTCTAATGGCTTGTGGTCAATCCTAACAACAAAGGAAGCATGAAATAAATTCTATTATAAATGCATTATCCCCCATATTAGAGCATAAAATTCACCCTCCATAGGATGAAACTTCCTTTGTGAGGGTGTGAAACCTTTATTTGCATATGCAATAACACATTCATGTTTATCTTGCTTTTGGGATAGGGCCGAGCCTACCCCTATTATATACTAGTTTATATCAAGTATGAAAGGCTTCTCAAAGTCAAGTCTTACAAGGATGGGTGCTTCAATGAACCTGAGCTTGAGTGTATCAAAAGCTTGCTCACATGCATGGGTCCAAAGGAAACTCTAATCCTTCTTGGTCAAATCAAAAAGTGGCACAACAATTTTGGCATATCCACGTACAAAATTCTTGTAATATCATGTCAAACCTAAAAAGGCCCGCACATTAGTTATAGTCCTAGGTATTGGAAAATCCTTAACAACATGTACCTTTTTTGGATCAAGATATGAGCCATATCTAGACATAACATACCCCAAAAATACAAACTTTTGTGCACCAAAAAAATATTTACTGGGGTTTAGCTTCAAATTCACCTCCCGCAATCGTGTAAGAATAGCCTTCAAGTGTGTAAGGTGTTCTTCCCATGTTTGGCTATGTATGTTGACATCATCAACAAAGACCTTCAAGAATTGTTCTATCCAATCCTTAATTAACACTTCTGCCATGGTCCTAGAGAACATCCCTATTGCACTCTTTAGTCCGAATGGCATCACATTCTAATCATAAAGATCAAACTTTGTGATTATGGTTGTCTTCTTGACGTCATTTGGTGACATTTGGATCTGCCAAAAACCAGATTACAAATCCAATGTATTAAACCATTGGTTGTTTCCCATTTGAAAGAAAACATCATCAATCAAAGGCATTGGAAATGAATCCCTTTTGGTCTGCATGTTCGATGGTTGATAATCACCATAGAATTAGCTTTTACCATCCCTTTCAACAAGTAGACTAACCCTACAAGCATATTCAAAATCATTATTTTTCATCTTAACAAGCTTGATCGATGCTTGAATTTGTCTATTCACTTTAGTTTTTTCCCAATAAGACAACCTCCCATGTGTGGTGCAACATGGGGGAAAACCTTGTGTGTCAATTACATGTTCCTTTATTATGCAGCACCCCAACTCCCCTTCGTGCCAAGTAATGACATCCTTAAAGTCTTTTAATAGAAGCCATAATCTTTCAGCCTAGTTTTCACTAAAAGCATGGTCAAGTTTTATCGTGCTTCGTATTTCATCCCATCTTTCATCTCTAGATGGAACACCCTATTACATGTTTTCATGATTCAAATGCATTGGATTAAATATAAGCACATTAACATAACATCTTTTGAGATTTTTCCGATTCTTCAATAGTTGCCCATTGAAACCAATCAACATAATCATCCCCTTTTGTTATATATTCCTCTAACAGTCTATAGTGCCTATTTTGTAATATCATATTCACAATTTGATTAACGGATTCATGTTGAAGAAAATGGTTTAGCCCTTAGTCCTTTCGATCATCTTTACATGCTGCATCATTTTCCTATATGATCAAGCTTACCTAAACATCTTCCTCGTTAGCTTCATTCCCAAATTCAGTTATGTTATCATCAGATGATCCTTCATCATTAGGATGGTTTGGGCCTAAAAAACATCCACCTTTCCAAAACAAGCCTTTCTCAAGTAGGTCCTCCATTTGGAGTTGATGGAACATGTTGTCAAGACTCTTAATTTACTTCATTGAAGAGGTAGACTATCGTAACCCTAGCCTTGGGCTCGTGACCAAGGCGAGGGCTTGAAAGGGTGTGGGCCAAAAGGGAAGCTTGGGAGTCACATCTCATGCTCCTGGGAGTGCAAGAGAGTGCGAAGGAACGAACCTTCACACTCCCAAGTGAGCTTCCATTTTGGGAGTTAAAGTTTCGATGGACTCCCGAATCTTCAGGGAATAATTGCAAGTGCCAAAACTCATTGGATGAAGATTTTTTTATATAATTGAATAGCTCTTGGAAGGTAGATATTTAAAATGGGCTTGCATGACCCATTTGGACACTTTAAACACAAGTTATGGCCAAAAGAAAGGTCGAAAGTCAAATTGGCAATTTGACTCCCGACCACTAAAAGTCAAGAATCGCCTCGATTTCCTTGCGTGCAAGTGGCATGCCATATATCATTGAAAAGCTCTCGATGAGGGCTACAACTTTGCTTTAGACCTCATCTCAATTTGAGGTTTGCACACAAAATTATGGGCCCCCAAAGCCGCGGGAGTCCTAACTATGGGAATTTCGGGACTCCCACTTGGGAGTCCAAGGACAAAATGACATTTGGGTGCTAGTCCCATGGCCATGCACATAGTATACTATAAGGGGGAAGGTGGTGGCTTCCCCTAAGTCCGAGTCGTGGTGAGTCTTGTGAATCCGTGTTTGCCCATGGCTTGTCTGTGCACCAAAGTGCTCCAACTATGCACTAACCAACTTGTGGTTTGGTTTGTGCAGGTCCGTGTAAATAATTAAATTGCTTGTCAATCTTCTTTATCCTCGTCTCAAAGATCCAGCACGCCCCATCTCCTTCTCCTTCCATTGTCTTCCCCTTTGGACTCACAATTGAGTCCATCAAGGAACTTAGGGGTGCATCATAGATTGTGTCTCCCCATACTGTATAATGTTCACAACATTCAAAGGTAACATTTCCACATCAACCCCATGTCCATGCCTAACCTATATGGTGCTTTTTTTTTACATTGACCACTACCCCAATCTTCATGAGGAAGTTTAAACCTAACAAGAGGTTGTATGTATCTGTATCCACCACCAAAAACACCATATGCAAACCACATTGCTAACATGCACAGGTATGTCATCTAGCCTCCCCAAAACAATGGTAATAATTTGAGATGTTGTCTTATATGTCTCATGTCCTAAGACCAAATGCATGATCCCAAGCTCTCATATTATACTAGCTGCTATTACTGACATATATGTGCCAATATCCACAAGTCCCTCAATCACCCCATTATTGATCTCCATGAGCAAGTGCATGGTTTTCCCTCGGTAAGTTTTGTTCACAGAAATCCTTCTAACATCATGGGTATTATTGACATTTGCAGTTTTGATTCTTGCCAGTCTCTTCAATTTTCTTTCTTTTAGCCAATTTAACCAACCTTTCAAGATACTCCAATTTTCCAAAGGTCCTCATGATTATCTCCATGGGGGTTAGAAAGATCCGACCCTTCATGAAATGTAGAAGAATTTTTGATCTTGCTCTAGAATCGGACGTTGCTTCCATGGTTCTATATTTTGCCTTAATGCCTTCAGCTTATTCAACAATCCCTTCTGCTTCATTAGCCTACATTGAAAACCTTCTCTTAGGAATTTTGTTTCCAAATGACAAATGGTCATTAGCACCACAAATCCTATTTAGTTATGTTAGTGTGGCCTCTTCATGATTGACCAACATTTCAAGGTAATTGGCAGTGGAGTTAGAAGGTTTAGTGTCTTTCTTCTTCTAATAGCAATCCCTTGAATGCCTTAAACCATTACAAAATGAACACCTTATGCCATAGTTCTCAGCCTTATGTCCTCCACCACATTTATTGCATTTGGGTCACATATAACCATGTTTTACACATGCCATTATAGTGTGGTCATTAGCTTGGCATAATTGACATTTAGATGTACTCCCAAAACAGTTAGCACTAGTTCCGCTACTACTGCCAAATTCCCAAAAAAAATGTATCAAGGTCTCATTTAACACCAACAACTGCTTATCTATAGATGATTCTCTAGTTGCATCCTCATCCTTCTCCTCCCTAAGGCGATCATATGGTGTTTCCCCCAGGTCTCCTAACACCCTCTCAATCTCTATTGTTGTAATCAAAATTTCCTCAATGTTTATGTAGGTCCTTACCACACATAGTCTTCTAAGTTCCAACCTTCGTTAAGCCAGAAACCTTATCCTCTACTCAACATCTCCAATCTTCCCTCTTTCAAAAAGTTCATCCAACCTCTCAAAATATTTTTCAACCTACTTTCTAGGTTATTGTTTGATTGCATCAAATTTGACAAGAATTTCATCTTCATCAACATCACTAAACTTTTGAACAATTGTAGTCCATAGAACAATCCAATTTGCCAATGGTGGATTAAATTTCTTGAACCGCTCCTTAGCTCGCCCACACAAGTTCAATATGATTATTTTAAACAACTTGTCATCATTGAGATCTCTGACCTCAACTGCCATAGTTAGACACTTAGCCCAATCATTCACATCCTCATGGTCCCTGCCCCAAAACAACTCATCCATACCTTGAGGACTAATCATGGTGATTTGTTGGATTCAGGTCAAATGATGAAATTTGTTGAGATCAACTAGCTAAAGAGAATCTCTACAAGTGTAGAAATTATCATGATCCCAAGCCTTACTAATCCATTTTCCTTTCTCAGGTTTACTTAATACATAAAGTATTCCTTCTCTTTATGTTGTCATTATAAAATTAAAGGATAAGGGTTTAGGTGGTATCCATGTTAAAAATTTGGCTCATGTCACCACATTAAGCAACCATACCTCTACTTCATCATGTGTACAAGTATTGAATGTTAACAAGAGGAAGACATTGCATGATAAATTTGTTCCTACATTTGGCATTCATCCAAGTTGCCACCTTCATGAAGAATTTTGAGTAACTTTGACAATCAAGTCTCAATTTTCAAAAATTTGAAAACAAAATCCAACCTGGGTTATTAATGAAAATCAATTAATCTAATAACTATAGACCTTGCTCTGTGTTCTTGGGAAAACACAACTTATTAAAAGGTATGATTCCCACTGGTTTTCTAAAATTCATGACCTCTTCCTAAACGGATGTTAAATTTTATCCAACATTTATCTATTCAAAGAATTCATGTTGCTCTCCTTCTACTATTAAAACAAGATCTTGAAAAATAATTGGCAAAGGTGAGAAAGTTTGTTCATCTAAACTGTTTAATTGCCATCATTGCTAAAATCCAACATTTTGCCAAAGCTTCCAACACACCAATCGTGATGATAAACATGATGCCTCAATTCTGATAATCATGTCACCTACTTGGAACAAGACCTCAATTTCGAACATGAAAAATATGGTGAAGTGATCAAAAGATCTTGCAAAATAAGGTATCTAGATATCTCCAACCCTAAGAATTTATTTGGTTTTATATGACACAATGTGAATAGATCTATGCAAGGTACGAGGTGAAGTGGAATTGTTGTTATAATTCTAATCTTGTGTACCAGCCACTTGCTCCATCTTGTGACTTCACCCACACTCTCACCTTAGACACACACCCATTATGTGTGACTTTGATGGCAATATTTCCAACTTGTGTTTCTATAGGGTTGAATCCCACCATAGTCACCACCTTAAATCCGACCAACCTTAAGACCATAGATCCAACTTGAGGAATTGGTTGACTAAAAGGGTTGTTGAAACTCCTAACTATTTGTTGATCATGGATTGCTTGAAGATCAGTAACAAATTGGACAGAATCAGAACTGGACATGGGTTCTTGAGACATAAAACTTGTCACCACGCATAATGTTGTTCCAAATTAATAGATTGTGTACCTAAGTCGCCTGCTTTGATGTCTAAAACTAAGGCACACAATAATCAAAACACAAAACACATTTATTAAATGGTAAATACATTTTTAGAATTACCCACTAACATGAGCCTATGCCCACCTAATTCAAATCTTGTGACCACCTCAGTTCATGCCTTCTCCGACAAAAAGAAGCTTGAGGTCTCTAAGGGGTCAAATCACTTTGATTTCTTTTTTGAACCAACTAGCCTTCCTTCTCTTCTCAATTTTTTTAGACCATATAAACCCAGAACCACATCAAGCTTCCATAGGAACCCAAGTTCCAGATTACACTTTGTAACATAGATCCCTAAGTCCAAATAGATTGCACAAACCAATGTTCATGACACCATCCCTCAAATTGACAACACATAAAAGCAAGAAAACAACACACTTCAATTCCCTAGTGACCGCTTCACAAGTTTTACAAAGAACCACAACCCCCCCCCTACATGATCCACCCTGTAAAATTCAACGAACTATGGCTGTTTTTTGAAGTTCCCAATAATTAGGGTGTTTTTTCATGATATGCAAGTTAACAACACTCACATACATATCAACCCGACACACACACATTGAGGAGGTTCCAAGCCGCTCTTGAAATCTCTAGGATTTTCATCATCCCCCTTATCAACCTTCAAACCCAACTCCTAGACTAATTTTTTTCCTTTTCAAGTACATTACGCAACGGATCTCTTTGTACCTTTGTTGGAGACAAAAATCTAGCCTTACTTATCTAAAAACCTCTACCTATTGAAAAACAAGCCTCCCCCCTTCCCACTTATTTGCTTTGAGGTGCCTCTTCTTTCATTCCATAGCGAGAGCTCTGTTGGCTCCCCATTTCTTGGCAACTCCCCTACCTCACATTTAGCCAATGTCTAGTATTATCCAGAGCAACTCACTCATCCCAAATATAGAAAACGTCATAAAAACATCAAAGCCATATACACCACCACATCTCCTTTTTCTTGTCTCCATTGTCGTCGTGAGTAAACACTCCCAACCGAAAACAGGAGAAAATGTTCTTTCCTTGAAACCCTAAAATTCCTTCCTATACACATCCAAACCCTAAAGTTAAAAATTTGTTACACTCCTTCATTTTGAATCTACTCTCACCTTATTTTGATGCATGTAAGTAGTTAGTACATTAGTTCCGAGAAGGGCCTTGGCTGAACCAGCACCGACTATGTACCATGGTAGAAATCCTGAATTTTTTCAGGTTGTTTCTAACCATGGTAAAAGGGTCATGGGGTTCTTTTAACTTGTGTTGCTAAAATTTAACCACTCGGAGCTCTGTTACATAAGTAAGTAAGTGATTCCAGCAAATGAAAGCGTAAATAAGTTGGGATTCTACTGAGACTGCATCAGTGATATTACTTACTGTGTTTGAAGCTCCCACATGTCCATGGTGGGAGAAGATGGCAAAAGCATTCCAAGTGAGTGCACAACTACCCTATGTGCATGGCAATATCCTCAACACTAAGGTAATGAAATCATTTACTAATTATGTTTGGACAATTCAACATCTCAATTTAGGTTTTCCTAAATTTAT
>Ga0116226_10005580_pt1 | contig 11243 bp, 11 predicted proteins | sample S1TSphfallax_FD_89692 | JGI IMG/M metagenome (GOLD analysis project Ga0116226, IMG submission 89692) | Host-associated microbial communities from peat moss isolated from Minnesota, USA - S1T2_Fa - Sphagnum fallax MG | ecosystem: Host-associated > Plants > Peat moss > Unclassified | place: USA... | reverse complement strand
CAAAATTCGTGTGAAATTCATTCATTCATAGGTTTGCACTTCATCCGTCATCACATTTATTCGTGTGTCAAATGTGTTTTCAATGCATGATATTTGTGTGTAAAATGTATGAACCTATGAATGCATGAATTTCACATAATTTTCATTATTAATTCATTGCATGCTAAATTTATGGTGCAATTTCAAAGGGTTCCTAGTGAATAATACGTAAGCAAATTAGATAGTTGTCAAAATTGTATATGGGTTAAGAAACCCCAACATTGATATGCATGGGAAGGAATGTACTTGTTTGTTTCATTGGATGTTATCACTTGACATACATATGAAATAGCTGATCGCACTTCAATTTTAAAACCAATATCAAGCTCTTTGCTACCAATACAAATATTCCATTTCTTGGAAGAGGTCAATGAACCTTGTGTTGTAATCTGATGTTAGTGGTACTCCTTTGAGGTTAATGTTGAAAGTGCGATCCATGAGCTAAATATTTTATTAAGGTTTTGGCATTTATGTGTCAAACAATAAGGAAAATTCATGTTACATGTAAATTCTTATTCAACGTCCAGCTAGCAATTTCATTTCATGTTTTATGTACATTATATTATCCTCACAATTTCATTCATTTAATGTTTGTCATGTTGATCATCATGTCATGCTCACATGTTTCGTTACCATTTGTTGTGGAAGTTTCATTGGAGGAGAAGGCAAACATGCCAACATGTAATTTGTTTGAAACTATCCATAACATTTGGTTCCAACAACAATGAAAAAGGGGTAAATGTTTGTACATTGCAACTTATAACAACTATTTGTGAGCCTTTAGGCATAGTTATTTATATTGAACATACTTGCATGGTGGTCTGTCAGGAAAAGGTCTAGATAGGAATGAACTTTGAATTCATCTACACAAAGTTAGTGAATCTAATGACTCTGTACAATGAATAGTAATTAGTGCAATTTTTTTATTGGTTTACTCATTTACATTTTGAATGTTACGCTTAGAGGATGAGGAGGTTTTTTCACAAACAAGGGGCAAATTTGCTAACAAGGTTTGAAAGGGATTTGCACAAGCATGATCATGTTAACTTTTCTTGTGTTTGAATCGAAGAAGCCTTTAACATCAACACTAAATCAAATGTTGATCATGCTTTTCCCATTGGTGAACCCTAATGTGCAATTCTAGTTCACATTTAAAATGGTGAAGAAATGTGTGAATGTACTTTTGGATATGGTGTTTGGCATATTGAACATTGTCCCCCCAAGTCCAATGTCAATATGTAATGTTTTGCAAAAAAATAAAAATGGCTAGAATGCAAAGCAAAAATAATATTATTGACCAAAGTTGTTGGTGTTCCTACTCCATGTTATGATTGTTTGTGAAATCATTTCTAAATCGGTTATCGAATGTAATGTACAAATTCTAGTTTTGTTGTGATGACTTGGACTCTTGTGTTGGAGGTTAAAGAAAGAAGTATGTTGTGGATAAGCCTTGTCTACCTTTGGTATGGCCAATCCAAAAAGAGACCAATTTTAGTCAATATGAGGTAAAAATTCTATAAGAAGTTGGTTTCTTCTGTTTGACTTTGTTAAATGTCCTTGCAATCTATTTGGCAAGGATATATTAGTCCCTTGTCACAATCTTTGGCCATTAAGAGTTCTATCAATCCTCTTGTGTTTGTTGATCACATTTATTCCCATTTGAACAAACCTTTGGATCCAAATGCTTGGCCTAAAACTAGTTGTTGCCCTACTATATTCAAGCTCTCCAAGGAACATGAAAACAAGTGGGAGGCCGGACATGCATTACAAGCAATAATATTTCCATTAAACAGGTTCCTCCATCAAGATATGGATTCATTTGTAACATCAAATCTAGCATGGGTAAAACAAAAGGCCTTATCAGGTGATAATTGGAGATTACCCAAGTTGTCATTGTATGGATTTTGTCATGATAATGGCAAGCTTGTTAGGAGAGCAAGGAAATGGGTGTAATGTTAGCACATTTATTACATTTTATAACATGTTATGGATTACAACAAGTCCAAAGAGTTCATTCACTCTTCGAGTTGGAATTGGAATGAAGTCCAAAATTTGGTTAATTGTGTTAACGAGTTTTCTTGTCCAATCTAGAGTTAAATCCAATCCATCTAAACAAATTTTTGTTGTGTTCAACCTTTGGCAAATTTAGTATGAATGTAAATGGTTATTTTTTAAAGTTTTGAAAGAGAGGTTTTCCAACATGAAAAATTTATTTGATGTAAGTTTGAATTTTTAAAACAATATAAGCTTTCAAGTTGATGAAGGTGAACCATAATTTCCTTCCATTTTCAACTGCCAATATCAATTCAATGTTACCAACACCACATCCATGACAAGGTTTTTACATGTTTGTTCATCAAGGTATTTATGGATGTAAGTATATAGGCCACATGGCAAAAAAAATTTGTCAAAGAATATTTTGTTAAATAATATTTTTAACATATTATGTTTACATGGCAAAAAAATTAAAAAATAGATTCCTCTAAGCTCACATGCCCTTGCTCACATTCACGCTCTTGAGTTCACAATCTAGTGTTGTTGCAACCAAAGCATGCCAGTTGGAAGTTATAGAAAAAGATAGGCCTTGGTTTGAAGTTGGACATATTTATTGAAAAAATCTGGCACCGGAAAAAAATCTTTGCTAATGTTAAGGATAAAAGGTTCAACTTCAATGCAATGACTAATGCACTAAAATAAATTGTGAATGGTGAATTTCTTGGTTTGGAGGAAAGTTTTCAAAAAAAGTGTTTTGGTCATGCTTTTTTCCAAAGGATGTCAATATGGCACAACAAATTAAAAAGTGTGAAGAAATTTGAAATATGTTTCTATTAAATTTATATAAGTAGATTTCCCAAAATGCATCACTTGGCCTAAAAAAATTGGGAAAAGAAGAAAGCAAGAATGGAACAAAGCATGTGTTGAAGTTGAAATTTGCCCAAGAAAGTTGAATACCCCAATGAAAAGAAAGTAATGATTCAAAAAGTAATAATTTATATATATATATATTTCATTTAGAATTGGACAATAAACTAATATGTTTGTTCACAAGTTTGGTAACAAAATAATCATGTTTAAAGAAATATTATAATTTTGGCCAACTATTGTGCTTTATTACATTAGACAAATTGTTGTGAGAATTATTGGTTTAATGTCACCTCCTCTAATGTGGCACATCTTCTACATCTCCATAGGTGCTTTTGAGAGAGATGAAACAGTTGAAGTATGAAAATGCAAAAATAAATTGTCATTCAAATTTTTTTTTAAATTTTACTTTTTGCAATTTGAATCTTTTTGTTTGTCATAATCAGTTTGTGAGAACCAGCTAGGGATAACTGATTGTTTTCACATTTATGAGAACCAGCATTTTGAGAACTGGCCTGATAAGACAATTAAATGTTTTGATTCCCTTCCCCAAAGTTTGAATTTATTTATTTATTTCTTCTGTTACAAAGAACTAGATCCTATTAAAAATCATTTGAGAAAACCGAATCCGGGAAGTATCTTGAAAAAACGATACCCACCCAACACCGGTTATGTCATTTTGTTACGTTCATATTCCATGAGCTCCTTTTTTTGCAAACAGAAATTTAATGGCAAAACAATGCAAAATATACCGGCTCAGGCATTTCATTGGGCTCGTGACCTTAGTGAAAAGCCGACTGGCCCAACTTTGACCGCTCGCTCACTAGGAAATGCTCCGTTTGAAGTTTGCCCCGTTATTGGGGTCCTATTGTACAAAAGGGGAGTTTCCGTTTAATTGACGCGCCTGTGCGCCCCTGGCCTTTTGGCTTTTCCTCCTATTGTACAAAAGGGCTTCATATATGACCCTGAAAATCCAGCAAGAGAATGGGGAACGAGAGGGAACGATCTTGGGGAAACGTAGGTGCGTCGAGGGCGCGTATAGAAGTTGAAGCCGGCTCGTTGCCGGTGCAGAAACGGCCGATGCCAATTTGTTTGAGGCGGTCTCTTCGTGTTGCATTCTGGAACCAAAATTTGCACAAGGAGAAGGTCGCTATCTGTACTGCAATCACCAAATTAGAATTGAAATTTGATCGGAACAAATCCTGCGCAGAATTCCTGGACATTTCCGACCAAATTTGGGCTCTTCCTTTGTTTTGAACTCGCTGGCGTCGTCCGAGGACGAGGAACCGGAATCTAAAATCTGATCACAAGGCTGAAACTGCGCAAAATTACTGGAGATTTATTATCTTCGTTTGTTGCAGATGAGATGTAAGAGTAAACAATAATGAGGTTTGAATCTGAAATTTCCTTGATTTTTTTCTGTAGGTTCTGTTCGTTTGGTGGAGAGCAAATTAGGCGAGGAAGCTTGAGGGAAATGAAGGAAAGGAGTGAAAACAAAGGTGGTTAAGCAGGATGTGCTTTGCTGCAATACGCTGGACTTTAAAATGTGGTTGAAAGATTTGTTGTGTGGATACAATGTTTGAACCCCCTTGATATTGTTCTTTGGACTCCCGTGTTGGAGAGTGATCAGGTGAAGTATAAAGGGTGCGAAAGATCGAATGCAAAGAAGGAGAGCATTCCCTTGAGAGAGCCTCGAATCAGAGGTCGAATTGCAAATCTCACGATACTGCGGAAATCAGGGAAGGAAGGATGGAAAACAGGTCTTTTGGAACTTGCAGTTTTCGATTGAAAAGTTAGTCATGCGAAAACTTAAGCTAAAAGCCTGAGAGCTATTTTGCACTGTTGCGCAGTAGACAGATCAAGTGAAGAAAAAGCTGAGAGAAAGTCCTGTGGCTGCTCGATTTGCTTGTTGCTCTGGTTCTAGAAGTGTGTCCAACGTATTTATTCTGTTACGTTTTGCCGCCATGTTTGGCCGCACGCCAAAGAAGAGTAACAGCACGAGATTCTACGAGGCTTTAGGTATCTCCGGGACTGCAACGCAGGAGGAGCTCAAGAAAGCTTACAGGAAGGCAGCCATCAAAAATCACCCTGACAAAGGAGGTGACCCGGAGAAGGTCTGCTGGCTCTATATCGTGCACCTTTCTAGCAATTGTTGTGAAGTAAGCAGAACTTTTAGGAATCAATAGATCTTCTTTATGCATCCTCATTCCTGAATACCTGCACAGCGTTATATCTTGTGATGCCTATAAAGGAGAATGGTAGACATGCAAAGACGTGACTCTGTACATTGTAATGCACAGCTATTTGCTTCCTCTTTATATTTTGCAGTCTGGATAGTATTCAAATTATGCTGTGGACCCTTTTGCAACCAATGATTTTTTTGAACAATGCCTTATGCTGTGATATTCCTGAAACCATTCTCCAAATTTGTCAAAATAGATTTGCAATCCATTCCACTGCCTACATTTTAACGATGGTGAGGATATAACAACTGCACTTTAAAATCTCTTTGCAATTGCTGGTTTGCTATCACCTTTGTATCTTGTCAATTTGATTAATGTCAAGCTAAGACATTATGTCATTTTGACAGTAGTTGACCTTAGCAAATGCTGTCTTGATGCAGTTCAAAGAAATCTCTCAGGCTTATGAAGTATTGAGTGACCCTGAGAAACGAGAAGTGTATGATCAGTATGGAGAAGATGCTCTCAAGGAGGGAATGGGTGGAGGGGGTGCCACCCACAATCCATTTGACATTTTTGAATCATTCTTTGCAAGTGGTGGTGGTTCACCTTTTGGAGGTACACAATACTCTCTTGCAATTTCTTCTGTTGTCTTCTGAGTCTAATTTAATTTGAAAAAAGATAGATCTTAGAAAGTCCAACTATGTAGCTCTTGTGCAGGAGCAGAGTACTGCACACTGATGTTGCACATTTTACCTTTGCAGGTGGAGGTGGCAGAGGGGGCCGCAAGCAGAGAAGGGGAGAGGATGTTGTCCATCCCTTAAAGGCTTCACTCGAAGACTTGTACAATGGAACATCAAAGAAGTTGTCTTTAGCAAGGAATGTGCTGTGTTCAAAGTGCAAGGGGTGAGTGAGGCTTCACTCATCTGATTGTAACGGCCATTTCTGATTTTCTGTCTCTAACCACATTTGCCAATTTGCAGCGTCACTCTCTTTGGCTGGTTCAATTGTCACATGACTGGGACTTTATCAGGATTTTTTTACCATTGAATGCCTCTCTTTGAGCTGAGCACTACTTCATCACCTGAAGTGTCTAAATTCTTGCAGCAAGGGATCAAAGACTGGGGCATCTGGCCGCTGTTCTGGATGTCAAGGTTCTGGCATGAAAGTTTCAATTCGTCAGCTTGGTCCAAACATGATACAGCAAATGCAACATGTTTGCCCTGATTGTAAAGGATCAGGTTTGTATCCATTATGCCTGTTTAATTCTCCTCTTCCACAAATGTATTTTTTGACTTTTCTTAGTTGATGATCCCCCTCAATGGATCTCACAGTAAACTCAATGATTTTGCTCTCATCACTTCTACAGGAGAGATAATTAGTGAAAAAGACAAATGTGGACAGTGCAAGGGGCAAAAGGTTGTCCAAGACAAGAAGCTGTTGGAAGTTCATGTGGAGAAGGGAATGCAACATGCACAGAAGATCACCTTCCCAGGAGAAGCTGATGAGGCGGTAACACATCACTTTTGTCCATTGTCTTGAATTCATCCAGTATGTTCCCTCCTGAAGAGTTTGGTTAATTTTCACATACCCTAGGAGGATATTTGGTGCTGGGTATTACACATAGCAGTATGTACTTTGAAACTGTTTCTTCTGTTGGTTTTGGATTTCCTTGGTTTAACTCCCTAATCTACAATGGTGACTCTGTAACTGCAGCCAGACACACAAACAGGTGATATAATATTTGTTCTGCAACAGAAGGAGCATCCAAAGTTCAAGAGGAAAGGTGATGATTTGTTTGTGGAGCACATTTTGACTCTGACTGAAGCATTGTGCGGTGTCCGCTTCTCCCTGTCACATTTGGATGGTAGACAGCTTCTCATCAAGACAGGCCCTGGGGAGATAATTAAGCCAGGTTTGCATTACACTTCATCATCCCTGGAGTTTTGGTTCACCTGTTGCAAGAGTAGATACTCCTTGGACTAGCCATTGAGTTGCTAGCTAGTAGGGGGTTGGCAAATGATAGCTTTACCACTCAAAATGGCAGATCACTTTTTGATCACACAGATTCTCACTGCATTGGTGGACAGCCGTCAATCTTTTGTAATACCTGTTAGTCTGCTGAGTGGAGATATTGGCCCAATAACTGACCTTTTGAATTGCAAGACCAATGACAACCAGATTTAACTTCTCAGAATCCAGTTGGAGAATGAGAAATTCTTCCTTGCTAAAGTCCCAGGATTTTGCAGGTTCAGAAGATGTGACCTTGAGCAGTGAGAAGCAGAAGTATTCCAGCTTGGGAGTTTCTGGCCACAACATGTCATTACTATTCCTTCATTGCAATACTCTAAGTTAAGGATTGTTGGTTCATTTCTTTTAAAGACAGCTCTGAAGTTTTGTGTCTTCTGCTTGTTCAGGTCAGTACAAAGCCATCAACGATGAAGGTATGCCACACTATCAGCGTCCATTCATGAAGGGTAGGTTATACATCCACTTTTCTGTTGATTTTCCAGATCCTGGGTCACTCACTTCTGACCAATACAAAGCCATTGAAGATATCCTCCCTCGAAGAACAACAATCGAAATGACAGCAATGGAGTTGGATGAGTGTGAGGAGACTACTTTGGTAGATGTCAACATTGATGATGAGATGCAAAGGAAGCAACAACAGCAGCAAGAAGCTTATGAGGAGGATGAAGAAACTACTGGACCTCGTGCCCAGTGTGCTCAACAGTAGCTACCGGTCACAAAATCCTCAAGCATTCCACGAGTTATTCAATTCTGTACTCTTTCTACCCCATCTAACCGCCAATTGAGGTTAAGAAATTTCCGTAATGCAGAAACATGACAGATTCATAACTTAACAAGGAAAAAGAATTGCTAATGGTTCTCACCTAGGCCCTGTGGTAGTAAAATCCATTCAAGTTCTCAACATCAAACATAGCAGTCTTGGAATTGACTACTGTTCACAAAAAAGCCAAATGGTAACAATTGTCCAAAAGAAAACTTCACCATCTTCAATAACATGTCTATACCCCGAAGCACGCAATGATTTCCTTCGTATGTCCCTCCCTGCTGCAATGGCTTCAATGGTATTCAGATATTGTTGAAGGTGGTATCATAGTTAAAATTGTTTTGTTGCCACTTTTTGCATGTTTACATTCTAGTAGCAGAATGTCCTTGAAGAAAAAACTTCACAAAATCCAGAAGTCACTCTTCTCTTTGCAAACAAGATCCAAGAATACTGTGATGTGAGCAACACCCTGATTTGAAAACAAACTGTCAATTGAATGCAAATGTTGAAACACCAGTGGGTCAGTATTCCACTTCTTTCCAGTTGGTATTTCTATTCCACAAAAGATCAACGTTCACCACCAGTAACTATGTAACATTATACCAAAGCCTACAAATAATAGAAAATAATACATTTTTCCTAGGTCATTGAAATGGGCAAAATATGCATGAATAGTAAAATGGTCCTATACACTTTCAAGTCAGAACCATATTATTTGGTCAATTTGAACTCAGACTAAATAAGTGAAAGCAAGTAATTTCAATATATGCTCCTGGTTGCTTGCAACTTCGACTTGATAATAATCATTGATCAAATAATCATCAACTTCTTCAAATTCATTCAATAGATCAAAAAATGTTGAAGCTCAGGGAAACCAAGCTTATTGCAACCACTTCATTTTGAAATTTCATCTTGTGCAAACCAATTCACTTCCTTTGGGACCAAAAAATCCACATGCTCATGCAAATACTTCATCTTGAAATTTTCATTGTGTGCAAATCAGTTACAATTCCCTTGTGACCAAATGTTCTCCACACTCTACTATTATTGGGTGCATTGTTCATGTGGCTTCATAAGCTTCCTCCTATTGTTGTTTCCTTCTCATCTCATTTTGAATGTTGACATCAAGAGAAGTAAACTCATGTAATATGTACCTAAATATACACATATTGTACAAAAGGATGCAATACAAGAATGGATGAATGTGACATTGATCCATTTGGATGTCATCCATCTGTTCATCAATATCATGCATCCATGGAAAAGTCATGGATGAGTTATATCCAACCAAAGGAATGCAAAGAAGATGAATGCATGAACATGAAAAAATTAGGGAAAATTATAACAAAAGTTCCGAGCAAAAGACAAAAGGAACCATTGTTTTCCCGAGAATTGTGATCCATTTAGTGTCACATCTATCCATCTTGATTGAACCTTGAAAAACCTTTTCACAAACTAAATTGCTAACATAAAAAAAAGTTTGGGGCAATGATGCATTACTAGATATTCTATAAGCATAATCTTTATTCATGGATATAAGAATTGCTAGAATTAAAAAAGGGACCAAAACAAAAAAAGAACTTCCTTCCTCCCCTCCGAATTGTCATAGAAAAGCACATAATTAAAGGCATATGATTGCAAACAACCTTATCTTAAATTCAATATTGTATATTTTTTGAAATAATGCCTTTGAAAAGACCCAACATGTTTCGAAAAACACATATTATATTGGTAGCATTGCCCATACGGTGGAACTTTTTTTAAAAGTTGAAATTAAGATTTATGTTCAATTGGACATCATTAATATATCAAAGCTTTCTTCTTTCCACATATCCAAAATATGTTATGTTTCCATTTTGATAAGATGTCCTTTGGCTTTATCCTTTGTTAAGGTTGTAGAATGATTGCAATGTAATAAGTTATTGTGAACTATTATAGGTCTATTATGGTAATTACAATGTAGCTATCATGTGAGTATGAACTATGAGCTTGCAATGAACATGAACAATAAGCATGTGAGCTTGATTATTGTGAGCATGACAATATCTTTTTGGAATATTTTTACCACAAATACAAAAATATTTTGTTTACATGACAAAATATTTCCATCTACATCAATGGAATATTTCAGTTGCAGAAACAATATTATCATGATTTAGTTGCAATTCTAAGTTGGGAAATGAGTGAAAATTTAAAACTCCCCATAAGACATGCCATGTCACAATACACAATACATGTGTAGTTTTATCAAGACTAAAATGCTTGGAATTATCCATCCTCGACATAAGCATTGCTATATTGATCTCTAAAGAAACCCTAAACTATGAATAGTTTTTTTGTTAACCATAAGGGGCTTTTCAAACCTAAATGTGCTTAGAGGTATTGAAAGATGAAGGCTTGTTGGTAAATACAAAATTACTAATCTTATATTTTGGTCTAAATCTAGATTGAAACATATCAGAAAATTAATACTAATGAATTATGTTCATTCAAATCAACTCATATCTAGTTTCAAAGTTAAAATCCAATAATGAAAGTACGAAAAAATCATCAAAACAACAAATCTGGTTATGGAATTGAAGTTTTTCCAAAAAAAAAGTGTTATTGTTTCATATTTCATCAAAACTCGATGTTTTACAATTCCACCTTCTCTTCCTATTCTCAAAAGATATTCATTAAAGAAAAAATAGTCTTGTGTTTAATTCAAATTCAAACGGTGACAAAAACTATGTAATCTAACTAGTAATTCTTAAAATAGTAACTAGGTAAGTAGAAATATATTAACTAACCATTACCATGTGTAATTACTCATCTGCAGTAGACTTAGATTACATCATATTTGTAGTCATAGTAGAATTACAAGTGACATCAAACTTGTAGTCAAAGGTGCAAACAACAACACAACTTTAACCAACTACACAATTGTCAACAAATGCACAAGAAGAGCAACAATAAATTTTATATACACTAGAGAATCAGACATTGGTTCAATCTAAAGTACAACAGTCATAGACAAATCAGACTATAGTATAAATAGTTCAAATTGTAGTATAGCAAGATCAACATCAAATTTCTAATTCATAAGATCATAAATAACATCAAATTTAGCTTTTTAAACATATTTTGCTCCAAAATTTCGGGACATTATTCAATGTATGGGTGGGGTAATGTTTAACTTGTAGCTATTTGTCGTGATTATAGATCTAATGTAATTTGAGTTTGTTCCCATTATTACAGATTTAATGTAATCTAAGTTTGCTCATGTTATTACAACTTTGATGTAAGTTCAACCTAATCCTTGTGGACCTCTTGAGTTTTATGTTCTTCAGTTTGTATCTCCTCCCCTATTTCTGTGATTATAGATGCAT
>Ga0116226_10005579_pt1 | contig 11244 bp, 11 predicted proteins | sample S1TSphfallax_FD_89692 | JGI IMG/M metagenome (GOLD analysis project Ga0116226, IMG submission 89692) | Host-associated microbial communities from peat moss isolated from Minnesota, USA - S1T2_Fa - Sphagnum fallax MG | ecosystem: Host-associated > Plants > Peat moss > Unclassified | place: USA... | reverse complement strand
TTATTGCCTTGCTCGTCGGAAGCCATAATCTTGCCGCCTTTAACCAAAGGGCGGCAATGGGCGGCAGTTAACGTATAGACTTGGCCCTTAGGCGTCATTACTTGCACCGCAGAGCAAGAACCCTCGTCCGAGTAGATCTTTAGGACGCGGTTTCTGATGTAAGAGTCGGATCTTTGAATAATTTGTTTAAAAAGTAAGCAACAAAGGGCAGCAAGAGCAATAGCAAGAAAGTTTTTCACTCATTAGCCTTGGGTTCGTTAACTTCTCTGGACTCTATGTATTTTTGACTGACCTTACCCCCAAAGCTTCCCCCGATGAAAACACCGCAGAGGGCAGCTAGGCCAATAGGGTCGCGTCCTTCATAGACTCCAAAGCAAGCTATCGTGCCCGCTACCAACAAGCTAATGAGGGCTAAAAACCTCATCATCGACATGTCTGATTTGCTGTTCAATAACTCTTTAAAAAGCTTCATTTATGTACGATTGCGTAAATGGCGCTGGCTATCGCAGCCACCATAGAAGTAAGGCCCAAAAACTTAACCACCCCATTGACCATAGCCACATGGTTACGGAGGGGCTCAACTTGAGCTTCCAAGGCATAGGAGCGCCTCATATGTTCTTTCAAAGACTCATGTTGCGCGGCTAAAGTCGAATCAATGCGGCCTAAGCTGTCGCTCAGCTTATCCACTTTGATTTCAATGCGTTCTAGCCGCTGCTCGCTCATTTATTCGCCAAAAGCCATCATGTTAACTTGGACGGTACCGGAGCCAGACGTCGTATGCGTCCACACAGCCCTCACCCACCTATAGGAGACGTTAGAGAGCTGTACGATCACCTGCTGAGTGCCGGCTGCTTGCGTAGTAGAAGAAACCTGTGCCCAATTAGTGGGAACGAAGTTTTGAGCCGTTTGGCCAACTTGCGCCACATCATTCGAGGCTTGGATTACCAGCGCACCAGCAGCCGTGCTGTCCGAGACCACCAGGTGAAAGCTCATATCAATCAACTGGTTAGAGTCAATCGTGTTGCCGATTACCGTAGCGGTATTGGCAGTAGCGGGGAGTACGTTTACGTTGACTTGGCGCATTTAAACCTCAGTAATTCGTAACAGGAGCCGTGGTGGTGGTTTGTAAGATTTGCGTCGTATTGACCCAATAAGGCCGAGATTGTTCTTCGGCAATCCACGCGTTGGCCGCAGCTTGAGCTAAAGCTAATGTTGTGCCGACAAATTGGCCAGCAAACCAAGTGCTTCCGTCGGCATATTGCAAAGTTACGTATATAATTGTCATTATTGGTAATACTCCGTAACTTGAATGTAGCCTGAGCCCCCTGCTCCGCCAGCAGAACCCCCGCTGCTGCCTGCGCTTCCCGCCGTGCCGGCTGCTCCAACCGAGTAAGAGTAAGTAGAAGAAGGGCTAGAAATAATGGCTACAATGTAGCCTCCTGAACCGCCGCCTCCTCCTGCTTGAACTTGGATGTTATTGACAATAGGAGAGCCGGCACCGCCGCCGCCAGCTCCAAACGTGCCAATGCTGCCTGTTCCGCCAATGCCGGGCGCTACTGAAACGTTGCCGCCTGTTGTATAAGAAGAAACTCCAGAACCGCCAGGGTTGCCTTGAGCTGCCGTTCCAATAGGGCCTGTACCCAAAGAAGCAGTGCCGCCAATGCCGCCTGAAGCGTTTCCAGAACCTCCTACTCCTCCGTTTGCAACTAATAAAGACGTTCCAAACGTAGTGTTGCCCCCAGTTCCTCCGGTTCCGCCAGACGTTGCGCTTCCGCTTCCACCGCCGCCACCCCCGCCACCAACCATTTTGACTTCTATGTACAAAGGTGTTTTAGGGCTAGTAGGAAGAGTGTAAGTACCTGAACCACTCGTAAACTTTTGAACAGTTGGAGCGTAGAAAGTACTGCTGCTGCTAGAGCTAGGATTAAAAATTCCCATTATCAGCCCTCCTTAGCAGAGAACGGCACTGAAGCCGTCGTGCTAAGAACGTTAATGGCTTCAGTTGAAACGTAGCCAGATTCCATAACGTAGCTTCCTCCCGGAAGAAGCTGAATAGAAGGCTGAGTTGCCGTAGCAGCTGAAGTAAAGTTCACCCACAAAGTAGCCGTAGTGCTAACGTTTTGGATGATAAAGTACTTACGAGACGTGTTTGCAGCAGCGACTTGAGTGCTTGTGCTAGGCGTAGCCGAAGTTGTGCCAGACCTATCAGTAAAAGTACCAGTTTGGCGGGCATTAGTAATAACCGCCACTCCAGAAGACGATCCTTGGATCGTAATAGCCGTAGTAGCCGAGGTTCCAACAGCCGATTGAACGTTAGTCTGGTTAGCAGCGGTAGCGGCACCAGTAGTGTTGGTAGCTATAGTGGCTAAGCTGGTGTTGCCAGTCGTCTGCAAAGCGCTAGTAGCTGCTCCAGTAGGAAGCGGCAAACTAGCGGCTGAAATAGGCACAGCGATGCCGGATGCGTTCCCTTGGATGCTTAAAACCTGCGTATTAGCGGTACCGGCAGCCGAATCAAGAGTTGCGCCAGTTGCGCCTGAAATGCCTACTTTTTGTACGCCGGTCGAGGCAGCTACGACAGCTGAGCCAAGAATCTGGGTCAAGTTTGTGTTTTGCGTGCCAGACGGGGTAAATGTCCCGGATACTGGGATAGCGACGCCAGAAGCGCTACCTTGAATCGTAATGGCAGTCGAAGCTGAAGTGCCGACGGCTGATTGAACGTTAGTCTGGTTAGCCGCAGTTGCCGCTCCAGTCGTATTGGTAGCTATGGTGGCTAGGCTGGTATTGCCCGTAGTTTGCAATGCGCTTGTAGCCGCCCCAGCAGGCAATGGAAGGCTAGCAGCTGAAACAGGGATAGCGACTCCAGAAGAACTGCCTTGGACAGTCAATAACGTAGCAGCAGAAGTACCAGCTGCGGACTGAACGTTAGTTTGATTAGCAGCAGTCGCTGCGCCAGCTGGCAAGGGCAAAGTGGCAACAGACACCGGCCAAGCGGAAGCTCCTGCAGTGCCTTGGTTAGCGGTTACAGTGCCAGAGACAGGCTGGCTGCTCGGGAAGTTGGTAACAGTGACGTTTGGGCCAGTCGTAGCAGACGTGCCGCTAAAAGGCTGAAGGTTGCCAGCGCCATCGACAAATCCAACTTCAGTCGCCGAAGTAGGAGCCGTAGTCCCAGTCGCTCCAGTAGAAGCGCTTCCGCCGCCACCGCCTGGGGGATAATATACAGCAAAAGTGGCCATACTACGCTACCTTCCCGCTAATAGTCGCGTTCATGGTGCCAGAGCCAGACCCAGCCGTGTAGATAAGCCGCATGGCGTAAGAACCAGTAGCCAAGATGTCGATTATGCCGTTTCCAGCCGCCCCGCCAGTAGCCGCTGCACCGCTAAGGGGCAGAGTCGTCCAGTCGCCTGCGTTTAAAACGTTGCCTTGGCCGTCTTGCGTGTAAGTGTCTGAAACTTGTACAGAAAACGTGCCAGTCGGAGCGCCAGTCCAGCTAATGTCGTAGCTTATCTGGGAGAGCATTTTGATTATGGTTACAGCTGAGGTAGCTGAGGCCGCCATACTGGCGTTCGTAAACACCTGGTAGGGGGTAAATAGGGGTCTTGAGCTCAAACTGGCCTCCCGATAAGGTGCGCAAGGATCGCTTGCTAGGTCTTATATAAGCGCAGCCTAGTCCCGTTTACCGCGGTCAGCTTCTGCTGCTTGGCTAGCCGTCATATACGACTTATTAGTCTTGCCTAGCGTTGCAGTGCCCCTTTTGGGCTTATTAGGGCTGCCTTGAGGCTGCTGTTGCGGTTTCGGTGGTGGCTGAGCGGCTTGTATGCCCATCGGGGTTAAAGAAGGATCCAAAGCCTGCCCCATCATCAAGCTCATGCCAGTTTTTACTTTGAAAGGGATCTGCTTGCCTTCAGATACGGATTTAAGGGCGTTTTGCATGACGCTTGAACGCATTTTGTTCAGCGTTGCTGGGTACATAGCCTGCATGTCTTGGATGTCGCCTGCTTGCAAAGTACCATTTTGCAGGTGCTGGTAGAGCCGAGTTGGGTTAATAGCAAGCTTCAAGGCTCTCTCGTACCGAGCTTTGGCAGCAGCGCCTGGCTGTACAGGCTTTTCAAGGGGCGAAAGCTGTTTTGGCTGCGGCTTAATCAGTCCCAAGTAGGCGATTTGCTGCGACACCGCTTGACCTAAAGCTGCGTTGTGCTCCTCCATGTAGTGGCCAAGATTGCTATTTAGCATCTTGTTTTGCAGGTCATTTGGATCCTGCTGATTCTGAGCCACCAGCTTGTCTAGCTTTTCGATTTCTGAGCTGGAGATAGCTTTGGCAAAGGGAAGGATCTTGGCGCCAGTAACTGCCGCTTCAGCGCCTTTTTCGATCATTTCCTGGCCTTTTAAGCTGCTATTGATCAAAGAAGCCATGGCTTTAAAGCCTTCGGCTTTGATTGGCTTATTGGAGCCAAGGAACTTGAGCATCGTAAGCTTTAGGGCGTCCCTGCTTTCCTTATAGCCTATTAAACCGAGGTGACCCATGACCGCCGCATAGCCGTGGCCAAACATGCCCAAAGCCATCGTCAACGGAGAAACAGCGCTGTGCGTTAACTTGTCGATTGTTCGAGCCGTGTTGCTGGTGTTGTGAGTCTTGTCTATTAAGCGGCTAGAAATATCGTTAATGGCAGAAATCTTCTGCTGAGCTTCAGGAGAAGCAATGACTTCTTGCAGCTGCGGCGACAATTTGCTGAATTCTTTCGTAAACTTAGAAGGCTGGATATTGCCTTCTTTGTCCAAGGAAGCTCTTAGGATGTTGTCGACGTGGTACTGCCTAACCTTGCCTAAAGCTTCTGGAGAGATTTTGCCTAAAGCTAATAGCTGGTCTGCCTTGGTCTTACCCGCAAGTCGATTTAGCACGTCCTCAGGCTTGGTATCGACCATCTCTTGCAGATTGTCAAGAAACGATTGAGGACCGGAATAGCGGCCAACATGCAGATGCTCGTTTAGGCCGTCAAACGTCTCCATCAGCTGGCTGTAGCGCCGCTTCAGCTTGTTGTAAGCGGCTACCTGCGCCTGTGCCGTAATGCTGTCTCCGCCCTTAGCAAGTATCCCATCGGAAATTGCTCGTTCTTGAGCGTCTTTAAGCACCGAGCTAATTTCCTTGGCTACCTGATAGGTGTCAGATCCGAAAGGATGGGCATTACGCAGGTTGGTGATGAACTTTTTAAGGTCTTCAGCAGTCTCTTGCCTCGGTAAAGCTTCCAATACTTTAAACACAAGCTTCATTTGGCCGTCGTCAGCAGCTTTGTGCAACCCAGCTTCTAAAGCTTTCTGCGCGATCTGGTCGCCAGCGTCCATAATCATCTCATGCGTCAAAACAGCGGATTTTAGCTTCTCGTTGATGCTATCGTATTGTTTAGAGATAGGATAAACTGTCTCTTTTAAATCTTTAACAAGATCTGAGCCAACTTGTTGCCCAGTAGCGTACTTATCCGCCGTGCCAAGGCTAGCAGCATAATCTGGCTCATGGCCCAAAGCCTCTTGTAGGCCGTTGCCGAGGTTGTTGTTAAGTTCCTCTAAGCCCTTTTGATACTTCTTTCCAGCGTAGCTGGTATCAGTCTGGCTAAGGGTAGAATGCAGCACGTCAGCGCCTGGGGCACCGTCAATCTTAGCCGCATACTCAGAAGGAATGGCAACGCCAGACTTTTCAGACAATTCCACTGACTTTGGGATCGCGCCAGGCTCAAGCTCTCGGCCCCCAAGCCGGGAAGATAAACCAGACAAGAAGTTTTCTGTCCTGTCGCCTACTGTCGCTTTCCACAAGGGGCCTACCGCTCCAGTGAACAAAGCTCCAGTACCGCCGCCCAAAGCTGCAGCAAGGCCAACATGGGCTAAAGCGCTCTCAGCGGATTGGTTGGGGTCCTGCAGGATGGCCTTGGCTGCCTCATCCTGACCTTGGTATATGCCCATCTCCACTGCGCCTTTGACGACAGAGGAGCCGATTTTAGCGGCAGTAGTGGCGGATTGGGAAAGCCCGGCTGCTTTCGTTGCGAGCCTGCCGGCTCCTTCTAACGCAGCCGCTTCTCCAACGCCAAGAAGACTTGAGCCAACTAAGCCAGCAAGCTCTGAGCCGCCAGAAATAATAGGGTTAGCTTCTTCCCTGCCTCGGATGGCTTGCCCGCTAAAGTTCTTAAACCCCAAGCCATGAACAGCACGCTCTGCAGCCGCCACCACAGGGGCACTTACGACCCCCCGAGCAGCGCCTTCAAGGCCTGCTAGAGCCGATTGGCCGGGAGTGCCGTACTTGGCGTTATCGTCTACAAGATCGTCAAAATTAGGAGCTTGTTGTGGCGCCTGAGGTTGCGGAGCAGCCGGCTGACCTGCTGCCTGCGAATCGTCCACCATGCTGTCAAAGCTAGGAGGAGCTGCTTGCCCGCCAGTTGCGTAGCCTATTGCTTCCGCGCCTTGCAAAGCCGTTCCAACAGGGCCTGGAACGTAATTAACCGGGTCTGAAGCAGCGTCAATGGCCGCGTTGCTGACAGGACTGGAAGTTCGATAGGTTTGCCCTTGAACGTTGATATCAGGCGTTAATTTGCTTTTCAATTCAGCAGCAAAAGGCTGCGTGACGTTTTCTTGGTACGCCTTAACGCCCTCTTTAATATATTCAAGAGGGTTTTTTACGGCAGAAGCAGCGGCAACTGGGGCAGCCGCGTTAACGCCATAAATCTTCTTTTCGCCTTTTTCGTTTAAAATTTGGCCAGGCTCTGAAGGGGAAGCGTCAGGAGTAGGCGTGACGTTGCCGTACATTTCGGGGTTAGCTTGAAATTGGGCCCTTTGCAGATGAGCTGCCGCCTCGCCCTTAACGCCAGCTGCCGCTTCTGGGTTAGCCTCAGCAAGCTTCAGTATGTCAGGATAAGCCGCTTCGCCAGCTTTACCCAGCTCGAGGATAGCTTTTGAAAGCTCGTAACTGCTTGGCATTATTTCACCGGTACAGCTTGGCCGTTAGGGCCTCTCATGTACTTGACGCCGTTGACTGTCTTGATTTGAGGGCCAACAGGGGCTGCTTCAAACCGAGTCTTGCGGAACTTTTGGGGGTCTAATCCGAACGAACGGGCAGTAGGCGCTGCCGACTCTGAACGCATCCAGTTATCCAGCTGCTGTTTCTTCTCAGCGATTTTTTCCGGAAAATCTCCGAATTGAGGAACAAGGTTGCGGAAGCTTTCTTCCATGGCCGCCTGCCGCACGGTGCCGTCAATTTGTTTGAAGTTAGGAAGCATCAGTTGCTTTAAAGCTTGCTGGCCAGGGCTATCGACACCTGGGATGAGCTTGTCGATATCGAAGCTAGCAGCTTTGTCGAAGGCTTGATGCATCTTTTGGCTGTTTTGCGCAATGTTTTCAGCCTTTTGCAGCTGTTCATACACTTCTTTTTGACGCGGCTCAGGCACCACGTGAGGAACGTAGAGAGCGGGGTCGTTCTCGTTGATGCCGGTTGTCGGATTGGGCTTCAGCAAGCTCTGCCGAATAGCCGCCTGTTGCTCGTATAGGGCCTTCTGCTGCAAAAGCTGCTGCTGAGCTAGGGTAGCATTAGCCCTTGCCACAGGGCCTTGCGCCTGGGCAGCTGCTTGCGCTAGCTTAGAGGCGTAGATGCCGTACTGAGTCGCTTTAGCCATCTGCATGGCAGTGACGTCGTCGTTATAAAGGTGCTGGTAAGCAGCTAATACGTTGTTTTTCTTGTTTAAATTGGCTTTCTGCGCTTCAATGTCGCGATCAATCTGGTTGCTCAAGAACTTCATCGCAGGGTTTTCTTGGTGCGTCAAAGCACCGCCAATACCGCCAAGGATCAGGCCAAAGGCAGAAGCAATCTTTTGCCCAGTGCCCATGTTCTCTAAGTATTGGTTAGGATTGATCTTTTCTGACATGACATCGTTGATGGTGTCAGTAATATGATCCTTGTTTTGCTGCATCAGCCATTCGTCGTGGTATTGCTGGTCGCGAAGGGCATCTTGCCTTTGCTTCTCAGCTACCACTTGCTGGGCTGCGAGAGTCTCCTGAGCCTTAGCTTGGTCGCCAAGCGCCTGATTCATCTTGTCGTAAGTGGCGCCAATGTTAGCTGGCTGAGGTAACCCAGGAGACGGCTCGTTAGGGCTAGCAGGCGGAGGCGGCTCAGCCGGGTTGCTGGCCATCGGCTGTTCAGGGTCGTTTGCAGGCGGAAACACTTTGCCTAAGGTCTGCAGCAGATTGTTGCCAATGCCACCGCTTGACGCAGGCGGCGTGCCGACGACTGGAGGATTGGGGTCGGCGCTTAAAGCCGTCATTTGACTAGAATTGTCTGCAGCGGGGGCCTGGTCTTGCACTTTCGGGGCGTAAGGGCTCAGATCAACCGAGGGATTGGGAGATAGATACTGCGGTACGTCTTCAGGCGCCCCGCCCTTGGCCATCATTGCGGGAGCTTGCTTAGTCTCGCCGTGCAACTGCTTGTCAGATTGCTTAGCGGACGCTTTAGGAGCCATAGCTTCCAGCTGCGCTTTAAAGTCAGGTGACAAGCTTTTATGCGCGATAGTTATGATGTGACCTTCAGGATGCTGAAGCGTCGTCGTATGGTCGTCAGTGCTTAAATGCTTGAATTTACTGACATCTATCTTAAACTTAGCCATTACTTAGCTGCCTTTTTAGGCATCGACTTGCCTTGCTTTGCTAAGATTGCGCCAACAAACGCGCGGGCAGCGTCAGCAGGATCCTTCGACTGGGTAACCGAACGGGGCTCAACTATGCCGCCTTCTTCCAAGGTAGCAGGGACTGTGTCGTTGGCGTAGTCGTTCTTAGCTCCGCCAACTTTAGGCTTGCCAGGGACTTTCTTGCCTTCTTTAATTGGATCAGCGCCTTTTTCAACCTTTTTAACGGCTTTGGGCGACAGGTAAATTTCACCTGGGCTCAACATAGCCGGCACTTTGCCGCCTCTGGCAGCTAACATCTGCGTCATGTCAGCGTTGCCAACAGCTGTGGCGGGGGAACTACTGTCCATCGGTCCGCCAGCTACTTGAGTGGCGGCTGGGGCGCTTGGGGCGAACAGCTTTGAAATCCCGGTGCCAATGCCCGTGCCAATTGCTTGCCCAATTCCGCTACCGGCATTGTAAAGCTGTTGGCTAGGGGTAACTGCATTGCTGCCCGAGTTATTTAAAAAACTCGAAACTGCGTTGCGGGCGATAGGCTGCGTTTGAGAGAGGGGCGTAGAGGCCTGAACGCTACCCCCGGTGTCGTAATGCTGGATCATACCGCCCTGAGCCAAAGCGGATAAACCAGAAGCAGCCCCATTCAAAGCGCCGCCAATCAAGCTATTTTGAGCACCAGTTTCCTGGTTAGCCATCCCAGCATTAGCTGAGTTAACGCTATTTTGAGAAGAAACGTTAGCGCTATTCTGCGAAGCTATGCCGCCAAGGATCTGACCTTGCTCGCCCTGAGCGGCTGAGTTTAGCCCAGACACCGCATTTGCTTGCTGGTTAGCCTGGTTAGTGGCGAGGCTGCCCATGCTGTTCAAAGCGTTCAACTGCTGCTGCGACTGAAGCGTAGCAGCTTGGCCAGCAGCTTGCTGCTGAGTGCTAGCGCCTTGCTGGGCAGCTTGCCTAGCCATGAGCCCGACGTTCGCGTTGGAGCCTCGCTGGCCGGCCATAAGGGCCGCTTGGTTGGCAACGTTAGCACCAGTTGCCTGCGCGAGTTGAGCTTGGGCTGGGTTTGGACCGCTGCCATTGGCTACTCCTGCGAGCTGGTTGAACACCTGGGATTGGTTGCCGACTCCGTTAGCGGCATTTACGGCGTTTACGAAGTTCTGTTGCTGCGTTAATGCGTTCTGGGCGTTTCCATAGGCGTCAGTCGCCTGCTGGACAGTTGTGGGGTTGAGGATGTTAGCTTGTTGAGGTCCGGAAACTCCGGTACCGTTCTGGCCTCCGGCTAAACCGAAGAGGCTTGAGATGCCGCCCAAAGCTATTCCCCTTTAAAAACCAATAGATGTGGCCTTCAGAAACGTATTGGTGTCCTAGCCAATAGCTTTCCTGAATACTATCAAGTCGTTAGATGAGTGCTGCAGCTCCATTCCATAAGCTAAAAGCACTTTTAACGAGGCTGTGGAGCCTTTTGCTGACGGTATTACCGTCCCCAGCACTTCTGTGCAGCCTTTTTTGTCTGCTATCTGGCAAATCACGTTTGCCAATGCGGAAGCTGCGCCTGTTTGGCGAAACTCAGGCCTAACGTAGATGTCGATGATGTAAACGCTTTTGCCTTCGTTTAAGTAGCGATAGGTGGCAAAACCCTCGTTAGATTCAAGGATTTCGTCGTTAGTACGCTCTTTTAGGTAGTCAGCGTACATGGAGCTCAACCGAAGCTCCTGCTTGCTTTGGAAGTGCGAATGCCTTTTTTGACGCCCACGAGCAAGTTCATGCCGGAAAGAGATAAGCCTTCTCCAGGAGCTACGCCTAATGAAGGGTCATACAACTCGTTCACGGACACCTGGAAAGTCTCGCATTTTTGAGTCTGGGGGAACACCCTGGCTTCAAACGGCTGCCCAGCTCCTCCCCAAGCGTTTCCAGCTCCCCAGACGTTTTGGCTGCCCCATTGGCCGCCATAGTTATCAGGCGTCACAATAGTCGACTGGGTGCTTGAGGGGTTGTAGTCGTAGGCCAGCTGTACCTGGAGCTTGAATGGGGTGAAGTAGTTGCCTAAAAGCAACAGTTGATAGAATCTTTCATACCCTTGAAGTCCCGCAGCGGAAATCCAAGACGTGGTGAAACTCGTCAAGACAGGGGTACTGCCGTCCAGGTAAGCTCCAGGCGTCTCCTGGAACACGATTCCTTGGTCATTCAGGTATGTATGAAGGTTATTCTGCAACGTAGACGAGATGGCGTTAACGTTATTAAAAGTACCCCATTGCTGCACGTAATAGTCGTACATCAAAGTGATGCCGTTATCCAAAATGAAACGGATCTGGTTAGTGCCGGGGATGCTCTGCGCTGACAGGACAGTTCGGTCGTTATATTCTTCAACAGGCGCGCCAATGTAACTTGTGCTAAGGTCCCGTCCTAACAGCCAAATTCCTTTTCCTGCTGACTGGAACATGAGTCCGTTTTGCATGAGCACAATGGAATCTGGATTGTCACATCCAACGCTCGAAGTGATAAAGATTGGGTCGCTGAAGTCGTTATTTGACCCGGTGTTATCTGGACCAGTTCCAGTGATGTAGTATGCTGCATTTCTTTTAAAGACAATAAGCTTATC
>Ga0116226_10005578_pt1 | contig 11244 bp, 14 predicted proteins | sample S1TSphfallax_FD_89692 | JGI IMG/M metagenome (GOLD analysis project Ga0116226, IMG submission 89692) | Host-associated microbial communities from peat moss isolated from Minnesota, USA - S1T2_Fa - Sphagnum fallax MG | ecosystem: Host-associated > Plants > Peat moss > Unclassified | place: USA... | reverse complement strand
GCGGCCTTTTGTAACCGTGTCGTCCGTGTGGACTCAGCCCTGGCGGGCCTTGAAGCGCGGGTTGGTCTTGTTGATCACATAGACCCGGCCCTTGCGGCGGACGACCCGGCAGTTCTTGTCGCGCAGCTTGGCCGACTTGAGGGAGTTGCGGATCTTCATAATCACTTTCCACTTTTATGGTTCGCCACCCGCGGCGAATTCAGGGGGCGGAACATACGCAACGGCGCCTGACCTGTCAACACAGGATGGAACGATTTTTCTGAAAATCGTTCCAGGGCGGCGAGGCGGCGCCGGGCGTTTGAGCAAGTAACAAACGCCCCTTATCCGTTCGCGACGGCCGGCGCGAATTTATAGCCATAACCATGGCTGGTAATAATGATGGTCGGCGCCTTGGGATCCGTCTCCATCTTACGGCGCAGACGGCTGACCAGCACGTCGATGGTCCGATCGACCGGGGTCCAGAACTGGCTGCCGATGGCGTCCAGCAGCTGGTCGCGCGACAGCACCCGCCCGGCGCTGTTGACCAGAGCGGTCAGCAGGTCGAACTCGGCGCGGGTCAGATTGACCTCACGCCCGGTCGGATCGGTCAGGCTGCGCTTGGCGAGATCCATTTCCCAGCCGTCGAAGCGGCGAATGTCATAGCCGTTGACGCCATCGGTGCGCCGACCGCCCCGCGGCATCGAGAGCCGGCGCAGCAGATTCTTGACCCGGGCCACCAGCTCGCGCGGGAAGAAGGGCTTGGTGACGTAATCGTCCGCACCCATTTCAAGACCGACGACACGGTCGATATCTTCCTTGCGCGAGGTCAGCATGATGATGCCGATGTCGGACTTGGCCCGCAGCTCGCGCGCGATATAGAGACCGTCCTCGTCCGGCAGATTGAGGTCGAGGATGATCAGATCGAAATTGTAATTGGCGGTCAGCTCGGAAGCTTGAGACCCCAATTCGGCTGTGCTGACACGGAAGCCTTCCGCTTCCAGCAAAGTTGCCAACATCGCTCGGGTGGCTGGTTCATCTTCCAGCACTAGAATGTGATAGTCCCTCACCAACTCTAAGACTCCCATCAGGGTCCGTGCGGCCTGTCCCCCGGACTATGCGGCTGCCAGCGTTATCCTTTTCCCTAAAGTAGAGTTACTATGCCATCCCCACAGCAACATTGCAACAATCGTCACAATAGATACAAAACGATATCAATATAAAAATCTTGTCTTGATTGTTCCCTCGGTCGCCTGCAAATCGGCGATGATGTCGGCCTCGTCGAGATCGCCAACCACATCGACCACCACATAGCCGACTTCGGGATCGGTTTGGAGATATTGGGCGGAAATATTGAGGCTTCGACTTGAGAAGACTTCGTTGATCCGACGCATCACGCCCGGCACATTGGCGTGAATATGCAGGAAACGGGTTTCCCCCACTTTGATGGGAAGTGCCGCTTCGACGAAATTGACTGCGCCGACCGTCGAGCCATTGTCGGAATACTTGATCAACTTCTCGGCGACCTCGATACCGATATTGGCCTGTGCTTCGACGGTCGATCCGCCGATATGCGGGGTGAGGATCACATTGGCCAGACCGCGGAGCGGGCTCTCGAACAGATCCTGGTTGCTGGCCGGTTCCTTGGGGAACACGTCGATGGCAGCACCCAGCAGATGCTGGTCCGTCAAGGCGCGGGCCAGGGCATCAATATCGACGACATTGCCGCGCGAGGCATTGATCAGATAGCTGCCCTTCTTCATGGCGCGCAGCTCACGCTCGGCGATCAGATTTTTGGTGTGCGGCGTGGCCGGCACATGCAAAGAGACGATGTCGCTGACATTGAGCAGACCTTCGAGGGTCGCAGCCGAGCGGGCATTGCCGATCGCCAGGCGACGCTCGACATCATAGAAGCGCACCTGCATGCCCATCGCCTCGGCCAGCACCGAAACCTGGCTGCCGATATGACCATAGCCGACGATGCCGATCGTCTTGCCGCGCAGCTCGTAGGACTGCGACGCGGTCTTCTGCCACACGCCCTTATGCGCCGCCTCGGACCGCTCCGGGATGCGGCGCATCAGCATGATGGCCTCGGCGATCACCAGTTCGGCCACCGAGCGGGTATTGGAATAGGGCGCGTTGAAGACGGGAATGCCGGCGCGGCGCGCGGTGTCCAACGAAACCTGATTGGTGCCGATGCAAAAGCAGCCGATTCCCATCAGCCGGTTGGCGGCGGCGAGGACCTTGTCGGTGACCTTGGTGGTGGAGCGGATGCCGAGCAGATGGACGCCCTGGATACGCTCGACCAGCTCGTCCTCTTTCAGAGCCTGAGGCAGGCGCTCGATGGAGCTGTAGCCGGCCTGGGTGAATTCGGCGAGCGCGTTGTCATGCACGCCTTCGAGCAACAAAACCTTGATCTTGTCCTTGGACAGGGAATGTTTGGGCACCGCACCGACCCCATTTTGAAATTTTAAAGCGGCGCCACCTTAAGGAAAGAGCGGAGGGCTGTGAACCCCCCGCTCATGCTCGAAAGGCTGATATGCTTATTCGGCAGTCCAACCGCCATCGATCGAATGATTGGCGCCGGTGATGGTCGCCGCCGCGTCGGAGATCAGAAACAGCGCCAGGCCGCCGATCTGCTCGGGGGTGGTGAATTTATGCAGCGCCTGCTTTTCGGCCACCAGCTTGACCTTCTCTTCGTCGACCGTGGTGCCGTTCTCCTTGGCGCGGTCGGCCAGCTGCTTTTCCACCAGCGGCGTCAGCACCCAGCCCGGGCAGATCGAATTGGAGGTGATGCCGTCATTGGCATATTCCAGCGCGATCACCTTGCTCATGCCGACGATGCCGTGCTTGGCGGCGACATAGGCCACCTTCTGCGGGCTGCCGACCAGGCCGTGCGCCGAGGCGATATTGATGATGCGGCCCCATTTGTTCTTTTTCATGATCGGCAGCACATGCTTGCTGGCATGGAAGGCGGCCGACAGATTGATGGCGATGATCTGGTCCCACTTCTCGTCGGGGAAATCCTCGACCAGGGCGGTGAACTGAATCCCGGCATTGTTGACCAGAATGTCGACCGAGCCGTGATCGGCCACCGCGTCGTCGACCATCTTCTTGATCTCGGCCGGCTTGGTCATGTCGGCGCTGGAATAGGTGACCTTGACCTTGAACTCGTCGGCGATCCCCTTGCGCAGCGCCTCGATCGCGTCCTTGTCGCCGAAGCCATTGAGGACGATGCCGATGCCTTGCGCGGCGAACGCCTTGGCGATGCCTTCGCCGATCCCGCTGGTCGAGCCGGTCACGATCGCCGTTTTGGTCTTAGACATTTGTTTCTTCTCCTGGAAATAGGTTACCGATGGCGCCGATCACGCCAGATAGTCGTGCAGCACCCGACCATAAGGCAGCGTGAAATCGACGATCTGGTGACGCCCGCCGATGATCCGTCTGACCGGCAGGTCGGCGACGCGGCAATTCACATGGGGGATCAGATGCAGGCGCGCCTCGCCTTCCCAGGCGCCCTTTACCACGATGTCCTCGAGATTGTAACCGACCAGCTGCGCGATCTTGGGTGTGCCGTCGACATCGGGGATCAGCTTGAGATTGACGTTGAGCTTGCCTAAGCCCTTCTTCACCTCGTCGAGGCTTTTCTCCAGCGACACATGCTTGTAGGTCATGGTGCCGAGCGCCACCCGCTCCTCGTCGTAATGCAGCGCGCCGGTCAGGGTATCCTTGTTCACCTTGAGGCGCGGCACGCCATATTTCTTGGGGAAGCCCCAGATCTCGCGACCGCCGGTGATCGGCGGCTCGTCGTCGAGATACATCTGGACCGAAAAATTACACGGCTCGCCCTTGTAGGTGGCCAGGATGCCGCTGCCGCTTTCCTCATAATCGCCGAAACCGGAACTGTCCGGCATATTCATCCATTCGAAGAAACACAGATTGCCCGGCACCGGTTCGAGCGGCTCGGGCAAGGCGGCACGGACGGCATCCGCGTCGGATTCGTAGGTAATGATCAGATATTCGCGGTTCTTGAAGAAATAGGGCCCGGCCGGATAGCTCGGGCTGAAGACGGGCATCGAATGACTTTTGAGAATGTCTTCGACCTTCATGCTGTTTCCTTATCAGTCGACAAATTGGAGCTCCCTCCTCCCAAATTGGGAAGAGATGGTGCGACGCACAATGCCGGACGGCTGTGACAATTTAATTACGGCCCGGTTACCGGCTTGGAAAGCGCACTGGACAGGCTCGTATTTTCGCCGCACAAAGATCGGCGATCCCGCTGTCGGCCCCGCCGCCGCGCCAACCCCGTCAGGTCGCTGATCACCCCATGCCCGTCAAAGAGCCACCGCAGCTGTCCTGGGTCAAGACTTCGTCTGGCAATGTGGTGATCCGCATCGCCGGTCACTGGCTGATCGAGCATGGCCTGATCAGCGACGAGACCATTGCCGCCATGCTGGCCGACGTGGGCACGGGCGGCAGCGTCGTGCTCGATGCGACCGACTTGTTGGGCTGGGACAGCAGTCTGATCGAGTTCCTCACCCGCGGCGTGCGCATGTGCGAAGCGCGCGGCATCGCCATCGACCGCAGCGGCACGCCCGAGGATGTCAAACGGCTGATCGGCCTGGCCTTTGCCGTACCCGACCATCCCGACCGCCACAAGATGCCGCAGGCTTCGCCCCCCTTGGCTCGGATCGGCGGGCGCTTCCTGGTCAATATCGCGCTGGCCATCCGCATGCTCAGCTTCTTCGGCGAGTCGGTGCTGGCCTTCGGACGCCTGCTGCGCGGCGCCTCCGCCATGCGGGCAATCGATTTCTGGGAGGCCTTCACCGATTGCGGCCCGCGCGCCCTGCCGATCGTCTGCCTGATCAGCGTGCTGGTCGGGCTGATCATGGCCTTCATCGGCGCGGTACAGCTGACCAAGTTCGGCGCTCAGGTCTATGTCGCCAATCTGGTCGGCATCGCCATGGTGCGCGAGATGGGTGCCTTGATGGCGGCGATCATCATGGCCGGGCGCACCGGGGCTTCCTACGCCGCCAATCTCGGCACCATGCAGTTGAACGACGAGGTCTCGGCGCTGAGGACCGTCGGCATCGATCCGATGGACTTTCTGGTGCTGCCAAGGCTTTTGGCCCTGGCGCTGGCCTTGCCCTTGCTGACGATTTTCGCCAATCTGGCGGGTATGCTGGGCGGGGCGGCATTGGCGGCAATTCATCTGAATATCGATTGGCCGCTTTACATCAGCCAGACCCGCCATGCGGTAACCGTGACCGACCTGATTCTGGGGCTGGTCAAGGCCTGCCTGTTCGGCTCGATCGTCGCCGTCACCGGCTGCTGGTGCGGCATGGCGGCCGAGCGGCACGCCGCCGGCGTCGGCCAGGCGGCCACCAATGCGGTGGTGCTGACCATCGTGCTGGTGATCTTCACCGACGCGGTGATCACCGTGATGACCAGCATGTTGGGGATCTGAGATGGCGGTCTGCGATTTCACCGAACCGGATAGGATGGCGCCTCATCTCGAGGTTACCGATCTCCTCTCGATGCATGGCGACCGGCTGATCCAGCACGACCTCAATTTCAAGGTCCGGCACGGCGACATCTTCATCATCATGGGACCGAGCGGCAGCGGAAAAAGCACGCTTTTGCGCCATCTGATCGGGCTCGACAAGCCGGCCGGGGGCTCGGTGCGCTATGACGGCACCTGCATCTGGGGCTGCGACGAGATCGACCGCGAGGCGATCATGCGGCGCATTGGCGTCACCTATCAGACCGGCGGTTTATGGACCTCGATGACGCTGATCGAGAATGTCTCGGTGCCGCTGCAACGCTATACCAGCCTGACGCCCAAGGAGATCGGCGAACTGGCGCGGCTCAAGCTGGCCATGGTCGGGCTGGCCGGCTTCGAGGATCATTACCCCTCGGAACTCTCGGGCGGCATGCAAAAGCGCGCCGGTCTGGCCCGCGCCATCGCGCTGGACCCCGATCTGCTGTTCTTCGACGAGCCTTCCGCCGGGCTCGATCCCGTCACCTCGCGGCGGCTGGACGACCTGATCCTGGCCCTGCGCGACAATCTCGGCGCCACCGTCGTGGTGGTCACGCACGAATTGGCCAGCATCTTCGCGATCGGCAATAATTCGGTCTTCCTCGATCCCGAAAGCAAGACGCAGATCGCGCTGGGCGACCCCAAGATCCTTCTGACAGAGTGTCCCAATCCGATGGTCCATTCCTTCCTCACCCGGGGCGACCAGCCGCTCGACCGCACCGTTGGAGCCGTCCGTGGCTAAGCGCGTCAACCCCACCCTGGTCGGCGCCTTCGTGCTGGGCGCCTTTCTTCTGGTGATCGCGGCCATTCTGCTGTTGGGCGGCGAGAACATCTTCGCCCAGAAGCGGCGCTTCGTGGTCTATTTCGGCGATGCCATCAAGGGCCTGACCGTGGGCTCGCCGGTCACCTTCAAGGGCGTCGTGGTCGGCCGCGTCGCCAACCTCAAGGTGCGCTATATCAAGGAGACCGGCCGCACCGAGATCCCGGTGCTGATCGATCTGGATCCCAACAAGGTGGTGACCCCGAACGACGATGACGAGGCGGCCCGTCTGCTGCATCAGATGATCGAGCAGGGCCTGCGCGCCCAGATGAACCCCGAAAGCCTGATCACCAATCAGCAGGTGGTCCAGCTCGATTTCTTCCCCGGCACCCCCGTGCGGCTGGTCGAAAGCAAGCTGCCCTATCCGCAGATTCCCTCGCTGCCCTCCTCGTTCGATCAATTGCAGGCCTCGATCGGCATGGCGGCCCAAAGCCTGCCTGACTTGGCCGCCTCGGCCACCCTGGCGCTGAACCAGATCTCGAATTTGCTGACCCCGGCCAACCAGCAGAAGGTGTCGCACATTCTCGATAATCTGGATGCGGTGACCAGCAATCTGGCCGCGCACGGCGCCGATCTCGGCAAGACCCTGGTGTCGCTGCAGCAGGCCAGCGAGGAGCTCAATCGCGTCCTCAAGGGGATCGACCAGACCCTGGCCGATAACCGCCAGCCGCTCGGCGAGGTGGTGGTGAAATTGAGCAAGACCGCGGAGTCGGTGAAGACCCTCACCGACACGCTGAACGGCATGTTGGCCGAAAACCGCACCGGCCTGTCCGACTTCGCCAATGGTTCGCTCTATGATCTGGCCGGGCTGATCTCCGATTCCCGTCAGCTGGTGCGCCGCGCCAACGACACGCTGGACCAGCTCGACCGCGATCCGTCCCGCTTCCTGTTCGGCAACACCAATCAGGGCGTCCCCGCCAAATGACCGACCTTGCCCTCACCCGCCGCCGGCTCTTGCAGATCGGTGCTGTTGCCCCGCTCGCCGCCTGTTCGATCGGAGGAAGTACGCCGCCGCGGACATTCAGCTTGCGCCCCCAACCGCCGATCGACGCCTCGGGCCCCAGCTGGGCGCTCGGCATCGATGCGCCGAAAGCCTTGAAAGGGCTCGATTCCGAGCGAATCGCCTATCGCGCCAGCGAATTCGAGCTGCAATATTATGCCGACGCGGATTGGATCGATCTGGCGCCGGAAATGGTTCAGATGGTGCTGGTCCGCTCGTTCCAGAACCGCACCCGCCTCGCCGTCAGCGGACGCGGTGTGGGCGGTGCGCCGCCGGATTTCCTGCTCACCTCGCTGCTGCAGGATTTCCAGGCCGATGGCGGCAAGGGGGCGCAAGTCACCCTGGTCGCCAGCCTGTCGCCGGCCAACCGCCGGCGTCTCGTCCGCACCAAGACCTTCGAGGCCACCGCCCGTTCGGCCGACGACCGCATCGATTCGGTGGTCGCCGCCTTCGACGAGGCGACCGGCCGAATCACCACCGATCTGATCGCCTGGACCCTGGCCACCGCCGAGGAAGAAAAAAGGGAAGCTTGACCATGAAGAGTCTGACACAGCAACTCAGCCAATATGCCGCCTATCATCGCGACCGCCGCAACATCCTGACCCATTTCGTCGGCATTCCGATGATCGTGCTGGCCGCCACCATCCTGCTGGCCCGCCCGACCTTCATACTGGGCGAGTGGTTCATTTCGCCGGCGCTGGTGGTCGCGGCGGTGCTGACCCTTTATTACCTCAAGCTCGATATCCGCTATGGGCTGGTGATGGGCGTGCTGCTGACCCTGTCGCTGCTGGTGGCCGGCGACCTGGCCGATGGCGATCGGGCCAGCTGGCTGGGCTGGGGCGTCGGGCTGTTCGTGGTGGGCTGGATCATTCAGTTCGTCGGCCATCACTATGAGGGCCGTAAACCCGCTTTTCTCGATGATCTGATGGGGCTGGCGATCGGGCCGCTGTTCGTGGTGGCCGAAGCCGGGTTCCTTCTGGGTTTCCGCAAGGAAGTCGAAGCGCAGATCGAGGGCGGATTTAATCCGGCAAGCCAAGGCAGTTGAAGTCGATCACCTGGCCCTGCGAATCGGCCGAGACGCGGCATAGGCGGCGGCCGGCGCCGGTCTGCACCAGATAGACATCCTGCAAGGTCTCGCGCTGTTCCTTGCGCCAGCGGATCAGGATTTCGCCCAGATAGATCATCTGCTGCGGCGTCTCGGCCGCCATCTCCTTGCTCAGCCCCTGATTGACCCGCTTCACCGCGGAGCCTTCATAGCGGCCTTCGGTCAGCGTGCCGAGACGGACATCCTCCCACACCAGGCGGACCAGCGCGGCACTGGGGCGCTCGGGCGCCTCCGAGGGCACGGGCGTGGGCAGCTTGGTCAAGGTGGCCGGCACGTCGCCGGTGACGCTGACCCCGACCACCCCGCCGCTGAAGCCGCCGGATATTTTTTCCGCGTCGGTGAACTTGCCCGAGAAGATGATGGTGGCGGCCCCCACCCACCAGCGCATGGTGAGGCCCTCGTCATCGACCGAGCCGGACGCCGATTTCAGCGCATTACCAGAAGCGCAGATCGCGTCGAAGGAGCTTCCCTTCTGCTGCAGCCAGCAGATATTGCGGTCGCGGATCTCGCCGCCATAGCGGATGTGGATTCCCGAAAACAGGCCGATATCGACATCGATGGTCCGCGACGAGGTCAGGCGCCAGAAGCCGGTGACACTGCTCGGTTTGATCACCAGTTCCTCGATCGGCTGACGGTCCAGATCGGCGGGCGGTGGCGGCGGGGCGGCAGAGGCGGCGGCCGGCGCCGCGCGGCGGGGCTTGGGCGGGACGGCGGCGGCGGAGGGCATCGGCACGCTTGCCGCTTCAGCCTGGGTTCCTTGCGTCATCGGCGCCTGTTCGGCCGGAGCGGTCTCCGTTGGCGGCAGCGGAGCGGGCGCCGCCGGTGGCTCAGCCAGGGGAACGGCGCAGGCCGACAGCAGCAGCAGAAGGATAAGACAGGCGGAACGAACCATCATGTCCCTATAGATGGGGGCGGAGTCAGATACCGCCACCCTGTTCGATGATGCCGGTGCGCCGCGCCACCTCGGCCAGTAAATCGCGCAATTGCGGCTCGGCATAGCCATGACGGTCGAGTTCCTTGACCGTGTTGATCAGATAGTCGCGATTGAGACCGCCCTTGCCGGACGCCTCCATGATGATCGCCACCGCGTCCGCCTGCGACAGATCGCCGGCATATTGCGGATGATCGGTGTCGGCGACGAAACAATAGGCGCCGACCCTCGCCTGATCGGCCAAGTCGACCGGCAGGGTCACGGGCTGATAGGCATAGGTGCCGAGTTCGCGCTCATGCAGATAGTCGAGCACCTCGGCCCGCTGCTCGGCCGATACCTGGAACGCGACGCCGCGGCACGATCCGCCCGGCGTCAGCCCCAGCACCAGACCCGGCCTCTCCGCGGTACCGCGCCAGATGTGGCTATAGACGCAGAAGGAACGGTGATAGCCGGTCAGCACCGCCGGGGCGCTGCGCACAAAGGGAAAGTCCGGCCGCCACATCAGCGAACCATAGCCGAACACCCAGAGCTCTTCGGAAGAAGCCAAGATCAGTGGCGGATGATCTGATCGAGGAATTGCCGTGTGCGTTCCTCGCGCGGGTTGTTGAACAGCTCATCGGGCGTGTTCATCTCGACGATGCGCCCATCGGCCATGAAGACGACGCGATCGGCGACCCTCTGCGCGAAGCCCATTTCGTGCGTAACGCAGACCATGGTCATGCCGGTCTCGGCCAGCCCGATCATCACGTCGAGCACTTCCTTGATCATCTCGGGATCGAGCGCCGAGGTCGGCTCGTCGAACAGCATCACAGAGGGCTTCATGCACAAGGCCCTGGCGATCGCGACGCGCTGCTGCTGGCCGCCCGACAAGTGCCCGGGATATTTGGCCGCCTGGTGCGGAATCTTGACCCGCTCGAGATAGTGCATCGCCAGCTCTTCAGCGTCTTGCCTGGCCATCTTGCGCACGGTGATCGGGGCCAAGGTCAGATTCTCCAACACGGTCAGATGGGGGAACAGATTGAATTGCTGGAACACCATGCCGACATCGCGGCGCACCGTCTCGATCGCCGCCAGGCTGTCATTGAGCTCGATCCCATCGACGACGATCTTGCCGCTCTGATGCTCTTCGAGCCGGTTGATGCAGCGGATCATGGTCGATTTGCCCGAACCGGACGGCCCCGCCACCACGATCTTCTCGCCCTTTTGCACGGCGAAACTGACATCCTTCAGCGCATGGAAGTCGCCGTACCATTTATTGACATCGGTGAGGGAGATGATCGGCGGCATTTCGTGTCGGAAAAGGAAAAGCTGAGACTATAATTGCCCATCGCTCAAAAAAAGGACAGAGAGGATACCGCAATGTCCAGGTTCCATCTGATGCTTGCCGCCACTCTCGGGCTGGCCGCCCTTCCTGCCATCGCCGCCGACACCGCGAAGGACAATGCCCAAAAGGACAATTCCAGGGAAATCGCCACCGCTGCCGCCCATGCCGGCATGGCCGCGGGCGCGGAATCGCCGCAGATGGTCAAGTCCCATCTCCAGCATGTGATCAATTGCCTGGAAGGGCCGAAAGGCGCCGATTTCTCTGCCGTGCTCGGCAATCCCTGCGGCAGCGAGGGCGCGGGGGCCATTCCCGATTCCAAGGAGGATGGCAAGAAGAAGCTGGAGGATACGACCGACCTGGCCAAGCGGGCGATGGCCGAACTCAATGTCGACAAAGCCAAGCTCATGGCCGCCCAGATCCAGACCGACCTCGAAAAATAGCGGCCTGCATCCGCCCGCGTGCGTCGCCGGCATTGCTGCCATGAATTGCATTTGGTCACAGCAATTCGATATCCCGTTGTGCTAATTCCCCCCGCTTTCGATAGCCTAG